>Ga0302309_10003457_pt1 | contig 12209 bp, 10 predicted proteins | sample III_Palsa_N1_1_FD_200453 | JGI IMG/M metagenome (GOLD analysis project Ga0302309, IMG submission 200453) | Peat permafrost microbial communities from Stordalen Mire near Abisko, Sweden - III_Palsa_N1_1 | ecosystem: Environmental > Terrestrial > Soil > Palsa > Peat permafrost | place: Sweden... | reverse complement strand
GCCGTCAGGACGGAAGCAGAGGTGGTAGAAAGCCGTGGAGGGCTCGAGTGTGGCAAAGACGAAGATTTCGCCGGAGCGGTTGGGGTTGTGCGGGTCGAGGGCGCTGCTGGGGGTGAGACTGAAGGGGATGTCGGGGGAGGTGGGCAGGCGGCTGGGGATGATTTTGAAGATGGTGCCGGAGCGGTCGCCGACGAAGAGGTTGCCGTCGCGGTCGAAGGCGATGCCGGTGGCGATGCCCATGCCTTCGGCGAAGGTGGAGATGGCGCCGGCGGGGGTGATGCGATAGATGGCTCCTTCGGTGCGGGAGCTGGCGTAGAGGTTGCCGTCGGGACCGAAGGCGAGGGCGGAGACGTTGAGGATCTGGTGGACGAAGGCGGTGACTTGCAGGTCGCGGGCGATGCGGAAGATGGAGACGGGGACCTGCTCACCGCGGGGGCCGGAGACCATGGCGAAGAGATTGCCTTCGGCGTCGACGGCGGGGTTGGAGATGACGTGGAGGTCTTCGACCATGGGAACGCCGATGTTGGCGTGGAGGGGATTGCTGGCGAGGCCGTCGCGGCGGAAGGAGAGGTCCGAGGAGATGGCTCCGGTGGGGACTCGGATGACGGCGCGCGTGGGGCGGGCGAGGTCGAGGTGCGCGGGGGTTTCGCCGAAGAAGGCCTGGGGGAGTTCGGGGTCTGCGGCGGTGGGCTGCGTGGGGGACATGAGCTGGGTGCCGAGGACTTCGAAGCTGCCGCCGGGGATCGCGGAACGGGGATAGAGGCGGTCGAGGTGCGGGGCGTCGGTGCGGGATGAGTGGAGCAGAGACATTGATGCTTAGGGTATGCGCGGTGGGGGGACGATGCAAATTCGTGGGTGATTGCAAATCCAGAAAGGCCGGTGGCGACTGTCTTGGAAACGGGTTCTCGATCGCTTCCGATTTCTCTTGCGATAGTCCCACTTTGTGGAGTAATTGTGGGCTTTGCGCGAGGAGACCGTTCACAGAGTGGCTTTCACCAGACCTGTAGCGCAGAAAAATTTGATTGGGAAAGGAGAAGGAAAATGAGCGCAGCACAACCTGTTCTTGACATGGATAAACTGAACGCCTTTGTTGGACAGTTCGTGATGGGTCTCGGCGCCGCTGTTCACACGGGCATGGTGGTGATCGGAGAAAAACTTGGGCTGTACAAAGCTCTTGCCGAAGGGCCGATGGATTCGACGGAGCTCGCGACAAGGACGAAGACAGATGAGCGGTATGTGCGTGAGTGGCTGTCATCCCAGGCGGCTGGCGGTTATGTCACCTATGACGAAAAAACCAATAAGTTTCGCTTGACTGCGGAGCAAGCGTTCACTTTAGCCAATGAAGACAGTCCGGCCTATCTGCCAGGCGCATTTGAGCTGGCATTAGGTTCGCTGGCAGCTGTTCCACGGATCGCTGATTCATTCCGTACGGGTGCTGGAATGGGCTGGGGTGAACACGTTGAAGGTGTCTTTCACGGGTGCGAGAAGTTCTTTCGTCCGGGCTATGCGGCGAATCTCGTGAGCAGCTGGATTCCTGCGCTGGAAGGTGTTCAGGCGAAGCTTGAGAAGGGAGCGAAGGTGGCGGACGTTGGCTGCGGAAAGGGCGCTTCGACTCTGTTGATGGCTAAGGCGTTTCCAAACTCTCGGTTCTTCGGTTTCGACTATCACGACAAATCGATCGAAGCCGCACGAGAGTCGGCCAAACGTGCCGAACTGTCTGACCGTGTGACGTTCGAGGTGGCCAAAGCGAAGGAATTTCCCGGTAAGGACTATGACTTCGTCGCTGTGTTCGATTGCCTTCATGACATGGGAGACCCGACCGGCGCCGCCGCGCACGTCTACCAATCTCTGGCAAAAGACGGGACATGGATGATCGTCGAGCCGTTTGCCAACGATGAGCTAAAGGACAACCTGAATCCTGTGGGGCGGGTCTATTACTCGTTTTCAACGCTGCTATGCACACCTTGCTCACGGTCGCAGGAGGTCGCGTTGTGCCTTGGCGCTCAAGCAGGCGAGGGTCGGATCAAGAAGGTTGTCGGTGCGGCTGGGTTCAGTCGATTTCGCCGAGCTACGGAGACGCCGTTCAACATCGTGTACGAGGTGAGGCCTTAGTATCGGCAGCAGGCTGACGTCCAGGCCGATGGAGGTTCCTCCGAAGAGGAAGTGCCTCCAGCCGTGAGGAAACCAGCGCGCGAGGGTGTGCATGGACTTCTCCGATGTGGCTAGAGGTGGTGGTGGAGGTAGCTGAGGAGAGTGCCGGTGAAGAGGGCGAGGAGGCCGGCGGCTACGTCGTCGAGCATGATGCCGGTGCCGGTGGGGAGGGCTTCGAGGCGACGGATGGGCCAGGGTTTCCAGATGTCGAAGAGACGGAAGAGGAGGAGGTCGAGCGCGGCGTGATGCCAGTCGGGCGGGGCGAGGATTAGGGCGAAGAGCTGGCCGGCTACTTCGTCGATGACTACGAAGCCTGGATCTTTGCTGGAGGCTTCGCGGGCCGTGATGGTGGAGGCGGGGATGCCGATGAGCGTGATGAGCATGGCCGCGAGGGCGGTGGCGAGGGCGAGGGTCGTGCGAGTGGGGGCGAAGATGTTCGCGGCTGCGAACCAGAGGAGGACGGCGAAGATGCTGCCGTAGGTGCCGGGGCCGGGCTTGAGGTAGCCGGCGCCGAAGAAGGTGGAGAGGGTCCAGGCCCAGCGGGTCTTGGGGATGATTGGTGAGGCGTCGGGCATGGTTTGATTCTATCGGGACGGTGTCGGGGCCAGTGTGCACGCGGTAAGAAGGCGCGGCCTGGTGAGAAAGGCGCGATCCGTCGTGGTGGGAATAGGTTCGTCGGTGTCCTTCGGCTACGCAGCTCGCTAAAGCGCGAGCTGCGTAGCTCAAGATGACAGAGTTTTTGCAGGCGATGGATGTTAGTTGCTTTGCCCAGGATGACAGCGTTCTTGCAGGCGCTGCATACGAATTGGTTCACTCAGGATGGTGGGCTTGGGCGGGGAGGGAGGGTCGTTGGATTAGTTGCGCCACTTGGAGTGGGGCTTGAATTCGTTGTGAAGGTCGCCGGTGGGGTTGGATTGTTGCTGGGCGTGCTCGATGTCTTCGAGGAGGTCGGGGTCGAGGATGGGGGAGGAGATTTTGTAGTCGCCGGAGGCCCACTTGCCAAGGTCGATGGTGCGGCAGCGCTCGGAGCAGAACGGGACTTCGGGGGAGTCGAGGGGGACGAGTTTTTTGCAGATGGGGCAGTGGAGGGGTTTGGTCATGGTGGTCACGCTTAGCTGATTTTACAAGGCTCGAAGGCTTTGCATGTGCCGTTGCATCCAGTTACCAAAAGGATGACGGCACGATGCGGAATTGGCGACAAGCCGACTTTGGGGGAAGTTCCTTTGAATCGTCATGAGGGATGTGATACTTGCGGCATCGGAGGCACAGATGGATCGCGTCGCACCATAATATTTCTTTTCATAGCGCTAACTTGCTTCGGCATCCGGAAATATAGGGCCTCGGAGCAAGAGCGACCATGTCGGGAGTGGGAGCACAGCCACGCGCAGGGTCAAGCGGAATCGCCTCCCGTGACGATGTAGACACACTACTCCGACCGCAGTGCCACCATCGGATCGATCCGCGCCGCCCTCCGCGCCGGCAAATACCCCGCCACAAACGCCACTCCCAACAGCAGCGCGGCCATCCCCACAAACGTCAACGGATCAGTAGGCTGCGTTCCAAACAGCATGGTGCTGATTGTCTTCGCCACCACAAACGACGACGCCGTCCCGACCGCGATCCCAATCAGTGCCATCCGCAGCGTCCTCGAGATCACACCCATCTGGACTCGCTCCCGCGTGGCGCCCAACGCCATGCGTACACCAATTTCTTGCGTCTGCCGGGTCACGGTGTACGAGATCACGCCATAAATCCCAAGCGAAGCCAGCAGCAATCCAAGCCCTGCAAAGATTCCCACCAGCACCGCAAAGAACCGGCGCGGTGAGGTGGAGTGATCCACAACGCTATCGAGCGTCCGGAAGGTCGTCGCCGGCTGTCCCGGATTCATCGACCGCAGCGTACTCATCACGCTTGGCGCAAGCGAATCGAGCGGCAGGGATGACCGCACAATCAGGTCCTGATCCGCCAGGTCATTGCTCTGCGTCACAGGCACATACACCTGCGGGCTCGACGCCTTCTCCACGCTGCTTTCGCGCACATCCGCTACTACGCCGATCACGGTCGTCTCGCCCGGCCCCACTCCTACCGCGATCTTGCCCACCGGATCCTGCCCTGGCCAATCCCGCTTCGCCGTCGCCTCATTGATCAGGATCACCTGTGTCCCCTTGGGTGCGTCCGTCCACGCAAAATCGCGCCCTGCCATTATGCGCATTCCCATTGCGCGGAAAAATCCTGGCGAGACAACGCTGACATAAATATCGTTATTCCAATCAGGTGGATACGTCCTACCCTTCGCCTGCAATCCCCAACTACGGTTGCGATCGAGCGGCAAGGCATCCGTAAATGCTGTTGCCTCTACTCCAGGTAAATCACCCACGCGCCGCACCATCTCATGAAGCACCTCGCCGCGTTGCTCATCCGAATTCGCGGTAAAGGTAATCGGCAAAGCTGCTGTATGGCTGGGTTGAAATCCAAGGTCTACGTCCATCACCTTCATAAAGCTGCGCAGCAACAGTCCCGCGCCCACCAACAGTACGCAAGCCAGTGCAATCTCGCTCACCACCAGTGTTGACCGCATCCGCTCCTGCTTCCGTCCTGCACTGGTGCCATGACCAGAGTCTTTCAGTGCCTCCTGCAGATTGACGCCCGAGATCCGCACCGCAGGCACAATCCCGAAGAGCACAGCCGCGACCATGGCAATCGCCAGTGTCCACAAGAACGACATTCCATCGATTCGCACTTCGCTCAGAAGTGGCAATGCCAACGACCCCTGGTGGGCCAGGTACATTACCGCCGCAAACGCCAATCCCAATCCAAGCAGGGCCCCCGCAGTCGACAGCACCAGGCTCTCCGTCAGCAACTGCCTCACGATGCGCCCGCGTCCCGCACCCAGCGCCGTACGCATGGCGAACTCTTTGCTCCGTCCTGCAGCACGCGCCATCAGCAGATTGGAAAGGTTGACACACACAATCAAAAGGATCATCCCGACCGCGCACCACAGCACGATCAGGGAACGCCGCAGCTCTCCACTCACATGTTCCTTCAGGCCCGTGATCACCGTGTTGGCGTCATTGATCCAGTTCTGCGTCTTGAGCGCATCGCGCATCTGTGGAAACAGCACCGACGATTCGGCCTGCGCCTGGGCCGGTGTCACTCCCGGCTTCAACCGTCCAACCAGCGAAAACATATGGCCGTAGTTGCGCACATCGTAAGGATGGATCGCGCGCAACAAGTCAGTCCTGGTCCCCGGCGCAAAGACCGATCCAAAATCGAAGCTAGGCGGCAATACTCCCACCACCGTCACCGGCGTGTTGTCGAGCGTAATCGAGCGCCCCACAATCGACTGGTCGCCATGAAACTGTGTCTTCCAGTAGGGATAGGTCAGCAGCGCGACAGAAGCGCTGCCCGGGAGCGCCTCCTGCGCCGTAAAGTTTCTGCCCAGCATCGGCTCCACGCCTAGCGTTTGCAGAAAGTCCGCCATCACCCATATGCCCGCCACCGGCTTCGGATCACCGTAGCCCGTCAGCTTGAAGTCGGGCGAGCGAAATGGCACGAATCCGGACACCGCACGGAATGACTGATTATGATCGCGAAACGCTTCGTACGAATCGGTTCGGTAGGTTACGTCCGACAAGCCGCCTACATTTCCTCCGGCGGCAATCCATGCCAATTCCTGCGAATGATCGAACGGCAGCGGCCGCAGCAACACCGTATTGACTACGCTGAACACCACCGCGTTCGCGCCAATCCCCAGCGCCAAAATTAGAATCGCCACCGCTGCAAAGCCGCGATCGCGCTTCAGCGTCCGCCACGTATAGCGCAGGTCCTGCATCAGGATCTCCATGCGCAGCCATCCCCACCGCTCGCGTGTCACATCCGCAACCAAAGGCACATTCCCAAACTCACGCATCGCATCTCTCCTCGCATCTTCAGGTGTCGCGCCCGCAGCCACGCGGTCCGCCGTCGCCATTCGCAGATGACTTTCAAGCTCCTCCTTCAAATCTTCCTTAGGTCCGTCGAACAGGCTCATAGTGCACTCTCCTTCGCGCTCATGATCGCCTCAATCGTCGCGACCATTTTTCCCCAGCGCTCATAGTCGGTCGCAAGGTGCTTTTTCCCCAGCGCAGTGATCCTGTAGAACTTCGCCCGCTGGTTTGCGTCGCTCTTCTTCCACTCCGCCGAGACCCAGCCTGCGCGCTCGAGCCGGTGCAGCGCCGGATAGAGCGATCCCGTTTCCACCTGCAGCACCTCATTCGAACTCGCACGAATCGCCTGGCTGATCCCATACCCATGCTGCTCGCCCCACTGCAGCGTCTTCAGCACCAGCATGTCCAGCGTTCCCTGCACCAGCTCAATGCGGTTCTGATACGTACTTTTCGCCATAGGTCGTAGACCCTCTACATCCTTTAAGATGTAGAGAGTCTACATCAATGAAAGAGGATGGACAAAGGTCATGGCGCTTTCGGATAAGCACGACGAGTGCAACTGCTCGGGGAGAACGGGAGAAAGCAGGTTCTCCCCTTCGGCTTCGCTCAGGGCCGGAATGATAATTTCTCTTCGCGAAATCATCTAAAAACGGCTGGTGCTACTCGAGGATGCGGGCTACTACGTCGTAGTCGTGGGACTCGGTGATTTGGGCGCGGTAGAAGGTGCCAGGGACTAGGACTTCGTGGGGGCCGAAGTCGTTGATTAAGACCTTGCCGTCGATCTCGGGGGCCTGGTCCAGGCTGCGGCCTTGCCAGAGGAGGTCGGTTTCTTCGGATTCGCCTTCGACCAGGATGTCTAGCTCGCGGCCGATCCATTGCTTGCGGGCGCGCTTGCTGATTTTTTGCTGCAACTTCATTAGCTTGCGGCGGCGGGATTCGATGGTGCGCTTGGGGACCTTTTCGTCGAGCGAGAAGGCGCCGGCTCCTTCTTCGTCGGAGTACGAGAAGACGCCAAGCCAGTCGATCTTCGCGGCCTCTACGAAGGCGCAGAGTTCTTCGAAGTCCTGCTCGGTTTCGCCGGGGAATCCTACGATGAAGCTGGTGCGGAGGACTAGGTTCGGGATGGCCTTGCGGGCCGTCTCGATGATCTGGAGGAAGCGGTCGGCGGTGCCTCCGCGCTTCATGCGGCGGAGAACGTTGGCGCTGGCGTGCTGGAGGGGGACGTCAAGATACTTTGCGATGGTGTCGTGGCGCGCGATGGTTTGGAGGAGGCGCGGGGTGATCTTGTTGGGGTAGGCGTAGAGGAAGCGGAGCCACTTGAGGCCTTCTAAGGGGGCTAAGGCGTCTAGGAGGTCGGCTAGCTCGGGGCGGCGGAGGTTTCCTTCAGCAGTCGTACCCACCTTAGCCGACGATGAAGCCGTCGTCGAAGATGGGGCACCCGGATTTTTAGGGATGCTGGGGAGGAGGTCTTCGCCGTAGCAGGTGGTGTCCTGGCCGATGAGGGTGATCTCGCGGACGCCCTGGGCGATGAGGGATTTGGCTTCGGCTACGATGCTGGCTAGGGGGCGGGAACGGAATTTGCCGCGTAGCTGCGGGATGATGCAGAAGCTGCAGGGGTGGTCGCAGCCTTCCGCGATCTTGATGTAGGCCGAGGAGCGCGGGGTGGTCAGGATGCGGGGGGTTTCGTCGGAGTAGAGGTAGGTGGGGAGGGCGGAGGTGGCGCCGTCCCAGGAGTCGCGGGAGAAGCGGCCCTGTTGCTCGCGAAGGTCGCCTTCGGGGCGCGAGGTGGTCGCTGCTTCATCCCAGGTCCCCAAGTGCGAGGGACCTAGGGCACCCAGTACTTCGCTTGTTTTGTCAACCAATTCGTGGGTGATTTGGGCCCCAGTGCCTTCGGGGCGGGAGTGCTGGTTTACGGAGCTGGCGTGGCGGTCGATTTGAGCCGTCGTGAGGATGGGGAAAGGGGAGTTGGTCGCGGGGCGGTTGAGGCCGGCGGCTTCCAGGATGGCTTCGAGCTCGCCGGTGCCGACTACGGCGTCTACCTCGGGGATGTTGGCGCGGATCTCGTCGCGGTAGCGCTCTACCAGGCAGCCGGCTACGATGAGGCGCTGGGCGCGGCCTCCGTTGGCTATCTTGTGCTGGACCATCTCGAGGATGGTGTCGACGGACTCCTGCTTGGCCGAGTCGATGAAGGAGCAGGTGTTGACGACGAGGATGTCGGCGTCTTCGGCGCGGGGGGTTAGCTGGGCGCCGCCGCGATGGAGCAGACCCATCATGACCTCGGAGTCGACGAGGTTCTTGGGGCAGCCGAGCGAGACGAAGCCTACCGTCGGGCGGTTGGGTTCTGGAGAATGGGTCTCGGGGGCGGCACCGTCTTCGAGAGTAGAGGACAGGCTCACTCTCTCATTTTAGCAGGGTTGGTGCGCGTTTTGCGGTAGCTAGGCAGGCAAAGGCAAGAGCAACGACTTTGACGCAAAGGGCACTACGTAGAACGCAAAGTTCGCAAAGTAGAGCGGGACAGATTTGGTAGATTGCGGGTATGGGAATTTGGCGGCGGATTGGGTTGTTGGGGATGTACGTGGGAATTGTGATCGCGGGTGCGCGGGCGCAGACGGTGACTGCGACGGGAGCGGAGTTTGAGGTGGCTACGATTCGGCCTAGCGCTCCGGATGAGCATGCTCGAAGCCTGGGGTGGGAAGGGCGACACTTTCTGGCTCACTACACGACGATGAGTCAGATGGTGCAGTTTGCCTATAACCTGCAGGCCAAGCAGGTGGTGGGTGCGCCGGGGTGGCTGGATTCGGCTACGTACGATATCGAGGCGCAGGCGGTGGCTGGCGAGCCCACAGCAGCGGAGTTTCGGTTGATGATGCAGCATCTGCTGGCGGAGCGGTTGGGGATGAAGATGCATTGGGAGCCTCGGATGATGTCGGCGTATGCGCTGGTGGTGGCGAAGGGAGGGGCGAAGCTACAAACGGCGAAGACGGAGGACCGAGCGAAGGAGGACATTCCTCCGGGGGTGCGGATCCAGCGGATGCAGCACTTGTGGATGAGGGTGGTGGGGGTGGGTGGAACGATGCCGGAGCTGGCGGCGGAGCTGCAGCGCGTCGAGTTCGATCGTCCGGTGGTGGATCGGACGGGAATTAAGGGGGAGTTTGATTTTAAGGTGACGGCTACGTCGACGAAGCCGTACTTTGTGGGGGAGGCGCCGGATACGAGCGATGCGGCGCCACCGTCTATCTTCACGGCGCTGCAGGAACAGCTGGGATTGAGACTGGAGCCGGCGAAGACGGCGGTGCAGTGCCTGGTGGTGGATGCGATCGAGCGGCCGTCGGCGAACTGAGGGTCCTGCGTGGACGGCGAGAGTTGGAGTGTGACCCGTGCCGGGATGGGAGCGAAAAGAGGCAGCAGTCTGGTATCCCACCCGTCCGCAAAAGCGCTTACGGGTGGGCACCCTGGCGCTGAGGGTTGAAGGGGCTACTGGATGCGGTTGGTTAGGGGTGGGGCGGCGATCGTGGCGGTGGGTTTGGGGGTGGGGTGGCTGGTGACGACGACGCCGTTGGTTTCGAAGTGGGAGATGCGGTGGTCGGTGGAGTGGCCGAGCATGACGGCCTTGCGGAGCATCTGGAGGTGGCGGCGGGAGTCGTTGGGGAAGTGGCGGCTGATCGCGTCGTCGTAGTCGAGGACGAGGATGTAGGTGGCTTCGCACTTGGGGCAGTAGATGGGGTCCTCTAGCCAGCGGTGGAAGGCGGCGGGAGGGAGTGGGGCGGCGGGGTCGGTGCCGGAACGGATGGCGGCGATGATCATAAGGGCGAGGGTTTAGGGCTCAGCTGCTGGGGTTGGGTGGATGTGGAAGAGGACCGATGCGTGATCCCTGGTGACTACTTTCTCATAGAAGCTTCGCAGGTCGGAATAGCGGCTGGGTTCGAGGTTAATACTGCCGAGAACGAAATCGCGACGCAGAATGATGGCTGTGGGGGAGATCTGGACGCGATAGTCACAGCCTATGGTTTTGGGAACAATATCGGTTTCGGCAGGGGGTGCTGTGTCGATCTGCCATGATGCTGGGAATTTTATCCAAACGGCGTCGTGGAAGCTTTCGGGATAGGAGAACTCGATGGGGAGGGTGCGTGTGGCGGCGGGGAAGAGAGGGGTGTCGTTGACCTCGAAGAATTGCGCGGGGACGAAGCTGCTCTTGCCAGTGAAGTTGGCCAGCGGGCCGGATACTTTGAAGTGAACGACGAGAGGCTTGTTCGCGTCGTGGAGGTTCTCGACGGACGTGAGGGCCACGTCGCTGCCTTTGGTGATGAGGTCGAGGAGATATTTTTCGAGGTCCTGGTGCAGGGCGGCTTCGTCGCCGAGCAGCGTGTTCTGACGCCAGCGGAGGGCCGGAGCTCCTTGGAAGGACATGTCGACGGTGCCGGATTCATGCCCGGTATCGTCGAGGATGAGGTTGGCGACGCGGCGGGTTTCGGAGTCTTTGGCTGCGGGCAATGGCGACCTGGCGAGTGCCACGCCTGTGGCGGTCTGGCGAAGGCCGCCCGCAAGTGCATGTGTCCAGAGCAGCTGTCCGAAGGGGCAAAGGGGTTCGGCCGGATCGAGTAAGATTTCCTGGTTGTTGAGCTCGACGATGGCGACATCATCATTCAGCTGCTGGAAGGTCATCAGCTGCGATTCGAAGTGAGAGATATCACGATTGGCGACGGCCATGATGTAGGCCTTCATGCCGATGGCGCGGGCGAGGCCAACGAAGAGTAAGGTGAGTTGGATGTCATCGCCGCGCTTTTGCTGCAAAACGTCGCGGGCTGATTTCGGGTCGGAGACGCCGATGACCTTGTTCTCACGAGCGGAGCGCTCGCGGGAAAAGTTTGTGTTCTCCATCTGCTGGACTGCGGCGTAGAGTTTGCGCAGCTTGTCCTCCGGGGTAGACGCGCCGGCGGTAATCTCCGCAGCGGCTGCGGCAAGCTTTGAAGGGGGTCCGATGAACTCGTCGATATCCCTGCTCCAAAACGTGCCATAGCGGTCCCAGAAGTCCTGAGCGTTGCGAATCGTATCGGGCAGATCTGTGTAGAAGACGACCTTTTGGACGAGGCTGCTCAAAGGCGGCATTTCGGGCTCGTCAGGAACAGGCAAGACGTTAGCGAGGTCGATGGTATAGGTTTGCTCTTCGCCCTGTTTGATCTTGATTGCGGAGACTCCTCCGGGCAGCGAAGAGGTCAGGTGGATTTGACTCTGGTTGGTGTGCCACTGGAAGTGCTCCGCGCGCGCAAATGAATTGGTCTGAGCGTAAAAAGTGGGAATGAATGTTCTGGCAAACGAAACGGTGTCAGCTAGATGCATGGTGTAGCGATACTCGATGATGCTTCCGACCTGCACGTCGGGGAGAGCGAGTACCTTCTCGCGGGTTGTTTCGGATGAGGATTTTTCAACCAGGCGGTCGTACGGCTTACCGGGGAAAGGTATGACAGTGCCGTCGGGATGGATGGTACGGCCAGCGACGCTGGTGATGTTGAAATTATCGTCTGAGCCCTGAGACGGATACTCGATGGAGATGTCGCTATAGCGGTCGCGGCCAGCCTGGGTGAGGATTTTGATGCGGGAGTAATAACTCCAGGTTCCGTTGTCGTCGTCGACGATTTCTTCGCGGTAGAGCAGGACGGCGGCGGTTCCGGGGACCTGAGGCTGAGAGGTCATGCTGAGCTCTTCCGGGGTGGGGTCCTGCCATTTGGTTGCCGCGTGCGCAGAGGCTACGACAAGGAGGGCGATGCAGAATAGCAAGACGTGGCGCCCGTTACGGAACTTGGGTATCCCCATGGTTGGGTCGTCCTTGGTTTTCGGATAGCGAGATCAGGTGTACTCTGTGCTCGTGGAAGTGTATAGCGTGCCAGCGGATGCTCAGAAAACCTCTCGGTCAAGAATCTTTGCTCAAGGGCTGACGGCATTTGCCTTTTGCTCCACTATTTATTTTCTAATTGATTTGTATTGGCCGTTTTCGTATGAGACGCGGAGTCTGTCAGGCAGCTTAACCAAGGCGTTGATTTGGAGCGCCTTCATGACCATCTTTATGGTCATACGTGTGTCAGGCAATCGGATACCGTGCAACATAACGGTTGACGGCGACCTTATCGTTCAAAA
>Ga0302309_10003443_pt1 | contig 12251 bp, 6 predicted proteins | sample III_Palsa_N1_1_FD_200453 | JGI IMG/M metagenome (GOLD analysis project Ga0302309, IMG submission 200453) | Peat permafrost microbial communities from Stordalen Mire near Abisko, Sweden - III_Palsa_N1_1 | ecosystem: Environmental > Terrestrial > Soil > Palsa > Peat permafrost | place: Sweden... | reverse complement strand
GCTCAACGCCTACCAGCAAACCTGGCTCGCCATTCACCAGCTCTCCGCCGCCTCTGCCACCGAGTTAGTTCCCTGAGAGCAAGCCCATAGCCAGCCCCATTGGTCCCCCCAACCTCCAACGCTGCGGAGCGCTGCGTCTCCCTGCCCCTTCGGTAGCACTCCGCAAAACTCCATATTTGCTTTCTATTCAATAACTTATATCGTCGCCATAAATTCCTGGCTGACCGAAGTCACACTTCCGCGTACTATGGGCCACACGTCGAATGTACGCGATTACAAACTGCATTTATGATCGTACTGCGAAGAGGAACTTCCTTGCCCCCAGACAGCGACGGCACGACTACGACCGTGGAAACAATGCCGCGCAGGGCAATCAAATGCGTCGCGCCGGCACGCGTCAATCTCCTGGGTGAGCACACCGACTATACCGGCGGACTGGTGCTTCCCATGGCCATCCCCTTCGTTACAGAAGCCACCATCTTCCCGCGCGAGGATGGCCTCTACACCTTTACCAGCGAGCTCTTGAACAAGACCCTCACACTGGATCACACCGACCGCTCCCCTGCGCGTGGCGAGTGGAGCGACTATCCTGTTGGCGTGCTGCGGCAGTTACAGGAACGCGGCATTGAACCGCCCTCCTTCGATCTCCACATCACCGGCAACGTCCCCTTCGCAGCAGGATTAAGTTCCTCCGCCTCCATGGAAGTCGCCAGTGCCATGGCGATGCTGGCACTCTCCTCCGCCCGATTGACCATCGAGGAGATTGCCCTTCTCTGCCAGCGCGCCGAAAACGTTTATGTCGAATCCCCCTGCGGCATCATGGACCAGTTCGTCGTCACCGCCGCCAAGGCCGGCCACGCCCTCCTCCTCAACACCCGCGACCTCACCTACGAGCATCTCCCCATGAACAAGGGAGCCCTCGCCAACACCCGGATCGTCGTCTGCAACTCCATGGTCAAACACTCCGTCGCCACCGGCGAGTACGGCGTGCGTCGCCGCGAGCTCGAAGAAGGTCAGGCTGTCCTGCGCAACGCCTTCCCCAAGCTCCGCGACCTAGGCGACGCCACCCTCGACCAGCTGAACCAATGCCAGCAGCAGATGTCCCACGACGTCTTTATCCGCTGTCGCCACGTCGTCACCGAAAACGCCCGCGTCCGCGCTGCCCGCGAATCCATGTTCTCCGGCGACCCCATCTCCCTCGGTCAGCTCATGCTCCAGGCCCACATCAGTTACCGCGACGACTTCGCCGCCAGCTGCGAAGAAGTCGACTTCCTCGTAGACACTGCCATCACACTCCCCGGCTGTTTCGGAGCCCGCCTCACCGGTGGCGGCTTCGGCGGCTGCACCGTCAACCTCGTCGAACGCACCCACAGCGACGCCTTCGCCACCGCCCTCAAAGCCGCCTACAAACAATATGTCAACATTGCCGCCGAAACCTATCTCTGCGAAGCAGTCGACGGTGCCTGGCTTCGCAATGCACCACTCCCCCAAACCCGAGCAACCCAGGAACGTGCATGATCAACAAGATCTTTCAGCAGTCCCCTCACCGCCGCTGGAATCCCCTCAAGCAGGAATGGGTCATCGTCTCACCCCACCGCACCGAGCGCCCCTGGCAAGGTCAAACCGAGTCCACCTCCACGCCCCCCTCGCTCGCCTACGATCCCACCTGCTATCTCTGCCCCGGCAACACTCGTGCCGGTGGCCACAAGACGCCGAAGTATACTGAAACTTACGTCTTCGACAACGATTTTGCAGCGCTAAAACCTGACGCTCCCACCGCTGCCCTCGACATCGACAGCGCAGGTCTCATCCGCGCCGAAACCGAGCGTGGCATCTGCCGCGTCCTCTGCTTCGACCCGCGCCACGACCTCACCCTCGCCACCATGGAAGTCCCCGCCATCCGCCGCGTAGTTGAAATGTGGGCCAACCAGGCAGCAGAGCTCGGCGCACGCCCCGACATCGCGTACGTCCAGATCTTCGAAAACCGCGGCGCCATGATGGGCGCCAGCAACCCCCATCCTCACGGCCAGATCTGGGCGACCCAGCACATCCCAAACGAACCCTCCCTTGAGCTAGCCGCCCAGCTTTCTTATTACGCCGAGCACCACAATCAGCTCCTCGCCGCCTACCTTACCCTCGAGCTCGCCCAGCAGCAGCGCATCGTCGCCGAAAACGAAACCTGGGCCGCCCTCGTTCCCTTCTGGGCCGTCTGGCCTTTCGAACTCCTTCTGCTCCCCAAACAAGAAGTGGCGCGGGTAGAAGCTCTCACCGAGCCGCAGCGCGATGGCCTCGCCGCCATCCTCAAGCAGGTCACCAGCGCCTACAACCGCGTCTTCGACACGCCCTTCCCTTACTCCATGGGCCTTCACCCCGCGCCCGCCGACAATCAGCCCCACCCCGAGTGGCTCCTCCACCTGCACTTCTACCCGCCGCTTCTCCGCTCCGCCACCGTGCGAAAATTCATGGTAGGCTTCGAACTCCTGGGCTCACCCCAGCGCGACATCACTCCCGAATCGGCCGCGGAAACTCTCCGCGCCGCCATCGCCACCTCTAGCAAGGAGCCTCAATGAACGTCTTAGTCACCGGCGGCGCCGGCTACGTCGGCGGAACGGTCGCTACCATCCTCATGCAGGCGGGCCATAAGGTCACCATCCTCGATAACCTCTGCCACAGCAAGCGCCACGAGGTCCCCGCCGGCGCCACCTTCGTCGAGGCTGACATCGCCGACCGCCCCCGCGTCGAGTCCCTCCTCCGCGAGCTCAAGCCCGACGGAGTCCTTCACTTCGCCGCCCTCATCGAGGCCGGCGAGTCCATGCAGAAGCCCGAGCTCTACTTCCGGAACAACACCGCCTCCACCCTCTCGCTCCTCGAGGCCATGCTCGCCACCGGCGTCAACAAGCTCGTCTTCTCTTCCACAGCCGCCGTCTACGGTGAGCCCACCACAACCCCCATCGAAGAATCGGCAGCCCTCGCTCCCACCAACGCCTACGGCGAATCCAAGCTCCTCGTCGAGCACATGCTCCGCTGGTTCAACCAGATTCACGGCTTTCGTTACGCCTCACTCCGCTACTTCAACGTAGCCGGCGCCCTCCCCAACCGCGGCGAAGCCCACGAGCCCGAAACCCACATCATCCCGCTCATCCTCGATGTAGCCCTCGGCCGCCGCGAAAAAATCTTCATCTTCGGCGACGACTACTCCACCCCCGACGGCACCTGCATCCGCGACTACATCCACGTCGCCGATCTAGCCGACGCCCACATCCTCGCCCTCAACACCCTCGCCACCCGCGACAAGATGATCTACAACCTCGGCAACGGCAGTGGCTTCTCAGTCAAGCAGGTCATCGAAGCCGCCCGCCGGGTCACCGGCCATCCCATCCCCGTAGAAATTAAACCCCGCCGCAACGGCGACCCAGCCCGCCTCGTTGCCAGCTCCGAACAAGCCAAAGCCAACCTCGGCTGGCAACCCAAACACCCCGAGCTCGACGACATCCTAGCCAGCGCCTGGGCCTGGCACCAACAGCGCTACTCCAAGTAGCGCCCTACGGCTGCGCAATCCGAATCACCTCACCCGCGCCGCGCACCGAATATTCCACACCCTCCGCAGGCAACACCAGCACGCGCCACGGATCAAGCAGCACTACACCCATCTCACCCTCGACCGACACGCCCTCGCTAAGCGCAAACAACATCTGCATCTTCCCGCTCAACCCCAGCGCGATGCCCGCGTTGGTCGCAGCAAAACGGTCCACCACAAAATAATCCGACGCAACCAGCCGCGTGAACTCATCCATCGCCACTGGCGCAACCAACCCCGCACTACTCGACGTCCGTGTCACCGCCAGCCCCGCATCCACATGCAGTTCCCGCGGCCGCCCAAAGTCATACAGCCGATACGTAATGTCGCTGTACTCCTGCGTCTCCAAAATCACCATCCCCGGCCCGATCGAGTGCACCGTCCCCGCATCCACAAACACCATGTCCCCGGCCTTCACCGGCAAATAGTTCAGCTTCTCTTCCAGCGTCCCATTGGCAATCGCCGCACGAATCTCCTCTACCGAAATCTCCTCACGAAACCCCAGCGCCAGCTCCGCTCCCGGCTCGGCCGAAAGCACGTACCAACATTCCGTTTTCCCCCGCCCCAACCCCAGCACTCCCGCCTGCGCATCATTCGGATGGACCTGCACCGAAAGCTTCTCACGCGGAAACAGCGTCTTCACCAGCAGCGGAAACTCCGCTGAATCCCCACCCGCAAACGCCTCCGGAAACCGCCGCGTCATCTCCGCCAGCGACACACCCGCAAACTCACCAACATCTACGACACAAGTCTCCGCAGTAAGCCACGCCTCACCCACCGGCTTCCCCGCCTCCGGCTGCGCATACCACTTCGGCAGCCTCTCAACTCCCCACACCCGCTCCGAAAAAATAGGCCGCAACGACACCGGCCCAACCCGCTTACCCTCAGTATCCAACGCCATGCGCGTACATCCTCCACGAGCGAACGGCCGCTGAAAACAGCACCGCCACCCGTAGCCTACTACGCCATCACGTCGCCGTGCTTACTCACAACGACCCACCCACACCGCATCGCCCGTCGCCTGCAGATGCAAATGATCCCCCTGCACTTCAGCCGTCGAACCTCCCGAATGAATCTCCGCCACACCCAGCCTGCAGCCCTCCATCCAGGTCATCCCCAGCTTCACATCCAACGTCGTCGCCGCAGTGTCCTTCCCCGCGCGGTGAATCACCACCAACACGCGCTCTCCGGAAGTCCCGCAGCGAACAACCGCCTTACCCGCAGCCCGCAGACTCACCATCCAGTCATCATTACTCGCCAGCACCTGCTCCGCCCCGCAACCCAGCGCATCATGCTTCCGACGCACCCCATCCAGCTTCGCCACCCAGTCAAACGTCTCCTGCTGCACCGGTGTCCTCCCCGAAGCGAGAAACGCATTCTCCGCGCTCCCCGGAAATCCTCCCGGAAAGTCATGCCTATTCTCCGGGTCGCCTCCACCTGGCATCGCAATCTCATCGCCCGAATAAATCTGCGCCATGCCGCGCGTTGTCAGCACATACGCCAGCGCCAACTTCAGCGCGCCCTCACTCCCCGCCGCCGTCACAAAGCGCTCCGTATCGTGGTTCCCAAGAAACGGCACCAGCCTCTCCGGATGCGGATACAACGCATCCTCACCCAGCACCTTCGCCAGCTCACTCATCGGCGCACCCTTCACAAATACATCGCGCAGCGCAAAGTAAGTCGGAAAATCAAACGGCGTATACAGCCCCGTATCCACACCCGCACGCGTCACCCCGTCGGCAAACGAAGACGTAATCACCGGATCTCCGTTGAACACCTCGCCCACCTCAGTCAAACGCGGAAACAGTTCTTTCAACTCTCCGTTGAACGTATGCCAGAACTCCCGATTCACATAAGGGAACGTATCGATCCGCAAACCATCCGCGCCCGTCTCCTCGATCCACCACACTGCATTCTGCCGCAGATATTGCGCCACCGCGGGACTCTCCGTATTCATATCCGGCAGCGTATTCGCAAACCAACCATCCAGCGTCGCAACCTTGTCCCGCTCCGGCGCATGCGGATTGATCAGCGCCTGGAAGTCCGTCTCCGCCTCAAGATGATGCGCGGCCGTGCCATGAAACCAATCCGGCGCCGGCTCATCCTTCACCCATGGATTCCCCGGGCCAACGTGATTCGGCACCGTATCCAGCACCAGCTTCATCCCACGCGCATGCAACGCCACCGCCAGCGCCTTCAAGTCCTCCAGCGTTCCATAGTGCTCATCCACGCGATATAAATCCGTGGCCCCATACCCGTGATAGCTAGTGTCCTCGTGATTCTCATACACCGGCGTCGTCCACACAGTAGTCACGCCCAGTTGCTGCAAATAATCCAGATGGTCCTCAATCCCCTTCAGATCGCCGCCATGCCAACCCCGCGGCTTCGCCCGCTCCGCCTCCGCCTCTGCACTAGTCTGCGCGGCCTTCGCATCGACCCCATCATTCTGCAAATTCCCATCTGCAAACCGATCGGTCATGATCAGGTACATCACGTCGCGTGACGAGAACCCCGCAAACCCATCGCTCTCCGGCCGCCTCCTCTCAAACCTATACCGCGCCTCCGCCTTCTCCCCTCCAGCCTTAGCCGTCAGCGTCACCGTCTCCGGCGCACTCGGCGACGCGGACAGCCACACCTGCGCCCAATGCCCATTCTCCGACGCCACCACCTTCTCAACCCTCAGCCCGCGATCACTCAGCGAAAACTGCGCCCCCCGCAAACCTTCCCCACGCACCAGCAACATCGGCTTCGGCATCGCCGCCCACCAGTTCGGCGGATCCACTTTGTCGATCGCCAGCCGCCCACCCTGCGCCTTCGCACCAAAGCCCTGCGCAGCCAACGCCACTACCAGCAGCCCCACGCAGCCCCTCAACAACCTTCCGCCCAAATCAGCGTCCTTCACCCGCGCATCTCGCCCCATACCCAACATCAACCTTCCTGCCTTCCACACCTATCCAGAGAGAAAGAAAATGCGCCACGACAGACTGCATCGTGGCGCATCTCCAGGCTTCAACCAACTAGAACGTCAACCGCGCAGCCAGTTGCAGCTCACGCTGTGAGTTGCTTTGGGTGCTCGTGATCTTGCCGAAGTTGGCATCCAAAAGTCCAGCATCAGGGTTCGTGAACTGCGGTGTATTGGTGACGTTGAACGCGTCGCCATGCAACTCGAGAACGATCCGGCCATACAGTTGGAAGTTCTTCTGCAGCGAAAGGTCAGCCGACCGCCCACCCGGACCGTAGATCTGGTCGCGTCCCAGCGTGCCCAGCCGCGTGAACACCGGTATTCCATTCGGTGTCGCAGTCGGCGGTTTTGCAAACGCAGACGTGTCGAACCACTCGGTGAGGGTCTTCGGGTAGCTGATCGGTTTCACCCGGTCAGGACGGTCGCCATTGTTCTGGCCGCTCACGGAAAGGTCAACCGGCGTTCCCGTGTTCATCCTGCCAATTATGTTCACCTGCCAGCCACCAATCACCAGGTTGGTGAAGTAGTTGACCTTGCTGCCAAACTCCTGCCCACGTCCGAACGGCAGCTTGTACAGAATCGACGAGCTGAATACATTCCGCTCATCCTGCAGCGAGTTGCCATAGTCCGCCTGCGGATCGTAGTACAGCGGAGTGGTAGAAGAAAGGTTTGAACCCGGCGAATCATCCAGCGCATGCGACCACGCGTACGAAGCCGTCACCAGCAGGTTGCTGCCCTGGTGATGCTCGAAGTGCAGCTGCAGACCGTTGTAGTTCGCCGTGCCGTTGTAGTTGTTGTACGTGATCGTTCCAAACGTCGGAAAGTTCTGCAATCCTGTGCCGAATTGGAACAGGTTGTAGTTGTAGTACGTCGACAGATGATCCGACTTGGTTCCCACATACGCAATGTCGAGCACATCATGCGTCGTCAGCTGTTGCTCGAGCTGCAGGTTCCATTCCTGGATCTGCTGATTCTTGTCGTTGCGGTTCACCGCCAGCGTGCTCAAGCCCGCTGGAGGAGCAGCCGGGTTGAACCCGGGATAGCCCGGCAACGGCAGCGGCGTCGTCTGCTGCGGCGTCTCATTGCAGCCGTAGGTTGACCCCGGTGCCGGCGTCTGGCCCGTGAACGTTACGCAGTAGCCGTTTTGCGCGAGGTACGAAAGACTGCCGCCGAACGGAGTCTGCTGTCCCAGCTGGTTGCTGATGCCACCATAATCCGGGAAGTAGAAGATGCCATACCCGCCACGCAGAACTTCCTTACCGGTTCCGAGTAGGTCGTAAGCAAAGCCGACGCGCGGAGCGAAATCCGTGTGGTCGTTATTGATAATGGAGCGCGACACTCCGTTCACACCCGCCTCCAGCACCTGGCCATACGTCGGGCTGCTGGTGTTGATGTCAAACGAGGCCTGTCGGTTCTGCGTCTCGTACGGCCGCGTAATCACGTCGTAGCGAATGCCGAGCTGCACCGTCAGCCGCTGATTCACACGCCATTGGTCCTGCGCAAAGAAGCCATCCTCGTAGCTGATGTTGCTGAAGAAGCCGTTCTGCGTTCCAATGCTGTACGAATCCGTGAAGCCCGCCAGCATTTCAGCCGATGGAAATCCGGTGAAGTCGCCGTTCCCAAAGTTGAAGTAGCCCTTACCCGAAATCGGACGGAAATATTCCATGTTCCGCATGATCCCGGTAGCGCCAAACTTGAAGGAATGGTGCCCCTTCTCCCAGTCCACGCTGTCGCTGATCTCATACGTGTTCTGCGGAGTGGCATACAGCCCGTAGTCACCGGTGTAATCCACACCATTGTTGCCGCCAATCAGCGCTCCTCCACTGGTCTGAAGATTGCGATTCGCATTAACAATGCCAAGGCTGGCCGACAGTGCGTCGCCATAAAACGGCGGCTGGTAGCCATAGTCATCGCGGTTATACCCAACTAACAGCTGATTCACCAGCGTTGGGGCAAAGATATGTGTGTGTCCCAGCCCATACGCCCGCGCGTGGGTATAGTCAGAACCCGTACCAAAACCAGAAGGCAGCGTCCCAAGTTCGGGCGTTTCCACGGAGGCCGAGTTGTCATAGCTGAAGCGCACAAACGCCTGGTCCTTCGACGTCGGCGTCCAGTCAAACCGCACATCAAACGTGTTGTAGTGCGTGAACTGCTGCTTATGCGTCAGGAAGTTGTTCACCACTCCCGCACGCGTGGGCGTCGGATACGCATTGAAATAATTCACACCTGCCGTATTCGCCGCAATGCCCGCATTCGCAAGCACGTTGCCAGGAATCGGTTGGCAGTTGACCGGGTTATATAACTGCCCACCGCCCACAGGTTTCTGGTTCAAATGAAGCAGGCAGTACGGCGTCGAAAACTGGCTGTCCACCTGCGCCCCCTCCCCTCCATTCGACGTATCAAAGTTAGGGCTGCTCGCCAGCAGTTCGCTGAAGTCTCCCGCCCGCATCCGGGTCGTCGGAACCGTGACAAAGTTTGGGTTTGGAGGAACGACCTCGCGGAAGGCCTGGTAATCGCCAAAGCCAAATAGTTTGTTCTTGATGATCGGTCCGCCAATCGAGAAGCCCGGCTGGTTCCGGTTGAACGACTGGTTCGGAGTTGGAGCCGCACCCAGTAATTGATAGCTGTTTCTAGCATCGAAGTTGCCGCTGCGATAGAACCAGAACGCCGACCCGTGATATTGATTCGTGCCGCTCTTGATCGAGCTAGCCACGATCGCACCGCCCGCGCGCCCATACTCCGCCGGCGCAACGCTGGTATCGATCTTGAACTCCTGCGTCGCGTCGATGTTCGGGAAGATCAAAATCGTGTTGATCAGCGAATCATTATCATCCAGGCCATCCAGCAGGAAGTTGTCCGCCTGTGGGCGAAGTCCGTTCACTGAAATCGATGCGCCGCCACTCTCCTGGTTACGGTAAGTTTCCGTGTTGCCGTTTACGCCGCTCGCCGCGTCGCCATACGCGCCGCGCGTCACACCCGGAGCCAGCAGCGCTAGCCCGGTAAAGTTACGGCCATTCAGCGGCAGCGCCTGGACCTGCGCCCCATTAATGACCTCACCCATCTTCGCGCTCGTGGTGTTCACCAGCGGAGCCGCGGTCGTCACTTCGACCGTCTGGCTCACCGATCCGGCCGCCAGCTTGAACTCGAGCGTCTGGGTCGTTCCCACCGAAATGGCAAAGTTTGCCGTCTGGCTCTGGAAACCCTGTGCCTCGACATCTGCCTTATAGTTGCCGCGCGGAATCGCAAAAATCTGGAACTCGCCCGCATCGTTGCTCTTGCCGTTAAGCTTCAACCCGGTTTCGACGTTCGTGATCACAACGCTCGCATTGGGGATCACCGCTCCCGTCGCATCCGTCACGGTTCCTACGATGCCGCCGTTATCCGACTGCGCATACGCTCCAAGCGCGCCCACAGTCGTGAACAGTGCCAGCAGCATCACGAGAAACCAGCCCGTCCGCCTGCCAGCTATTGTCCTGCCAGCTATTCTTTTGTACTGACTCATATTGCCTCCGAAAGTCCTCCCGCACACCCGTCGCCATATCCGTCGGCAGAACAAGTCCTACTGGAGGTTCGATCGCAACGTTGCGCAAATCCACCCCGTCAACGCAATCCTCTCAATTCCCTTTGTCGCTCAATTTTTCATCTCCTGATAAGTCACTAAATATCAACCGTTTGACCATCCCACATCATCTAACCGAACAAGTGGTAAATTCGATGAGACGAGGAATTGGATTGCAATGACGGGCCAGGTTATCAACGCGCGGCTCAGTTTTGGGCTTTATGAGATTGATGTACAGACCGGCGAACTCTGGAAAGCCGGCTTCCGCATCAAGCTGCAGGGCCAACCCTTTAAAGTCCTCACCATCCTCCTCGAGAAGCCCGGTCAGATCGTTACCCGGGAAGAACTTCAGACCCGCCTCTGGGGCAAAGACACGGTCGTCGACTTCGACCATTCCCTCGGCACCGCCATCAACAAAATCCGCGAAGCCCTCGGCGACTCAGCCGAGAATCCCCGCTTCATCGAGACCCTTGCCCGCCGCGGCTACCGCTTCATCGCCCCCGTAGGCGTCATCGAACCCGCAGGCCCCATCGAAGCCCCCACCACCGCTTTCGCCGAGTCCGCAGCCAACGGCCGCACCGCTACTCATCTGACCCTCGCGACACGCGTCCCTACTGACAGTATCGCAGCAGCCGCGGAACCCAGCCTCACCCCTTTCACTCCCGTCAGTGTCGCCCCCGTCGCACGCCCTGCTAGGGTCTTCCGCGTCCTTCTCTGGTCTTTCATCAGCGTTGCGTTGTTTACCGCTGGCGCCATCGGCTACTATCTCGCCTCTCTCCGAAGCGCTACGAGCCCGCCGCACATCGTGCAGATCACCCATAACGGCCACCTCGCCCCCAGCGTCGACACCATGGAGAACCTCGCCGCCGCAGCCACCGACGGCGTGCACCTCTACGCCTCCACCATCGACGGTGGCCACTCCGTCCTATCCACCATCTCCATCTCCGGCGGTCTCGTCGAGCCCCTCAATATCCCCTCCGAAGTTGCCAGCCCCGCCCTCGGCGATATCTCTCCCGACGGCTCCCGCCTGCTCCTTCGCGATCACCTCTCCCCCGAGTCCGAGCAGCCCCTCTGGGTCGTCCCCACCACCGGCGGTTCGGCCCTTCGCGTCGGCGACGTCCTCGCCCACGACGCCACCTGGATGCCGAACAACGGTGGCATCCTCTACGCCAACGGCAACTACCTCTACCTTTCGACCATAACCAGCAGCACCCCGCAGCTCTACGCCACCCTCCCAGGCCGCGCTTTCTGGCTCCGCTGGGAACCCAACGGCAAGCTACTCCGCTTCACCATCCTCGATCCCATCTCTCACACCCTCTCCATCTGGCAGATCACTCCTTCCAACCGCGTCCCCCATCGCATCCTAGCCGATTTCAATCAACCCGCAGCCGAGTGCTGCGGCGTCTGGACCGCCAACGGCAGCGCCTTCGTCTTCCAGTCATTCAAAGGCCTCAACAACGATCTCTGGAAACTTTCCGGCCTCTCCACCTCCAATCCCACCCGCCTCACCGACGGCCCGCTTCAGTTCGAATCCCCCGTCGCCGCCCGCACCGGCAGCCGCATCTTCTTTATGGGCGCCGACTCCCGCTCCGAGCTCGAATCCGTCTCCCCCACCGGCCAACTCGTCCCCGTAAAGGGCTTTCTCTCCAACGCCGCACGCGTCGACTTCACCCGCGACGGCAAGTGGGTTGTCTGGACCGACACCGATACCCACCTCTGGCGCGCCCGCTCAGACGGCACCGAAAAACTCCAGGTCACCCCCGACACCCTCGTCCCCTTCCTCGCCCGCTGGTCACCCGACGGATCCCGCATCGCCGTCATGGCTCGCGAAGCCGGCAAGGCCTGGCAAATCTACATCACCAGCGCCAACGGCGGCGATTTCACTCCACTACTGCACCAGACCCGCAACGCCGCCGACCCCTCCTGGTCGCCCGACGGCAAGTCCATCGCCTTCGGTGGCACCAACGACGCCATGGGCAAAGACAACGCCACCCGCACCCTCGACACCGTAGACGTCGCCACCGGCACCCTCCAGGAGATCCCCAACTCCACCGGCCTCTTCAGTCCCCGCTGGTCCCCCGACGGCCGCTACATCGCCGCCCTTACCGGCGACCAGCGCCAGGTGCGCCTCTACACTGTCGCCACCCGCACCT
>Ga0302309_10003440_pt1 | contig 12255 bp, 8 predicted proteins | sample III_Palsa_N1_1_FD_200453 | JGI IMG/M metagenome (GOLD analysis project Ga0302309, IMG submission 200453) | Peat permafrost microbial communities from Stordalen Mire near Abisko, Sweden - III_Palsa_N1_1 | ecosystem: Environmental > Terrestrial > Soil > Palsa > Peat permafrost | place: Sweden... | reverse complement strand
AAGAACGAATTGCTTCAAAAAATTGGTGAAGAGATCACGCACCTTAAAGACAGTTCGGGCAAACAATTATCCGAAGAACAGCTGCGCAGGATACAAAAAGTAATTCATGAGGGCATGAACGATGAACGCGACTGGAACATATTTGAGAGCAGCTTTAATGAAGCACACGAAAACTTTTTCAAAAAACTAAAATCCGGTCACCCCGACCTTGTGCCTAACGATTTAAAACTTTGTGCATATTTGCGGATGAACATGAGCAGTAAAGAAATGGCCTCTTTACTGAATATTTCACTGCGCGGTGTAGAGATACGCCGCTACAGGTTGCGTAAAAAGCTAAACCTGGAGCATGATAAGAACCTAGTGGAGTTTCTCATAGAGCTGTAAAACTACATCATTACCTCTCAAGCCGTATAATACATGTAGTAGTGGCAACCTTGTTACTGTAGTATGTACAATATACACTAACGCATAATAAATTACTGATTATTAATTTATTATAAAATAAAACAAAACAACTTGTGAAAGTGTTTGTTAAGTGATGTAATAATGTTGAGGGATATAATTTGTTAAAATTGTATTATCTCCTCAATTTCGAACGACGAAAAACCAATTTTTTAAAACTTACTTTCTTAATTTTTAATTAACCAACTCTATGAAGAGAATTTTTACAATCTCAGGATTAGTACTATTCTGTTTCTTTTTCATTAACTCTGCTTTCGCACAAACCATTACCGTAAAGGGTAAGGTTACAGATGCAGCCACAGGCGAAAGCCTCATTGGTGTTAGCGTAGCAGTAAAAGGAACAACAACAGGTACACAAACCGATGTAAATGGTGCGTATTCGCTTGCAGCGCCATCTACAGCTACATTAGTATTTACTTATATCGGGTATGTCAGCCAGGAAGTCGCTGTCGGCGGCAGAAATAGTATCGATGTAATTTTAGCCGCTTCTAACAGTGAATTACAGCAGGTTGTTGTAATTGGTTATGGAACTCAGCGGAAAATTGACAATACCGGGTCAGTTGCCACTGTAAAAGGCGCGGACATCGAAAAACAAGCTTCTACCAATCCGTTAAGCGCTTTACAGGGCCAGGTTGCGGGCGTGGAAGTTATTAATAGCGGGCAACCCGGAGCAACCCCTACCATTAATATACGAGGTGTAGGGACAATTTATGGCAATGCCCAACTATTATATGTTGTTGATGGTGTTTGGTATAACGATGTCAGTTTTTTAAACAATGCCGACATCGAGAGTGTAAGTATCCTTAAAGATGCTTCCAGTACAGCTATTTATGGTATACGGGCCGCAAATGGCGTAGTATTAATTACTACCAAACGTGGCAAAACCGGTAAACCGACTGTTAGTTATAACGGATATGTTGGCTGGCAATCGGTTACTAACCAGGTTAAAATGGCTAATGGCACCGAATATGCTACGTTAATAAACGAACTTTATGCCGAGAATGGTGTAACCCCGGCATTTAGCAGTAATCCTGCTTCTTATGGTAACGGTACCAACTGGTACGACCAGATATTGCGTAATGCTTTGGTTACCAACCACCAGGTATCCCTGAATGGCGGAACAGATAAGTACACTTATAATTATTCGTTCGGATATCTTGATCAGGATGGTATTGTTAAGACCAATGATTACCAGCGGTACACCATTCATGTTGCTAATGATTTTACTCCTGTAAAAAACTTTAAAATAGGTTTTAGCGCAAACATACTGTCCAGTGGTTCTGACGACATAAATGGTGCAATCTTCCATCAGCTTTACACTGCTGCGCCAATAGTGCCTGTTTTTTATAGTAATGGTAAATATGGCGACCCGGCTGATTATAACGTTGGCGGTGGCGCTAATTATAACCCGGAAGCCACTATTGATTTTTTTAATCAGCATTCAACAAACAAACGTTTTACAGGTTCTGCTTATGCTGAATATGATATTTTAAAAGATTTGAAATTCAGGACAAGTTTTGGAGGAGACCTGGCGCAGGCCGAGGTGAGGAATTATACACCCATTTATGATGCAACATCAGGTCAGCAAAGCACTACGTCTTCCTTAAGTTTGGACCATACTGAAAACAGGAACTGGATTTGGGAAAATACCTTAACTTATGACAAGACCATCGGTAAAAATAAGATAACCGGCTTAGCGGGTTATAGTGCACAACGTAACCAATCAAGCTATGCCACTGCATTCGCGGATAGTGTGCCAGATGCAAAAAAAGGTAATTTACATACATCTTACCCTGCAGGCTCTAATCCAACTATTTTGTACCCGCCGGCAGATCAGATCCTTACTACAGAAGTTTCTCAGTTTGCCCGTATAAACTACTCGTACGATAACAGGTATCTTTTAAATGCTTCAATCCGGCATGACGGGGCATCAGAATTTTATCCAAATTCTTATGGCTGGTTCCCTTCGGTAGGTGCAGGCTGGGTTGTTACCAATGAAGATTTCATGAAAGACCAGCACGTTTTTAGTAATTTAAAATTGCGCGCCAGCTATGGCGTGGTCGGTAATGCCGTGGTACCCATAAATCCAAGTACATTAACTGTCACCAATGATCCTACGCTGTACACTGCCATTTTTGGTAACCCCCCAACAACTACCAATGGTGAAAGTATAAATACCGTTGTGCCCCCTACCATTACGTGGGAAAAAGCGGAAGCAGTCGATTTGGGTATCGAGGGTTCAATTATCAATGATCATTTAACTTTCGAGGCAGACTATTATAACAGGGTAACTGAAAACGCGATTTTCAATATTCCCATACCCGCTTCAACAGGTGAAAACGGACCTAACGGCGGTATTTTAGGAAACCAGGCTGATATCAGGAACAGGGGATTTGAGTTCACATTAACATGGAGACAACAGGTAACCAAGGATATATTTTATTCAATCAGTCCTAATCTTGGCATAAACAATAATGTTGTTACAAAAGTACTTTCGGGTAATAATCCGCTTTATGGTGGCGGCAACGGTATCACCAATGGCGCACTTGCCACACGAACAGTTGAGGGACAGCCCATCGGGGAGTTTTACGGCTATAAAGTAATCGGGATTTACCAAACGCAAGCTGATATACCGGCAGCTTTGAGCGGTACAGTTAAACCTGGTGATTTTATTTACCAGGACGTTACCGGTGATGGCGTTACCTCAAGAGACCGCGTTGACTTAGGTAACCCTAATGCCAAATATGATTACGGTGTAAATATGTATTTAAAAGTTAAAAATTTCGACTTAACTTTAGACTTACAGGGACGGGCGGACGTAAGCGTGTACAATGCGAATCTTGCATATCGTTTCGGGAACGAAAACTTCACGCAGGATTTCTACGAAAATCGTTGGCATGGCCCGGGTACGTCATTTACTTACCCTTCGGTAAATATCGGCGATACCTGGAATTCAGCTCCCAACTCATTTTTTGTATCCAGCGGGGCGTACTTCAGGGTGAGGAATGCTCAAATTGGATATACATTGCCGGGTGATGTATTAAGAAGCCTGGGCGTACATAGCATCAGGGTTTTTGCAAATGCCCAAAATGCCATCAATATATTTGGATATAAAGGCTTTAGCCCTGAAATTGGCGGAGGAGTGCTAAATCAAGGCATTGACGCCAATGTTTACCCTTTATATGCTACTTACAATTTTGGTGTTAACGTTACATTTTAATTCGAAATACGATGAAAAATAAAAAACATTATTTACAAAAAGCAGTCGGACTATGTTTGATTGCTGCGCTGCTCTTTACGCAAAGCTGCAAAAAGAGCTTTTTAGATGCCGTGCCCGCTTCAACTACAACAGCCGTACAATTCTGGAAAACAACGGCAGACGCCACTGCGGCAAATGCTGCAATGTACGCTGACTTGCACAATTACAATGATCTTGCTTTTCCGGCTATTGCTATCGAGAGCATGGGATCGGACGATGTTAACAAAGGCTCGGTACCAACCGATGCAACCTTTATGAGCGAGTACATTAATTTTTCGGTTACTGCCGGGGAAGGACAGTTAGAAGGTTTCTGGTCTGGCATGTACAATAATATCAATTTCGCAAACCAGATATTGGATAATGTTCCCAATATCAATATGGATGCCGCTTTAAAGGCCAGGTATTTGGCCGAGGCACAATTTATCCGTGCCTATGACTATTTCAGATTGGTTCGCGCGTTTGGCGATGTTCCCTTACGCTTACACACTCCAAAGTCAGCTGCCGATTACAATTTAGCGCGCACTCCTAAAGCCGCTGTTTATACTCAGATACAGGCCGACCTGGCAAGCGCGGCTGCGGTATTGCCAACTACGTATGACCCAGCTGACATCGGTCATGCAACCAAAGGCGCTGCGCTGGCTTTAAATGCTAAGGTAGACCTTTACCTGAAAGACTGGCCGGATGTTGTGAAACTAACTAACGAGGTTACTTCGCTGGGGATATATTCCTTGTTTCCTGATTACGAAAAAATGTTCAGGACCCAAAACAAAAACAATGTCGAATCCATTTTCGAAATCCAAAATATGTTAATACCAAACAATCCGGGTGCGTCAAACTCGCAGTATTCACAGGTACAAATGCCGAGGGTTACCGAGCCTGCCGGCGGATGGGGTTTTAACGATCCAAGTCCAAGCCTGATTGCCGAGTTTGAAACCGGTGATCCCCGTTTAGCAGGAACTGTTATTGTTACTGGTACAACTACACCAGAAGGCGATATGATCGATGCTTCTGCTCCCGATCCTTATTACAACATGAAATCATATGTGCCATTTGCACTATACGTTTCAGGCTACAACCAGGGTTGCCAGCAGGATTTTATGGTTTTGCGCTATGCTGAAGTATTACTGATGAATGCAGAGGCTAATGCCTGGCTTGGAAATTCAGCACCGGCGCTGGCATCGCTTGAAATGGTAAGGGCAAGGGCAAGGGAAGGAAACGCCGCTATACTCCCTAAAGTTACCACTACCAGTGAAACCGCGTTGCTTACAGCTATTTACCACGAACGCCGGGTAGAATTGGGCATGGAGTTTGATCGTCATTTTGATGTGATCCGCACAGGCCAGGGCGCCGCCGTGTTTGGTGCGCAAGGATTTGTTACCGGCAAAAGCGAAGTTTGGCCTATCCCGCAAAATGAGATTGATTTAAGTGCAGGTACTTTAACACAAAATCCTGGTTATTAATTATTTATTAAATAAAAAATGATGAAAACAATAAAAAATTTACTTATGGTTAGCCTTACGGGGATAGCCATAGTTTTCACAATATCCTCGTGCCAGAAAGGTTTCGATCCAAAAACATATGCGCCCTCAAAACCACTGCCTACATTTGGCGGATACAGTAGTTCAAGTCAAATTGAAACCGGCAGTTTGGTTGCTTACTGGCCATTTAACGGCAATTTGAAAGATAGCATATCGGGTATTTCAGGTGTTTCAACCGGCACAAGTTTTACAGCAGGAACTGCGGGCCAGGCATTACAGGGGGCTGTTAACGGCTATGTGATAACAAATGCGCCTCCGGCTGTTAAAGCTTTGCACAGCTTCACAGTAACTACCTGGTATAAAATGCCCGAAAATACCAATGGCATTGTAAACCTGGTAGATGTTGTTAATAACCAATATTTTTGGGGAAACCTGGATATGTTTATCGAAAACCCGCCAAGTGCTACATCAGGTAACCTTAAGGTGCATTTATTCGACAATGGCGGCAGTTCCTCGGGATCAGACCTGTGGGCCGGCGATTACGTAATTACCAGCGCCTTTAACCAGTGGAACCAGATTGCGGTAACTTACAATGATGCTACCTCTACAGCCATTATTTACTATAATGGTACACCCGTAGGTATGCAGACCAGCACAGGTTTTGCTCCCTTAAATTGGTCAGGCGTTACACAAATGGTTTTCGGCACAGTACAGTTTGAAACTAACCCATCACTTACATCAGCCACGGGTTCACAACCTTGGGCAAATTATTTAACAGGGGCAATGGACCACGTAAGGATTTATAGTACGGTTTTATCAGCGTCTGAAGCTTCAGCTTTATATAACCTGGAAAAATTAGGGAGATAATTTGATTGATTTGATTTGGTTGTGAGGTTGTCTGCCCGTCTGTCCGCCAACCGGCGGATGAGCGGGTCAGTCAGCCTCTTTTTCTGAATTATTTATAAAATAGGTTTTACATCAGATATTGCGGGGAATGAGAAGTTTAAAAAATTGTTTGGTAGTAGTTGTTTTGGGTATGCTTTACTCCTGTTCAAAGGATAATAAGCCACCAACTCCTGTAACGCCAAATACTCCTTCCTCGTTCAGCTTTAACGCTTTAAAAGTGAACGGTGTTTACAACGGGTTTACTTACAAGGGGGTAAATAACGCACCGGTAATAAAGCTTTCTTTCACGGCGGTAGTTAATCCGGCTTCTGTTAGTACAAGTATAGCCTTTAAAAGTAATGCTGGCGCAACAGTAACCTATAGTACCGCTTATCAGAACAATGATAGTACAATAGTAATAACACCCAACACATTGCAGCCAATTACACAGTATACGCTTAGTGTTTCCACTGGCCTTAAATCAGCGGTTGGGGGTAATTTACAATCGTCTTTAACGGTATTATTAACAACCGGTATTGATACAACCAATAAATTCCCGGTAATTAGTGACGACGCATTGCTTAACCTTGTGCAACAGCAAACTTTTAAATATTTTTATGATTTCGGGCACCCCGTATGCGGACTGGCCCGTGAGCGCAATACATCAGGGGATATAGTGACTACCGGCGGCTCAGGCTTTGGTATTATGGCGCTTGTTACAGGTGTTAGCCGCCAGTTTATTACAAGGGCGCAGGGTTTAGCAAGGATGCAGCTTATCGTTGGTTTTCTAAAGAATAACGTGCAAACATTCCACGGTGCTTTTCCGCACTGGCTTAATGGGACTACTGGTGTTGTTGTCCCTTTCAGTACTGAAGATGACGGCGCCGACCTGGTTGAAACTTCCTTTTTGATGGAAGGCTTGCTTACCGCACGTCAGTATTTTAATGCCACAAGTGCTGCCGAAACCCAATTGAGAGCCGATATAAATACACTTTATAACAATGTGCAATGGACCTGGTTTCAAAATGGCCAAAATACACTATTCTGGCATTGGAGCCCTGATTATGCATGGTCTACCAATCAGCAGGTAAATGGCTGGGACGAAGCTTTGATGACCTATGTTATGGCGGCATCGTCATCTACTTATCCTATTACAAAGGCTGTTTATGATAAAGGCTGGGCGGGCAATGGCGGTATGAAAAATGGAAATTCGTATTATGGCGTGCAACTTCCTTTAGGCCCCGCCGAAGGCGGCCCATTGTTTTTTGCGCACTATTCTTTTTTAGGGATAAATCCAAACGGTTTATCTGACGCCTATGCCAGTTACGATGTGCAAAATAAGGCGCATGCAACTATCAACTATAATTATTGCGTTGCCAACCCTAACGGATTTTATGGCTACGGCCCCAATTGCTGGGGGCTAACTGCAAGCGACACTGAAAACGGGGGATATAATGCAAGTTCGCCAACCAGCGACCTTGGAGTTATTGCCCCAACAGCGGCTATTGCGTCGTTGCCTTACACCCCGACGCAATCTTTACAGGCTTTACGTTTTTTTTACTATAAACTGGGCGATAAAATGTGGGGACAATACGGATTTTATGATGCATTCAGCCTTGATGCAACATGGTTTGCAACATCAGACCTGGCTATTGACGAGGGGCCGATAATTGATAATATCGAAAACTACCGGAGCGGCTTGCTTTGGAGCTTATTTATGAGTTGCCCCGAAGTACAAACCGGGATGAAAAACCTGGGCTTTCAAAGCCCGAATTTGTAAATGCATTTACCTCTATGTCGTTGCATCCATAGGACTCCAATGGACGCAATGACACTACTGAACAAAACAAATAGTTAACAATGAAAAAACTCATACTCCCACTTTTAATTATAATATCTACTTGCTGCATGGCTCAAAATGCTGAAAAAACCGAAGCATTTGATGCTATAAAACCTGTTGGCATTATAAAAAACCTTACAGATAGCGCCCTGCTTGATGTTGTACAGCGCCAAACTTTCCGTTATTTCTGGGATTTTGGTCACCCGGTTAGCGGGCTTGCCCGGGAGCGCAGCAATATAGCTTATGATTACGGCAAAGAAACAGTCACTATTGGCGGTTCAGGTTTTGGCATTATGGCCTTGATTGTAGCCGATCACCGCAAATGGATAAGCCACGATCAGGCAGTTGACAGGATGCTGAAAATTGTTGAATTTTTGTATAAAGCCGATGCCTATCACGGCGTATTCCCGCATTGGCTGAATGGTGAATCAGGTAAGACCATCCCTTTTAGTCGTAAAGATGATGGCGGTGACCTGGTGGAAACATCCTATCTCTTCCAGGGTTTATTATGTGCCAGGCAATATTTTAATGCTGATAACCGAAAGGAAGATCATATCCGTTCAAGAATAAACGCCATGTGGAACGACATCGAGTGGGACTGGTACACCCGCGACGGGCGCGACAATTTATACTGGCACTGGTCGCCAAATAATGGCTGGGCTATGAATTTTGCCATTCGTGGGTTTAATGAATGTCTTATCACTTATGTACTTGCTGCTTCGGGCGACAGGTACCCGGTTACCTCAGATGTTTATTACCATGGCTGGGCGCAAAGTGATTTTTTTAAGAACGGGAAAACCTTTTACGGCCATGTATTGCCTTTGGGCTTTGATTATGGCGGCCCCCTTTTTTATTCGCAATATTCGTTCCTTGGTCTTGATCCAAAAGGCTTAAAGGACAGGTATGCCGATTACTGGGAACAAAACACAAATCATACACTTATCAACCATGATTACTGTGTTGACAATCCCAAAAAGTATAAAGGCTATGGCGAAAACTGCTGGGGCCTAACTGCAAGTGACAGTTATGTTGGTTACAGCGCCCATCAGCCTACGAACGATCTTGGTGTAATTTCACCAACTGCTGCGCTTTCAGCATTTCCGTATACGCCTGAATATTCCATGAAAGCTTTACGTCACTTTTATTACGATATGGGCGATAAATTATGGGGCGATTACGGTTTCATCGATGCATTTAGTGAATCACACAACTGGTACGCAAAATCGTACCTTGCTATTGACGAAGGGCCAATTGTGGTAATGATAGAGAACTACCGCAGCGGCTTATTATGGAACCTGTTTATGAGTTGTCCCGAAGTACAGCACGGTCTAAAAAAGCTTGATTTTGAAAGTCCGGCGTTAAAGTAAAACAAGGTGACGGTTCAAGTGGGGTGCCGATCCGACCTTTGGGGGACGGCATGACCTAAGTGGTGTGAAATCCTATTCCCCGGAAGATTTTGGTGGAATATTTTTCATATTAAAGCGGGGCTTATAGGATGGTTTTGTTTCGATGTTTTCAACCGGTTTTTCTTCCGGCACACTTTCAGCCGGGGGAGTATTTGACGGCACTTCCTTTTTATCATCAATATTTTCAGCAGGCTTTGACATATTGGCGGCCTTAAATTTCGGCACAAAACCTAATTTGGGTGATGGGGTAGCAGGAGCGGTTTCGTCAGCAGAAGGAGCAGTTGACGGACTTTCCTTTTTATCATCAACGCTTTCAGGTGGTTTCGCCATATTACCAGCCTTAAATTTCGGTACAAACCCCAATTTAGGGGCCGGGGCTTCAATTACAGTTTCAGATAAACTTTCAGTTATGGTTTGTTCGGCAAGCGGGTTTGCGATATGCGGTTTCTCTGTTTTGACCTCTATAGCCAGTGGAAACTGCCGTCTTAATTTATTGAACCAGTATTTTTTGGTATGATCAAAACTTTTTTCGCCCATTTGCTCAAAGTGGGTTTTAAATTCAGAAAACAATGCAGCCCCGCTTTGCTCCAAAGCAGCCAGGTCAATTCTTTTCTTCTTAAAAAACTCTTCGAAGGTCATGGTATTAATTTGAAAATTTGCTGATTTGAAAATTTGAAAATGCTTTTGGCGATAGAAAACTTAAAGATTTATTCAATAATTTTCAAATTGCCACATTTTCAAATCTTCAAATTAAATTGAAACGTCCAGGTCAAGCTTATTAAAATGTATCCCCTTATCCGTTTGTTCCCAATCTCCTCGTTCCTCATCCGTCGCGTTCAGTAATTTTGGAAACCATTCCAACGGAAAAGCCTGTTGTTTGCCATCCGGCTTTTCAACAAAAAGCAAACCGTTGCTAAAGGTTACTTTAACTTTTTTTTCTTGTTTACGTGAGGTGAAAAGTGGCATTTTTTTAATTTCGGATTTCGAATGTTCGATTTCGGATTTATATTATTGATATATAAATTTCCGATTACATTTTTTGGGGGCTTCGCCGATATTGATTTTTTCTATTCAATTTGTAAATTTCGATTTTGTTTAATTCCGAAATCGAAAATCCGAATTCCGAAATCTTCTCACTCTCCCATATTATGATAAACCGCCTGTACATCATCGTCTTCTTCCAAACGGTCAATCAGTTTCATTATATCGGTAACTTGTTCTTCGGTTACTTCATGAAATGATTGTGCAACCCGCTCCAGCTTGGCCGATTTTACTTCAATGCCCAACTCTTCCAAAGCCTTTTGCATCTTACCAAAATCTTCAAAAGCGGCGTGAACTACAGCAATATCATTGCCGTTTTCATCAGCCTCGACAAACAAGTCTTCCAGTCCGGCGTCTATCAGTTCAAATTCAAGTTCTTCAAGGTCGCGGTCGCCGGGCTCAAAAGTAAAAACAGATTTACGGCTGAAAATAAAATCCAACGACCCCGTTTTACCCAATGAACCACCATACTTGGTAAAATAGCTGCGTACGTTAGCTACAGTGCGATTAATATTGTCGGTCGCGGTTTCAACCAATACAGCAACACCATAAGGCGCGTAGCCTTCATAAACTATTTCTTCATAATCTTTTTCATCCCTGCTGATGGCCCTTTTTATAGCGGCATCAACACGGTCTTTTGGCATATTTACGGCCTTTGAGTTTTGTATTGCTGTTCTGAGGCGCGAGTTGGTATTAGGATCGCCGCCGCCGGCTTTTACCGCCATTACAATTTCTTTGCCTAAGCGTGTAAACTGCACCGCCATTTTACTCCAGCGCTTGAGTTTTCTTTCTTTACGGAATTCGAATGCTCTTCCCATACGTTTTTAGTTCATGGTTAATAGTTCATGGTTCATAGCAGAACCATTCTTATTTGCCAGGGGATAAATATAATACTTGTTTTCTTTTGAATAATATTTTAATCAATTCTGTAATCTTAATAATCAAATTGTGCTCGTACGTATTCCGAAGACTCTTCAAAAAAGTGTTCTCTTTTTAAATCTCTAATTATTAGGTTTTCTCGGTTAGAACTATTGACTACTTCCCGGCAAATTGTTTTCATTTCATCGATAATATTTCTCTTTGATTTGAACCTATCATCTAACAATGCAACTCGGCAATGTCCGACGTTGGGGTTGTAAATATGACTTACGAAAAAAGGAACATCGATATAATCAATTTCTTTTATAAGCAGATAGCCCAATTCAAACAATGGTGATTCAAAATAAATCTTGCATGATCTAATTTGTTTTCCAAGTTCAATGATCTTTTCATCATTTAAATGATTATAAGACAGTCGCAGAACTTTTAATCTTTTTAATTTGCTAAGGCTCTTAATGTCACTAATTTCGTTTCGAGAGATATCTAATTCTTCTAATGACGTCAAATTTGAAAGAAAGGTAATGTCATATATTTTATTTGTATCTAAATACAATTTTTTCAAATTTATTAGGGCACATAATTCTTTTATATATGTTAACCGATTATCCGATAAGTCAAGTACCTCTAATTGTTTTAATTCAGATAATGGTTCTAAATTATTAATTTTATTACCCGAAAAATATAGCTCTTTCAAATTTTTCAGATTTTTCAGCGGAACCAAGCTGTCTACAGAATTCCCGCTTTCACAATCAACAATACTTACGTTTGGAAAACTTTGCAAAGCAAAAACATCTTCTAATTCCAAACCTTTCAAAAAAAAGTACTTTATGTCAGCCCTTGACATGTCAGGGGTTAAATTTTCCTTTCTAAAAGGCTGGCCAGTAATTTCCCAATAAACTCCAAAACAAGTCGTCGTTTCATACAGAGATTGAACCGAAGTTTGAATTCTATATTTCCTTAGAAATTCATATGATATTTGGCTGTGTGAGAAATACCTGTGTACTG
>Ga0302309_10003439_pt1 | contig 12255 bp, 8 predicted proteins | sample III_Palsa_N1_1_FD_200453 | JGI IMG/M metagenome (GOLD analysis project Ga0302309, IMG submission 200453) | Peat permafrost microbial communities from Stordalen Mire near Abisko, Sweden - III_Palsa_N1_1 | ecosystem: Environmental > Terrestrial > Soil > Palsa > Peat permafrost | place: Sweden... | reverse complement strand
AGGCATGGGTTGTTGATGAGGATTACATAACCACACTTGGCATGAAGATGCAATCAGGCAGGAATTTTTCTAAAGATATGCTTACCGATTCCACCGCGGTTATTATTAACGAATCTGCTGAAAAAAAATTAGGTTTTAAAAATCCCATTAATCAGTTAGTTTATTATCCGCAGGACAATAAAGCTATGGTGTTAAAAGCATATCATATTATTGGTGTGATGAAAGACTTTAATTTTCAGTCTTTACGATCAAATGTTAGCCCGTTAATATTGTTTATGGGGGATGATGAGGGCGGTATCAGTATTCGTGCTAATGCCGCTAATATCCCGGCATTACTTAATCAAATAAAATCTAAGTGGACGGCTTTTTCACCCAACCAACAGTTTACTTATACTTTTATGGATCAGGATTTTGATGCCATATACCGTACAGAGCAGCGCACCGGGACAATATTTGTATCATTTACCTCACTGGCAATTATTATTGCCTGCCTTGGTTTGTTTGGGTTGGCCGCTTATGCCGCCGAGCAGCGCACTAAAGAAATTGGTATACGCAAGGTGCTTGGTGCCAACATGTCAACCATTGTTCAAATGTTATCTAAGGATTTTATAAAACTAGTGGTAATTGCTATCATCATAGCATCGCCGCTGGCCTGGTGGGCCATGAACAAATGGCTGCAAGATTTTGCTTACCGTATTCATATACAGTGGTGGGTATTAGCTATTGCCGGTTCAGGAGCAATATTGATAGCATTTATCACTATCAGTTTTCAATCAATTAAAGCGGCTTTAACCGATCCTGTAAAAAGTTTACGAAGCGAATAATCAGCAATTATCAAATTCATCAACCATGATAAGGAACTACATTAAAACAGCCTGGAGAAACTTGATAAAGAACAAGTTTTATTCAATTATAAATATTGTTGGTTTAACAGCTGGTTTGGCCATAGGCATATTAATATTGTTTTGGGTACAGGATGAATTTAGTTTTGATGGTTTTCATAAAGATGCCCAAAATATTTATCGGCTTGAGCTTTGGGGAGGAACCGGAGCGAGCAGGCAAATATGGCAAGCCACTGTTTACCCGATAGGTGTTTTAGCTAAGCAGCAATTGCCCGAAGTAGAGGATGTGGTACGCATTGGCTATAATGGTGATTTTTCATCCTATAAATACCACGACAAGGTTTTTGCAAATGATCGCGTAGCCTATGTTGATCCGTCATTTTTTTCTGTTTTTAGTTTCCCGATTATATCTGGCAATCCTAAGAAACCATTTAATGACGATAATTCGGTAGTTATAACAAAAAGTACAGCGCAAAAGTATTTTGGTAACGATAACCCGATTGGTAAAGTAATTATTGCAGATAATAAGCAAAACTTTACCGTAAGCGGTGTTGTTGCTGATTTTCCGGAGAATTCAAGCATGCAATATGATATGATCATGCCGATGAGTTTTAATATTAAACACATGCTTGCGCAAAAAATAGATCTGAGTGATAATTTTGATGAGTATGATTGCTTTACTTATTTAAAACTTAAACCAGGCACATCGTTAAAAGCAGTATCGGCAAAATTGTTTAATATTCATATAAAGCATCGCTCTGCCGATACTGATGTAGATTATTTGCTATTACCCATAACAAAAATGCATTTATACAATGCTGATCTTACTGATAGGGGTATTACAACGGTAAGGGTTTTCCTGATTGTGGCTATATTGATATTGATTATAGCTTGTATCAACTATGTAAACCTATCTACAGCCCGTTCAATGCTTCGCTCTAAAGAGATCAGTATGCGTAAGATTATCGGCGCAGCAAAAAGTCAGCTGTTTATGCAATTTATTGTTGAAACGGCATTGTTGTTTTTGCTTTCAGCGGTTTTGGCTTTAGTGTTGATACATTTTTTAATGCCGGAGTTTAATCAACTATCAGGCAAGCAACTAATTTTTGATATAACAGACTATCATGTGTGGATGGTTATTGTTTTAACTATATCGGGCACATTACTTGCATCCAGTATATACCCTGCTATATTGTTGTCGTCGTTTGAACCTTTAAAAGCACTTAAAGGCAAGGTGTCATCAGGTATTGGCGATGTTTTATTCAGGAAGATATTGGTAGTTACCCAATTTGTGTTTTCAATAATGCTTATAGTTGGCACTATTGTTATTACAAGCCAGCTGAACTATATCCGTTCGAGACAATTGGGCTACGACAAAAGCCATACTTTTTCTTTTCCGATGCGCGATATGGGAAATCATTATGATGCGGTACGGGCAGAATTATTAAAGCAACCCGGAGTATTGGATATAACGCGCTCAAATCAGAACATCATCCAGATGAATGGTATCTCTGGTGAAACCGATTGGGACGGTAAATTGCCCGGACAAACTTTTATTGTACATCTGATGACCATCGACAAGAATTTTCTATCATTCTTTAAAATGAAGATGGCGGCAGGCAAAGGCTTTACAGGTGCGGTTAATGATACCAGCCACTTAATACTAAATGAAGCTGCTGTTAACCAGATAGGTTTGAAGGATCCGATAGGTAAACGTTTTCAATCGTGGCATATAAAAGGGACTATTATTGGTGTGGTAAAAGATTTTCATTTCGCATCTATGAGGGATAAGATAAGTCCGGCTGTATTTTATTATTACCCGGCATATATGGGTAATATGTATGTCCGCACTACTGGTCGCGATGCACCTAAAGCTATCCAGGCAGCACAAACACTGTTTAAACAATATAATGGAGAATTCCCTTTTAGTTACACTTTTTTGGATGAAAAATTTAATGATCTGTATAAAGGAGAGCAACAGGAAGGAATCCTGTTTAATTATTTCGCTGCAATAGCCATAGGTATTTCTTGCCTTGGTTTATTAGGATTGGCTGCCTACACTGCCCAGGTGCGTACCCGCGAAATTGGCATACGTAAGGTATTAGGAGCCAGTGTTAGCAATGTAACCACCATGTTATCATACGATTTTGTTAAACTGGTACTGATTGCCATTATAATAGCTACGCCCATAGCATGGTATGCCATGAGTAAATGGTTACAGGATTTTGCCTATCGTATAACTGTTGAATGGTGGATGTTTTTAGTGGCCGGGTTACTGGCAATTGTAATCGCATTTATCACCATCGGTTTTCAAGCTATTAAAGCAGCAATTGCAAATCCAATAAAAAGTTTACGCTCGGAATAATATTTAACCTTATCACAATGTTCAAAAACTATTTTAAAATCGCTTTGCGAGGCTTTGGGCGTCAAAAGCTGTTTACGTTTATCAATATTGTGGGCCTGTCAATAGGCATCAGCGCAGCAGTGGTAATTTACCTCATCGTTCATTTTGATTTTACTTTTGATAAATTCCATAAAGATAGCGATAGTATATACCGGGTTGTAACCAACTATACCTATTCAGGCGACGCTGGGTTTAATAGTGGAGTTTGTGGCCCTATGGGTGGCGCAGTAAAAAATCAGGTAACGGGAATAGAGGTTGTCTCTCCATTTTTTACACTGGGACAGCCGGATGTATTTATTCCCGGAAATACAGCCGTACCGGTACGGTTTAAAAATCAGGAGAACATAATATTAGCAGATGGAAACTATTTTAAAATATTTGAATATAAATGGCTTGCAGGCTCTGCTCAACATGCTTTGGATGCCCCTAATCAAGTAGTGATAACATCCGATCAGGCTAAAAAATACTTCCCAGCATTATCTTACGATCAAATGATTGGCAAAATAGTGACTTACGATACATTGAAAACCACAGTTACAGGCATTGTTCAAACTATTAAAGAGAACACCGATTTTAATTTCCATGATTTTATATCATATAGTACCAACCAAACTAATAAAGCGGTTGCTGATCGATTGCAGCTTACAAAATGGGGCGCTACAAACTCTGAATCACAACTTTTTGTGAAGCTATCACCCAAAACAACAACAGTACATATAGAAAAGCAGATAAACGAAATATTTAGCAAGAATAACAAAGAACGGGCGGGTGTATCGCATTCCTATCACTTACAACCTTTGAGTGATATGCACTTTAACGAGAATTACTATAACTTTTTTGATGACAGGATTGCCAGTAAAACCACATTATATGGCTTATTGGCAATAGCCTCATTTTTGCTTTTATTGGGCTGTATAAACTTTGTGAACTTAACCACCGCACAAGCCACGCAGCGCGCAAAAGAAATTGGCATCCGCAAAACCATGGGCAGTACTAGAAATCAGCTCATATTTCAGTTTTTAAGTGAAACGTTTTTTATAACATTGGTAGCTGTAATTATATCAATAGCCTTAACCCCGTTAATTTTAAAGCTGTTTGCTGATTTTATTGCGCCTGGAATTAATGCCAACTTACTTGGTCAGCCTAATCTTATTCTGTTTTTAGTTATATTAACAGTTGTGGTAAGCTTGCTGTCGGGCTTTTACCCGGCTATATTGCTGTCGGGTTATAAGCCAATTATGGTGCTCAAAAATCAGTCGATGTCTAATAGTAGTAAAAGCCGTAATGCCTACCTTCGTAAATCTTTAACCGTTACCCAATTTATTATAGCGCAGTTTTTTATAATGGCTACTTTACTGGTGAGTAAACAGATTTATTATGCCCTGCATAAGGATCTGGGTTTTAAAAAGGATGCTATCCTTATCATCAATACACCGTGGAAAAATAATGATGTATCAAAAAATCGCATGTTTCTTAATAAGCTGCGTTCTATTCCACAGGTAGCGATGGCTGGTTTAGGTGGCGATGCACCATCTTCGGATGGTAGTGTCTCTACAGAGTGTACTTATAAAGACGGTAAAAAAGAGGTTAAGATAGAGCTGGAAGAGAAATATGGCGATGAGAATTATATAAATATCTATCACATTAAATTATTATCAGGGCGTAATCTTCAACACGGTGATACTACCAAAGGTTTTTTAATAAATGAGACCTATGCACGTATGATTAATCCAAGAAATCCTCTTGAGGCTGCCGGTATGCAGGTTATTGATTTTAATGGTGATAAAACCATGCAGATTGTTGGTGTAGTGGCCGACTTTCATGAAATGTCGTTACATACATCTATTTCCCCTTTAGCCATAATGCAAACCAATTGGATTTACAATAACAACACAATACATATTGCATTAAAACCCGAAACAGCAGGTGGCAATGAATGGAAAACCGCCATTGCAAGTATGGGTACTTACTGGAAGCAGATTTACCCGGATAATGATTTCGACTATAAGTTTTTTGATGACAACATAGCCAAGTTTTATGTGAGTGAACAGCATACTGCCACATTGCTGGCCTGGGCTACAGGATTATCCATATTTATTAGTTGCCTTGGCTTGTTAGGGCTTGCCATACATACCACCAATCAACGTACTAAGGAGATTGGTGTGCGTAAAGTGCTTGGTGCGTCGGTGGCTCAGATAGTAACATTACTGTCGAAAGAAGTGGTTTCGCTTATTCTGATAGCTTTTGTGGTAATAACCCCAATTGCCTGGTGGGCCATGAATAAATGGATGCAAAGCTTCGCCGACCGTACTACCATAAGCTGGTGGATATTTGTATTAAGCGGTGCGGGAATGATTATAACCGCGATTTTTGTATCAAGTTTTCAAACCGTGAAGGTGGCGGTTGCTAACCCTGTGAAGAGTTTAAGGAGCGAGTAAACTAAAAATATAAACTGTATCATAACCGAACGCATCCTGTTACATTAGCGAACAGTTTGTAAATCAATATAATAGTTTAAGTAGCTGATTTTAAGTAAGTTAAATTATTGGTATGTTATTCATACTTGTATCATCAAATTAATAATTATAAAATGTTATCACTTCAACATATTTCAAAGTTTTACCAGGTGGGGGGCACCCGCAATTTTGTGATCAACGATATTAGTCTAGAGATTGAGGCTGGTGAGTTTATCTCTATAATGGGGCCATCAGGTTCGGGTAAATCAACCTTGTTAAACATTATTGGTATGCTTGATGAGCCATCAAGCGGCTATCATTACTTCGCGGGCGAAAGCGTGCATCAGCTTAAAGATAAACAGCGTTCGGCTCTCTATAAAAAATATATCGGTTTCGTTTTCCAGGCTTATCACCTGATTGATGAACTTACTGTTTATGAAAACATCGAAACCCCGCTAATTTACCAGGATTTTAAAAGCACCGAACGTAAAGCTATGGTTGCCGATATGTTGGATCGTTTTCAGATAGTAGGGAAGAAAGATTTGTTCCCAGCGCAATTATCAGGCGGGCAGCAACAATTGGTTGGTATAGCAAGGGCTTTAATTGCAGGGCCTAAATTGTTATTGGCTGATGAGCCTACAGGTAACCTAAACTCTAAACAAGGCGAGGAAATAATGCAGCTATTTAAAAAATTGAATAAGGAGGATGGTGTTACCATTATCCAGGTAACTCATTCCGAAAAAAATGCCGAGTACGGCAGCCGTATTATCAATTTATTAGATGGCCGCATCGAATCATCAAAACAACTTTGATTGTTATAATATATCTAAAAAATGTCTTTTCATAAATATACCCTTATTGGTTTTTTACTTGTTGCAGCCTTTAACACAAATGCTCAGCAAGCAGGTAATGTGTTTACATTACAACAGTGCCTTGATACTGCTATTAAGCATAACTTACAGGTTAAACAAAGTTATATAACAGCCGAAACAAACCGGATTTCTTATGTTCAGGCAAAAGATAACTTGTTCCCAACAGTTTCGGGTGGTGTGAGTCGCGAGCTTACTACAGGGCGTACTATTAACCCGGTTACCAATACTTATATTAATCAATCTGTAACTTTTGATAACTATAGTTTGCAGAGTAGCGTAGTGTTATTTAACGGGTTGGCTTATCAAAATGCTGTTAAACAGGCCTCGTTAGCTTACCAATCCGGCCAAATGAATTACCAGGCAGCAAAAGATCTGGTTACCGTAAATGTAATAACCAATTACTTACAGGTACTCGATCAGGAAGAGATACTGGAGCAAAGCAAAAGTCAACTGGCGGTAGCGAAGGAAGGTTCGGACCGGTCGGAAATATTGGAGAAGGAGGGAGCAAACAAGGCTGAATCTGATGTTTATGACCTTCGGGGATCATTAGAGGCAAGTAAAGTTAATTTGGTAAACGCGCAAAATTCGTTGAACTCAGCAATGTTGAGCTTGTTTCAACTAATGAACATTCCTTATAATAAGGATGTGCAATTACAACACTTAAATGCCGAAGAATTACAAGGCTCAAAGGATATTACCCCCGATGAGGTTTACCAAACAGCATTACAGCAGCTGGCGGTTGTAAAAGCGGCCACATTAATGCGCCAAAGCGCCGAAAAGGCTATTAAATATTATAAAGGTCTTTTGTATCCGCAGTTATCTTTGGGTGGGGGAATAGGTACTAATTACAGTAACTCAAACTCGAATAGTTATTCAGATCAGTTTCAGAATAATTATGGTACTTATGTTCAACTGGGGCTTAATATTCCAATTTTTACTAATCATATCAAAAAGAACAACATCGCGTTAGCAAAAATTAATTTGCTGAACTATGAGTACGTTGAAGAAAATACAAAAATAACCCTGAGGCAAAATGTTGAGCAAGCCTATTATAACATGACCGCTGCTTACAATAAGTACCAGGCCCTGGAAGATGAATCAAAAGCTTATTCAGAGAGCTTCCGCATATCTAAAATCAGGTTTGAAAACGGAGTGTTAACATCGGTAGATTATATTACATCTAAAAACAACATGGATGCTGCAAACCTTAGTCTGATCAGCGCCAGGTACGATTATTTTATTTACAGTAAGATATTGGATTACTACCAGGGTAAATTATCCTTTTAATATTGATTAATTTTTATACTTTTAGTCACCATTCTATATGTGGTATTTTAGGTTGTTTTTGTAGAATAGCCAAACCTGCACATTTTTATGCTTGATATGAAGAAAGTATTATTTACTTTATGTATTTGTTTACTTAGTTGCGGATGGGTATCTGCACAATATTTGCCAACTTTTGAAATAGGCCTTAAGGCCGGTGGGACATTGTCGGCTTTCCCATCAACAACTGATTATAAAACTACAGGCCAACCCGGATATTTGGGTGGCGTTTATGCCCGGTTTGGTGGCTTGGGGTTTAATTTTCAGCCAGAAATGTACCTGGAAAAAACAAGTGTCAGCATTAATGATAAACAGGAGGGGGGGATAAATAAATCCTACTTTACCACATTTAATGTTCCGCTTTTATTTGGTGGCAAGGTTGGTAATGAAGATTTAGGAATCAGATTTTATACCGGCCCGGTTTTAATATTCAGGTTGCAGAATGATCAGCAATTTGCTTCTGGTGGGAGAATAAATTATGAAGACCAGAATTACGCGTGGCAGCTAGGCGGTGGGATTGATCTGCATGACGTAGCGATAGATATTAGATACGAAGCCGGTATTAACAAGTTGAGTTATGGCCCCCCTACAAATGAACATACCAGCATGAATATGCTTAGCTTAACCATTTCTTATAGCTTATTCTCTTCTTATTCTTTTGATTAGTAAATAGGTGCCTTATTGCACTTAATGCTTTTGCTAACTGATTTTATTATATACAATACCACTTTTTAAAATCTCTTTATGCGAAAATTAAAGTTACAGGTACAAATAACCGTTGATGGTTTTGTAGCCGGAACAGAAGGGCAGTTGGACTGGATGACCAGAGGCGGGGGACAAGAACCCGTCATAGAGCTTGCAGATAGTTGCGATACCATTTTGATGGGCCGCAAAATGAGCTGTGAGTTTATAGATCATTGGGAAAATATTTTCGATAACCAGCCCGAGAGCCGGGAGCAGCCCCTTTCGCAGCGAATGGTGAACATGCGTAAAATTGTTTTTAGCCGCACACAAACCGCCATCAACGGCAGGAACGTGGAAATGGTAAATGGTGACCTGACAGCTACGGTACAGGCTCTCAAAAACGAAGCCGGTAAAGACATCATCGTTTATGGCGGTGCCAGTTTTGTCAGCGCCCTTATCGAACAAAATCTGATCGATGAATATCATTTGTTCATCAACCCGGTGGCCATTGGCAACGGGCTCAGGATTTTTAATGGTAGAAAACCTTTAATTTTAACAAAATCGGTTTGTTATAAGAATATGGTAATCGCTAATACATATCTACCTGCTTAAATAACGAGATAAAATGCTGCTGCTTTCTCAATAGCGCAACATGTTAATTTTATTATAAAGTTACAGCTGTTATCACAAATACCACTACCAGGCAGAACATAAATACGAAAAGGTACATGAATGTTGCGCCAAGTAATTTAGTAATGGTACGAAACGCGCTGCGCTTATAAAATACCCTTAACGATTTATACAAATACCAAATTATACATCCTGTAGCTATAAGACCTAACCAATCAGTTATATGCCAGCCTGTTGGTATAATTATTTCTAACAACATTATAATCGTCAGGAAAAGAAATAAGAAACAATGTAAATGGAAGGTGTAAATTAAATGTTCAACATAGTATTTTTTATTTCGCCAAAAACTTATCTGGAATATTAACGCACACAGAGGCAGCATTAAAAACATCATTTTGGGTATATTATGCTGAAATTGCTCAAAAAACGCCTCTTTCGCTCTTGAGCCATAATTTTGTCTGTAACTCAAAGCCTTCTTATTAATAAGCCTCATTAATAAGCCATTCCGTTTATTTGGGGCGAGCTTTTGCTGATCAGCCAAATATTGAGCATAAGTAGTATCATGTGTTGTTCCGGGTATCCGGTACCCTTTTTCTTTATTAGCTACCAACTCACTGTCTTCATCACTGGTATCGCCATTAGCTAAAGCGTCGTCAGTCTTCTTTTTAGCAACCACTAAATCAGCCTTTGCAAAAGCAGGCATATACGAAGCCTTGCTAAGGCTATCCAATTGCTTGCTGCTGGTCTCCAACTGTTTTTTTGCGCTTTTTTTATTGTCGGGTGTATCCTGCTTAGTTTTATTACCAGTTTGAAATAATAGTACAAAGTATACCAAACTTATAAAAATATACATTTTAACCGGGTGCAGGTAGCGTATGCGGCGGCCGGCCATGTATTCGTTTGAAAGAAAACCTGGCTTAAAAAAGAGTGGTTTTATGGTATGAAAAAACTGATCGTCGAAATGAAAATAATCGCTTATGGCATGGTTCATCATGTGGCCAAAGCTTTCCTTCATCTGCAGGTTTTCCTGCCCGCAGTTATGGCAAAATTTACCTTCTAATATGGTTCCGCAATTAAGGCAATCGTTCTCTTTACGGTAATGTTTTTTCATTGGATAACAGGCAATAGATTATTATGCAAATTAAACGTTTTGTATGGCATGTCCAACAGCCAGATTATGTTTATATCTAAATACAAAAGGAAAAATGATAGCGATAACCAGGGCATAGCTGGCAAAACAAAGCCATATGCCATTCCAATTTTTGGTATGATCGGGAAGAGTGAAAAACTTATCGATCAGGATACCGCTGGTAAAACTGCCAAACAAAGCGCCGAACCCGTTAACCATCATCATAAATAAACCTTGCGCGCTGCCACGTATCTCGGGAGTGGTTTGTGTTTCAATAAATAGCGAACCTGAAATGTTAAAAAAGTCAAAGGCCATACCATACACAATACATGATAATATGATCATCCATAATCCATCGGCAGGATTGCCATAGGCAAATAAGCCAAAGCGTAATACCCAGGCCAACATACTAAATAACATCACATACTTAATCCCAAATTTGCGCAGGAAGAAAGGAATAGCCAGGATAAACAGTGTTTCGGACACTTGGGAGATAGACATGATAATTGCAGGGTATTTTACCGCGATCAGATCTTTATATGCGGGTACACTATTAAAATCGTGAATGTAAGTATCACCATAGGCATTGGTAAGCTGTAAAGCTGCGCCTAAAAGAAGCGAGAAAGCAAAAAAGATAGCGAATTTTGGTGTCTTAAAAAGCGAAAACGCATTTAGGCCTAATGAATTAACAAACGATCTGTTAGTTATTTTGGATAAAAGCGGAGGACACTTAGGTAGTGTGAATGAGTATATGCCCAATGCTAAAGCAACTGCTGAAGCGATATAAAATTGATTGACAGAAGTTTCGCTATGGGAAAGGCTAACTACCCATAAAGCGGCAATAAAACCGATGGTACCCCAAATGCGTATTGGTGGATAGTCTTTTACCACATCTTTATTCTCGCTTTTTAATGCTGAATAGGCAACCGTGATAGATAGTGATAGTGTTGGCATATAGAATATCATGTTCAGCAATATCACCCAAAAAAATGTTGTAGGGTTGGTTACCAGTGGTATTGTGAACAATGTTGCCGCACCTAAAATGTGTAATGTTCCATATAGTTTTTCTGCGTTGATAAACCTGTCAGCAATAATACCAGTGAGGGCAGGCATAAATATGGCCGAGATACCCATGGTGGAAAAAATAGCGCCGAATTGCGCGCCCGACCATCCTTTATTTTGAAACCAGTAAGCACCTATTGTGAGTAACCAGGCACCCCATATAAAAAATTGCATAAAATTCATCAGTATTAAGCGAAACTTAATATTCATATAGTGCCTGGTTTTAATAAATAGTATTCAGTTAATTTAATGCTGAAAGTAGTGAATTTAATGCGAAATCAAAAAGGCCTTTAGCATATAGCAAGGATTGGCCATTGATAAAAGCAGATCAATTAAAAAACGGGAATTAATAAGAAGATAAACGGTGATGTTTAGGAGGATTTTCGCTTGTTAAGTTCATCCCTTATTTTGGCTGCTTTTTCGTAAGCTTCTTCGGCTAAGGCTTCCTGTAATTTGGTTTTTAGCTCATCGGTACTTAATGATGTAAAACCGGTGGGAGATGCACCCGCTGAAGCGGTTACCGTTTTTTCTTCCGGAGTTTCGTTAATGTTTTCCAGGTAAACAAAATCATTGCCTTCAATTACAATTCCTGCTGTTGAAAGGATAAATTCATAGGTATATATCGGGCAATCAAACCTTACGGCAACTGCAATAGCATCAGATGTGCGGGCATCAATCTCAATTGTTTTCTTTCCGTCGGAGCAGATTAATTTGGAATAAAATATACCATCAACCAGGTTGTAAATAATAATTTCCTGAACGACGATGTGGTAAGCATCAGCAAAGCTCTTGAATAAGTCGTGGGTTAGGGGACGGCTTGGGGTCATTTTTTCGATTTCGATAGCAATGGCTT
>Ga0302309_10003434_pt1 | contig 12264 bp, 1 predicted proteins | sample III_Palsa_N1_1_FD_200453 | JGI IMG/M metagenome (GOLD analysis project Ga0302309, IMG submission 200453) | Peat permafrost microbial communities from Stordalen Mire near Abisko, Sweden - III_Palsa_N1_1 | ecosystem: Environmental > Terrestrial > Soil > Palsa > Peat permafrost | place: Sweden... | reverse complement strand
TTACCGTGATCCAAAATGGCGATCATGAATTAAACTTGCCCGCCGGGGTGAGCGTGATCAAAGGCAACCATTGGAATTTTTCGGCCTCGGTAAATGCAGGTATCCGGCAGGGTTCGGCGCCGATTGTCTGCATCATGAACGACGATGTTATTGTTTCCGGGGGATGGCTTTCCCCGCTGGTCAATGCCGTAAAAAACGGAATTGATATCTGCAACCCGCTGTCAAACTGCGATTACGGTTCGCTGCACCGGTACGATATGCAGGTGCGGGGCCTTCGCCTCGGCGCAGGGATCAACAGGCTTGCAAACGGGCTGGTGATTGACAAAAACTCCGCCTCGCCCGGCATACGACCATCGTCGTTGCATACATACAACCCGGATTGCGCGCGAAGGCGCTACCAGCTGGAATGGGTGCCATTTTACTGCACCCTGTTAAGCCGGGCGGTGATCGAAAAAACAGGCTTGCTCGACGATGGCTTTAACAATGGCTGCGAAGACGTAGACTTTTGTGTACGCGCAAAAAAAATGGGCTTTTCTTCCGGCGTAAACGAAGAAAGCTTTGTTTTTCATTTCGGAGGTACCAGCACCAACAGGTTCATCATCGACAACCCCGAAGAAGAAGGCGCAACGCATCGGTATTACCGGCAAAAGTACGCGCGGCCGCTTTTGGTGATACATGCAGGTTTTTCTTACGAACCTTGGAACGGAGCCACGATCGATAAAACAGGCATCGGCGGATCGGAAACGGCCGCCGCGAAAATGGCCGAATCCTTTGCACGCCTGGGGTATCATGCCGTCGTATTTTGCGATTGCAAAGGCATGGAGGCGCTGATCAATAACGTTGAATACAAGCCACTGGATTCGTTTGAACATTTTATCGACCGGCACTTTATTGATGTCCTGGTGATCTCGCGCTATGCAAATTTATTGGAGCACGCTTTCCGTGCAGGCAAGGCCTATTTTTGGATACACGATGTTTGGGCGATGGGTACCGAGCGCGGCCCGAACGACCTCCTGAAAAAGCATATCGGCAAATTAAATGGCGTGTTTTGCTTAACCCCCTGGCACACAGAACTGGTACACCGCACACATGATATTCCTTATGAAAAGCTGATCGTCACCGGCAACGGTATCGACCTGCGCCGCTTCAGCCAAAAGGCGAAGAAAATACCCAACAGCTTCATCTATTCATCAAGCCCCGACCGTTCGCTGGAAGTGGTATTGCGGTTATTCCCAAAGATTCGCGCCGTGCTCCCGGACGCTTCGCTTCACATTTACTATGGTTTCGATAATTGGGACAAAAGCATTGCGCGGACGGGCAACGCAGCCCAGGGAGAAATCCGCGACCGGATTTTGCAATTAATGCAGCAGGAGGGCGTACACTACCATGGCCGTGTGAACCAAAGCGAACTGGCAGCTGCCTTCGGGGCGAGTGATATATGGCTGTACCCAACACAATTTACAGAAACCTATTGCATTACCGCCCTTGAAGCACAGGCAGCCGGAACGCTGTGTATCTGCTCCGACCTGGCCGGCCTGAGTACTACCGTCGGCGATCGCGGCATCCTGATCAAAAAAGATCCAAACGATCCCGGCTACGACGAATACATTATCGATCTGTTGCGGGATATACAAAACGACCCGCAGCGCAAACAAGCCATCATCACCCAAGCCCGGCTATGGGCCGAAGAACAAACCTGGGATCACATCGCAGGCCGCTGGGCCGATATTTTTGCAGCCTCAGCTGAAGTCGATAACGGTGGTATCCAGGAACAGGCCGGCCAGCTTCAGCAACGGGTTATTCAGATCTTCTGATAGCGATGCGAACAGCGAGAGCACGATCTGAAGTCTGCCGGTGCTGTCCACGCCTTCTGGTTGAAACAGCTTTATCCATTCCTTAATGCTTGTGGCAACATTGCCGACCAGCGGCGGCGTCGTCGACCAGTCGGTTTTTACAGGCGGCGTAAGCAATATCGGCAACGTCGGCCTGAGGGCTACTTCATCAGCCAGGTCGTCCGGCGCCTGCAGGGTATAGGAGTAGCCGCATTGCAGTTGCATAACAATGGTTGGCTCTTTCATGTCCTTCAGCAACTCCTTGAAAAAGTTTTCGAGAAAGACGTTCAAAGTGGTTTTACCTGGCGGCAGTATTACGGGCGAAAAGTCGGCGATGTTGATCGGCGTTTCGTTGTTAAGGCCTGGCAGGCAAAGGTCCGCAAACCGGATGTACGGCGTAATGTAAAGGAAGTCCTTATTGGCCGGTTTCCCCGTAAGTATTTCATTCCGGTGTATCGAAACGCCCGCCCAGGCGTTTTCATCAATCAAAATGCTGCGCCCCGGCAGCTTAACCATTCGCTGGCTGTATTGCTTCCGGTCGGCATAAAGCAGCGGCTCCCCTACATGGTCAAGCACCTTCTCAAAGTAGTAAGTAACAGCGTCACCGTTTGCGGCCGGCAGCGTGCGTGTTTCAAAACCGGGTATGGTAATAAGGGGAACCGGTGCGCCTGCCGGGTTTGAATCTAATGGCGATACTTTCAGCAGCAGGTATGCACTTGCGGAAGCATCCTTTCCTTCAAACTCAGTGATTACAAAATCAAGCTGATGCGCGGAAAGGCGGGCAGCCTGCATATTTCCACCGAACCAAACACTCCATGCCGTAGCAACTTGCTGGATTATCCATGCAAATGATTGAAGCGCAATCAGCGAATCGGCGTTCTGCTTTTCGAGGTCGTCCAGTATGTCGCGGTACGATGCGTTGAACTGCAAAAGTGCTTCAAAAAGATCGAGCTGCACCACGGCGCGGGCTCCTACCTGGGCCGGCAGCACATTGAACATGACGTTGAGGTACACCGAGTCCTGCTGGGCGGCAATATAATCATAGGCAAACTCGTAATCCCATTTCTGCACTTCCGCCAGGATTTCTTTCGGTTCTTTGTCAGCAGCGTCGATAGGTACGCCAACGCCTGCCTGGCTGATCATAGACGGCGCAGTAGGATAGGCTTTCAGCGGTATAGGTATATCTGCTTTTAACAGCGGCGTATCATTCGCGCCGGTGCAGATGATGGGATGCACAAAGGTGAGCCACGACGATGGGATATAACCATTTATCGGAGTCCCGAAATCATGCTCGAGCGCGGTGATCTGGTAATTCAGGTCAGCCTTAAATGCTGCGATCAGGTCCACGTCCTGGCTGGCGCCGCCCTGGCTGGCTTCCTGCCTGACAGAAAAGAGTGTATTCAACCCGTTTGCTTCCTGGCCGCTTCCCGCTGTAGTTAATGCGACCTTAACCGGCGTAAAACTGTAAGCATTGGCAGGGATATCGTTTTTCGACGATTTTAACGTGCCGAACAGATTCGCCTTGTGTGTCGCAAATCCTGTAGTTACCGTTACCTTGTTCTGCAGTATCGCGTCAACAGTGTAAACACTGCCCAGCGTGATGAGTAATTGCTGCCTGAGCGCCTCCCTGGCCTCTTCCTGGCCTCCTGTGTCTTCACCCTGCAGGATGGGACTAAGCTGGTATTGCGCGATGGCCGCGGCAATATCCTTCTTCGCCTGCTCAATCACCTGGAAAGGCGCTGTCTCCGGATCATCGCCCGCTGCCTGGGCAACCGAATGCTGGATATTCCAGGCTTTAGGCCCGGTAGCAGCCGACAGGAAGTCGTCCATGGTGGTAATAAACACCCTGGCCAATACTTCTATATCTATGCCGGCAAAGCTTTTCAACTCAGGGTCAACATTGCCGCCAAGATAAGTACCGGTAGTATACGTGCGGATCGGAACCGGGTTGGGGTGCTGATCGTCAGGCCGTGATAGCAGCTTGGTCGACAGCGGTTTTGTTGCAAAATAAGCCGGCAAGGGATCTACCGTGAATGCAATACCCGGTTGCCCGGTGGCTCCGGCATAGCGTACCAGCCATACCTCCACATCATCGGCTGCCGTATCATTTGCTGCAGCCAAACGTTCCGAAAAAGTCTTGTTGCTTTTAACCGTCGGCTTGGATTGCCCTACGGTAACCCGCATCACTGGCAATGTCTTTTCGAGCGCCGCGGCAAAGATATCAAGTGCAGACTCGCTGCCGGCGCCCTCATGGTACAGGTTGGCCGGTACCGGTGTGTCTGCAAAACGGATCCCCGGTTCAAGCACGAACTGCGGATCAATATTGGCAGTGCGCTCTATTCCAATATTCACAACAAGCGCAAAGATGAGCTCGGGATTTAAATTATCTGTATCTATAACAAAGCTAAGGGCTGTCGTAATTTCCGCTGGATCCGTTGCAAGCGATTGCAGGAATTTGCTGATCTCGGCCAGGTAATCCTGGAGCTTTTTCAGTGGGGTTTCAGCCGGAGGAAGCAAGGTCCCCAATGTTGAACCGACATTGACCGTTGCATCGGGCTGGGCAAGCTGGTAAATAACATTTTGGTAAAACTCCAGGTCGCGCTTTGCTACCTCTTTGGGGTCTTCAGCATCGGTATAGCGCGACTTATCAAATTTAAGGGTGATCGTCAGCGTAGGTTTGCCGGTTCCTGCATCCGCTGCAACCACGTAATATTTGGCCACGTTTACCCATTGGTCAAGCCCGATAACCGGGTCGGTATAGCCTGGCGTAATGGTTTGGGTTATCCCGCTGCCGCTTTCGCCCTTGCCATCGGGGAACAGGGTATTGCCAAAAAGATCAAGGAAATTAAAATAGACGGTCGCCGTTTTGCCATTAGCGCGATAGGGGTCTTTCTCGTTCGGGCCCGATGGGTCTGCAAAGGGGAATATGGGAAGTACACCATTGTATATCCACCCATCGGCCGCTGTTGCCCTTTGTGGCGCGGCGCTGAAGATTGCCGGACCTGATTCATTCACGACAACCGGGCCTGCGGGCAAGGCGAACCGTGTCTCGGTAAAGATACCCGGGGTCTCCTGTATGCGGAACTCCAGCAGGTTAAACAATTCGCTCAATTGTACGTCTGCGCTCTCTCCCGGGCTGGTCGGCTGCAGCAGCGACGGGTTTGCCCGGGTGCCGCGGAACTGCCCTGTGCCGGGGAGCACAGTAGAGGTAATGGTTTGCAGTGTCGGATCAAAAACAGCAAGCTGCGCCTCGGTAAGGTAGACAGCAACATACAAATTATCCTGTTTAGGGTCGATCTTCTGATCGATCACCACGCTGTTTACAAACGCGGGCAGCACGAAGGCGGTGGTTCCGCTTTCCGGCTGTAAGTTGTAGGAGATGAATACCGTAATGGTGGCTTTACCATCCTCGCCAAAAAGGTAGGTGGGCAAACCGCCGCCGGTACCGTTGTTATAGAAAAGATAATATCCTCCCGAACGTACGATGGAGCACTCCCACAAATAAGTAAGAAAGGTTACGGCATCCATTCCCACTAAGTTGGAAACATCAGCCAAATCTGCATCAGCGGCAGCCAGCCCGCCTGGGTTTGAGACGGTGGAATAGTTGGTTTGCAGCAGGAAGGTTTTGGATGCGCTCAAGGGGTTAGATTGCAGCCCTGTCACCTTCTTGCCGTCATTGTCCTTTGCTGCATTTTCCGCAAAAAGGATATCGAGGTTTACGATGGCGGGATTTGCCTGGATCAGCAGCTCCAGCAGCTGGCCGTCGGCATCGCCGCAGCCCTGTACCGCATACACCTGTTCCATTGGGTTCTCCGGGTCGCCAGGGGAGGGGATCTGCATGATCACTACATCCACGCTGGTGCTCCAAAACCGCGGCGCCATTGCACCCAGCGCGCGCTGGGTGAAGGATGTAGTCCGGCTCTGCAAATCGAGCTCGAAAGGTAGCCCCTCGTTGTCCGACAAGTATTGCTGCAGCTTGGTTGGGAACTTCCAGATAAAAGACTCAGTAAGATTGGCCGACGCCGCTGCCGGATTCGGATCCTGCCATTGCAAACCGTCTGGCAGCGAAAACGACTTGGCCTGCAGCCGGTAGCGCTTCACATCGGCCTGGGCATCCAACTTTAACGGCGGCACAAACGCGGAGCTTTCCAGTTCCCCCGCGGCGGTAACCATTGCAGCCGTTACCGGGAAAGAGGTATCATTCGCATTTTCAAATTTCAGCCATTCGGGCTTAGTTGATCCGGTATTTATACTTAGGGCAACGGTATCACCCTCCTTAATACTTTTAAATTCAAATTGCTGCCCGGTTGCTTCAAATAGCCCTTTGCGTGATTCGGCAGTAACATCAGCCGGGATGCGCAGCCCGTGCAGGAAGAACCTCGAAGCCATGCCGCCAGCATTTGACAGGCTGAACTTTTCGCCTTTCTGCAAATCGTCCAGTATTTGCCGTACTGTTTTGGTATCGGTGAAAGCATGCAGCAGCCGGCTGCCGGGCGCAAAAAGGTCTTTCCGGTCGACGTTGGCGGCAAGCAGATCCTCAAAGTCAAGATTAAAGCGCTCGCTAACCGACCATAGTGTTGCAACACCGTTATGTGCTGTAAGCGGATAATCAAAAGCGGAAACAGAGACCATGTTATTTTTACCCGGCGCCGCAGAGGTCAGCAGGTTCGGCACTTCAGGGAAACGCTGCAACAGGGAATCAGCCGATTCTCCATGACGCAGACGGCAGGTAAATGCCGGTATCCGCAGGCTTGCCGCTGCCGAAAGTGGCTCGCGCCGGTTAACAAATGCCAGCTGCGCGGCATCTGCGCCGTAGTCCGCATACCGCGCAGCCACGTCACGAAGGCTTTCTCCTTGCTGGGTGAACAGCGAGGTCTCCTTAAATTCGTCAATCGCATCCTGTATGCACGATTTCATCACCATCACAAAGTAGTCGGCGAATAAAAACTCAGCAAGCGTCGATGGCGTACTGTCCCCGGCGATCAGCGCGTTTTCCGGCTCCTGCTCATTGTTAAACTGCACCTTCATCTCTTCGAAATAAGCTTTAACCGCTTCCAGGTACGCTGTATCACATTCGCCGAATTTCAAAAAGTCAATAGGGACCTGTCCGGTAACGCTCATCTTAAAGATCGGGAACATCGGGAAAACAGCGACCGGTTGATCCGGGTCGGCCGCATTTTCAGCCGTTGTTTGCTGTTTGGTGCTTAGCGTTACCTTATTAAAGCTTTGTTCAAACAGGTAATCCAGGATGTCATCTGTCGAGAAAGGTTCTGCCGCACCCGTGCTGTATTCGTTCTTGCTGAGGTATGCAAAAATCTCGTTCAGGTTTTTAATCGTAACAGGCTGGTCTAATATATCGGCGGTCTTCACGCCGTTTTTAGCAAAATAAGCATTGAACGCCCAGGCAAGCATTGCCCTTCCTAACGCCGTGAAATTGGTATCGGCCCCCGATGCCGGGTCGTTGCTCACATACAGCAATGAAACGCCGACCGCTTGTTTATGGGTTGATGTGCCGGCGCTGTACTTAACCGACAATTGCGGCAGAAAAAGGATCTCCAGGCCCTGCTTGGGATATACCATGGCGGCGGTCCAGTCCATTTCAGGTATAATTATTGGATCAGTATCGTCAAGCGCGGTGAAATAGGCGCGGCGGTCCAACAGGGTTCCCTTATCCCATGGGCCGGGTGGATTGTTTGAGCCCAGGGTGAAGGTTTGTGAAATGGTGGTGCTGAACGAACAGCTGATGGTGATTTTAAACAGGCCGAGGTTGATGCGTACCGATACGGAGGCAGATACGGAAGCACCGAACAGAACTTCGGTCGCCCGGTATGCTTCAACCATTAAGGCGGCGAATATTTTGGCGGTAATATCGATAGAGGCGCTGATGATGGCAAAATTGATCTCGCCGTAAATGCGGCCTACAAGGGCTGCCTGGGCCTGGATACGGAAATATAAGGTCGTGTCGGCCGTCTGGTTCGATTCGTAGGACGCGATAATACCCTCGAGGATAACCTGAAGGGTAAGGCTGAGGCCTGCTTTCAGAATGCCTTTGTCAACACTCCTGCCCACGCCGGCCCTGATCCCGATACCAAACGCGATCACCGGGTTAAATTGCCCTTTACCGGCCGGTAAGTGAAAATCAGTCGCGGTATCGTTGCTCAGTTTGCCAAAATAAAAACCGCCCGCCCCTGTGAATATGGAGAATTCCAATCCAAACGACCGGGAGAAATCTGCATTATACGGGAAGCCGAAATCGATCAGGAAGTCGCCATTGGTGTAGATCGATAACGACATGCTGGGCAGGGTTAACGATACCACGCCGAACTGCTGCTTGCGAACAATATCAGGCAGCGTAAGGTCTATCTGGAACACGCCGACATTGTCGGTGACTTTTTTATACAACACCTGGAAATAGAGGCCGTTAAACTGACCTCCCTTAACATTGATGGATGCGCCGTAGATCACCGGATCGTAAAACACGATGGCGATATCGATATATTTAATAAGGGTAAACTGCGCTCCCACCAAAACACCTATGTTCTTGTCAAACCTCAGCGATAGCGGCAGGCCTTCGCCTTCGCCTGAGAATGCTTTTTCCAGGTCTTCAATGGCCTGTACCACTGACTTTGGCGGTGGTGGTGGTGGGTAAATACCTACCTGGTTGCCCAGGCTCAGGTTTTCCAGCTTGAAGGCTGAATCGCCCATCCCCGGAACTTTGGGCGCATCCTGCGGGTTGCGCAAATCCCAACCCGGTTTTTCTGCGGCGGTAAGGCCCGATAGCGGCACTCCCAAAAAAGTGCCTTTGGTTACCAGGAACTGCACCGGCCCCTGGTCGGCGTTGGCCTGCGGCGAGTAAAGGAGACTCAGTTCCTCTATCGTAATAAAGCCAAGGTTGATATTTGGCTTATAGGTAAGGCCGATTGTTTTTGCTTTAGTGGTTTTATTGTAGGTAAATACAAAACCGAACGAGTCCAGCGGAATGTTGTTGATGAAATCCCATGGGCTCGGAATATCGGGAGCTTCGCCGGTTGCAGCCCCAATGAGCGTGCTGATCAGATCGCCCAATGAAAGCCCTTTGTTCGGATCGGTTGATTTAAGCAAAAAGCTGAACTTTACAATATCCGGATCTGAGACATCTGCCTCGCATTGCACCGTAATGTTTTTATAAACCAGCTGGAATACATAGGTGCTGAATTTACTGTTGTTGTAAGTTGCCAAAACACTAAAAGAAAGCCCCCCGAATTGCAATGTGCCGTTCAGGCTGGTTCCGTCATATCGTTTGGGCTCATCCTTGCGCGAATCGTACTTCAAGTCAATAGCCCCGGTAACCATAAAGCTTTCAATCACCGGGATGGTCAGGGTTCCCTTAATATAAAAATCCAGTACGCTGTAGCCGGGCGCCGCAACGGCGACTCCCGCAGGGCCTTTTTCTACCGATACCTTTATATTATTTATTGCTAATTGCGGTATGGTGTCGGCGTCAATTCCGTTGATGTATTTGCTCAGTACTTCGTTTATCGTTAATCCCTCTTTATTATCAAACAGGCCGGTAAATTTCCAAATCTCTTCTTTATAGGTAGCCCCAATGGTTACCGGGCAAACTTTAGCCTCGGTACCTATGTTAAAGTTGCCGGTTGCTTCTAATTCGGTGTTTTCGGCATAATGTTCAATGCTGAAGAAAAGTTTGTCGAGCGTTACGCTCGCAGCTCCCACAGTGGCTATCGTCCAGGTATTTTCGGGCGTATTTTCTATCGTCATACTGGTCGAGAACGAGCCCGAAGCGGGTTCAATAGCCAGGTCGAATTGTGTTACGGTTAGCGCAGGCAATATATCAACCACCTCTTTGGGCAGCCGCAGGCCCAGCAGCAGTTCATTCAGGTCGAGATTTTCCTCAAGCGTACCCGAAAAATTCCAGGGTTCGGCCGATGATGGCTTGGTCGCTACCATCCCCAGCACCAGTTTTTTATCCTTCTCCTTGTTAAGCACCAGCGTAACGGTAGTGCCGATTTCTCCCGAGATATTTTTATCGCTTACGGTTTTATTTTCAATGCTGATGGAAACGTAAAGGTCCGATAGCTCAAAGTAACCCGGCACCAGGTTCCATGCAGGTGTTCCCGGTGTCGACTGTACGGTAAAGGCAAGCACCTCCAGCTTCGATCCCGTGCCAAGCGCCCATTTCAGGTTCAGGTCGACGATTGAAAAATTACCTATTCCCAGCAATCCGGATGGCGATGCCGACTTCAGCACGTCGGCGCCCATGAAATCGGCCAGGTCCGTAAGCGAAGGCAGGGGAATTTCATCGCTGGTAACCGTTAGCAGCCAGTTGGGATCCTCATTGGTTTTTCCGATAGATACGGGAATAGTAACCTCGCCCGATGCGATCTGGATGTTGCCGCCCAAATCGCCCGACGTCGTTTCGGCCTTATATGGGAATGCCGCATCCAGGGCGAAATGCAGCTCATCAAGATAAACCGCGCTTTGAAGCATCGGTAGCTGCCATTCTTCGTCGGAACGAATAGAGAAGGCCACGCGGGTAAACGCAAAGCCATTGCCGCCGCCAAATTTGAAGCTGATCGAAAGGAATTCCATCACAACCTTGTCCAGCTGATCAGTCAGCCCTTTTGGCAAAACGGCGTTTACGCCCGGAATTATACCCACCAGGCGCCCCAGGCCCATATCCTGCCCGTTTTTCCCAAGCGTAATCGTCCAATTGTTCTCTGTCAGCGGGATCGGGATATCGGCGGAGGCTTCAACAATCGTCGACGGGTCTGCATAATTTACGCCGGCGGACGCATTGATGCTGCCATTATATACCAGCGGCTGCGTTGTTTCTGTACGGCTGGCGCTTAAGGTTAGGTTAATGCCCTTGTTTAACTTTAATTTGTCCTCAATGATCACCCAGTCCTGTTTGGTGTTTACAATCACCTGTAATGACGAGATGCTTTTGTCAATAGCATCAAAGGTCAGGTAAAATGCTGTCAGCTCGATCGTTTCAAGCTTACTTGTAAATGTTTCGGGCAATAAACCCGAAACATCGGTTTGCAGCAGCGCGTCAAGCAGTGCGGGTCCCTGGTCAAGTGTGATCGGGGCGGCCAGGCCGGCACTCCAACCGCCGGGTCCGACGGGCAGGCCGACGATTACCGCGATATTAACCTTTTTATCAGTACTCGCCAAAGCGCCCGTTGCCGTCGCCGTGGTGTTGACAAGGCCGGTCCCGTTATTTCTTATCAGGTTTATTTTTGGATCCGCCACAAAAAGATCGCCATAACCTAAAAAATTCCAGTCTCCTCCCGGGCCGCTCGATAAAGTGAGCGTTTGCGCGGTAGAGTCGAAGATAAACCGGATGTCTGAAATGGTGATCGTGGGCAGAAATTCAGGAGCATACCCCGTTGGCAAAAGACCATATTCAACAAGCTGCTGTATCGAAAGGGATAGCGTAGCTTCGTAATTATTCAAAGTAAGCGCCAGTTCGTCGTCCGCTATTGTAAATACTCCCGTGATCTTAACCGACTGGCCAAACAAAGCGCCCTGCGCTGTTAATTGCAGCGCATTGTCGTCCGGAAAATCGAACGACATTTCAGTTAATGCAATAGCCGTTATATTTAACAGCGGGTTTAGCTGGTTCCAAACACTTTCTGAACCTATCGACGTCTCATTCAGCGCGGCGGCGGTTTCAATCCGGTTTTTCAGCTCCTCCAGTTTAGGATCAACCTCAATGCTGTTTATTGCTATTGCTTTCATGTCTTTATTTCAATAAGCTATTCCTGCGAAAACAATGTGGCCCCATCGGTGCCGGGGAAATTGCGTTTCTCATTGGTAAACAGCTTTCTGAGCGTTATACCATCCGTGCTGGCATTGTTAAAAACAGTTACCCACACCGACCAATTCCCGCTATAAACGGCCTGGACAGCGATTTGCTCACGCAGCAAGTCTCCAATGATAGCTGTTCCCGCCCCAGCGCCATACGCGTCCAGTTCGCGCAACCGCGCCAGCGCAGCTGTCGCATCAACCCAGGCTTGTGTGCGTTTAAAAATCCGGTTATCCCTAACTGTTTGCCAGTACGTATAAGGGAGGTGTAACTCTTTTGTGGAAGGATTATAAAATTTACCGGGCATGTTCAGCTGAAAATGGTCGATGGTGTTTTGCGCTCTTTTCCGCGTTTCGTCATCGCAAAGGGGATTTGCTACTACAAATACGAGCGATGTTGCCTCCGGCGCACCCGGGCTGCCGTTCTCATCCTCTTTTAATAAGGACACGTCCCGTAATTCGTAAATGAACGGGCTTTGGTCATCGATCGCAAAGGTAACATCCAGATCTGGCCAAAGCATTGCCCCGGCCTCTTCAGCACTTAGCACCGCCTTTTGGATATGGCTTCGGCAGTCTGCGCAAATCAGCAGTAAATCGTCCCAGTCTTTAAGGCCGATCACGGGTT
>Ga0302309_10003430_pt1 | contig 12268 bp, 11 predicted proteins | sample III_Palsa_N1_1_FD_200453 | JGI IMG/M metagenome (GOLD analysis project Ga0302309, IMG submission 200453) | Peat permafrost microbial communities from Stordalen Mire near Abisko, Sweden - III_Palsa_N1_1 | ecosystem: Environmental > Terrestrial > Soil > Palsa > Peat permafrost | place: Sweden... | reverse complement strand
CGTATGATTCCTGCGTGACCGTTTCATGGCTTCTACTCCTTTCAACCGGCATCTCTGCCTTCACAATAGAGCAGTTCTTCCACTTATGCAGCCTCAATTTCGTGTCTAAAAATCCTGAGCCACCTCTAAATACTGGCAATGAAATGAGGAAGGGATCATTAACAATACAGCATCAGGTTCGTGACACATGCGAAAGTCGGCTTGTGGCCGAACTGGGCCATTCATTATATTCAATTTAATATGATGGAAGGATCAAAATACAAATGTGCACTCACATCAACAGCGACACAGCAATCATCCACATCACCACCGCAATCAAGCCATCCAGCACGCGCCATGCGATCGGCTTCGCGAACAACGGCGCCAGCAAACGGGCACCGTAACCGAGGCTGAAAAACCATAGGGTTGATGCCGTCATGGCACCGGCTGTAAATGCGATACGGGCCGGTCCGATTTGTTGTCCGCCGACTGCGCCCAACAGCACCACCGTATCCAGATAGACATGCGGATTCAACAGGCTGAAGCTGAAGGCCGAGGCCACGATTGCCGCATGGCTGGGCATGGCGTCGCCTGCGACTGCCAAGCCGCCGGAGCTGAAAGCGGCCCAAGCGGAGCGTGCTCCATATGCCAGCAAAAATAGCGCGCCACCCCATTTGGCAAAGGTCAATAGTTGGGGGCTGCTGGAAATCAGCAAACCCATGCCGGCCACGCCACAATAGATCAACACCATGTCGCATAGGGTGCAGATCAAGGCACAGGTCAGGACATATTGGCGCAGCAAGCCCTGGCGTAATACGAACGCGTTTTGCGCGCCGATGGCGATAATCAGACTGGCGCCGATGCCCAGCCCCTTGAGGAAAGCAAAAATCATATGGGGGGAGAAATAAACGTCAATTGCGCTTGGCGCCTGGCCAGACACCGTAAATGGCTCGGCGCGCAGAACCCAGGAATCCGGATTTCCGTTCTTCGCAAACCTTGACCAGCATAACCGAAATATTGTCGCGCCCACCGCCGTCATTGGCTGCCGCGACCAATCGCTTCGGCTTTTCCTCAAACGGTTCGCCGCTTCGCAAAATCGCGGCGATGCCGTCGTCGCTGACCATGTCGGACAAACCGTCGGAACAGAGCAAGTAAATATCGTCCGGCACCAAATCGAATTGCTCGATATCGGGAAGGACCAAGCCGTCGACACCAAGAGCGCGCGTCACGAGATTCTGGCCCGGACTGCGCGGCATGGAGTTGTTGGCAGCAACCAGGCCGCAGTCGACTTGCTCTTGCCACACCGAATGGTCTTTCGTCAGTTGTTGCACGTGCTCGCCGCGCAAGCGATAACAACGCGAATCGCCGATATGCGCCAACAGCAGCACGTCGCCGCGGAATACACCGACCACCAGCGTTGTCCCCATGCCGCTATACTGGGGATTGGTACGCGACATGTTGAAGATCGCGCCGTTGGCCTTGCTGATTGATTGGGCGATCGCTTCCCTCACCTCGGCCGGGTTGATGCGCTTGCCGGTGCTTACCAATACATTGCGCATTTCCGATTTAATGAAAGCAGTCGCCATGCCGCTGGCGACTTCGCCGGCATTGTGGCCGCCCATGCCGTCGGCCAGAATGCACAGCCCCAGAGCGGCGTCAAAGGCAACGGAATCCTCGTTCTGGCTGCGCGCAAGGCCCGGATCGGTCGCGGAGAAAATCTGGACGATCATGTTATTCCGGCTTGGGTGACGGCTTCGGTGGGTCCTGCGGCGCATCATGCGCGGCGCCCTGCTCGAGCGCTTTGGTAGGAACGGTCTTATCGAATGCGCTCGAATTTTCCATTATTACGGTTTTCGCGTAGGTCTGCTCGTTCGAAACGGGTGGCGTAGGCATTGGCGGAGCCGCTTCGCTCGCGTGGTTTCTGGACGCGGCGACCACGATGGGAATCCGCGCCAACTCCGCCATGACCGAGCGCAAATCGGCGCCGAACTTCTCGCCGTCCTGGTAGCGCGCATCGGCGTGCTTGTTAAGCGCAAAGGCCACGATCATGGACAGCTTCTTCGGCAATTCCGGCCGGATGCTGCGAATGTCGGGCGCCTGCTCATTGGCGATTTTATACATCAGGCGGGCAATCGAATCGGCCTGGAAGGGCAAGTGTCCAGTCAATAGCTGGTACAACATGACACCCAGCGAAAAGAGGTCGGAGCGACCGTCGATTTTTTCACCGGCGACCTGCTCCGGCGACATATAGCTGGGGGTACCCAATATCACGCCGGTTTTGGTTTTGCTGGAATCGGTGATGCGGGCGATCCCGAAGTCGGTGACTTTGACCGTGTCGGCTGCCAAATCGCACATGATGTTGGCGGGCTTGATATCGCGATGCACCACGCCTTGTCGATGCGCGTAGGCCAGTGCCTCGGCAACGCGAGCGGCAATCGATAACACTTTGTCCACTGGCAGCAAGGGCTGGTCCTTGGTGAATTCGGCCAGGTCCTTGCCCTTGATGAATTCCATCGCGATGTAGGCCAGGTCATGCTCTTCGCCGGCATCGAAAATCGTCACAATGTTTTGATGCTGCAAGCGCCCTGCTGTCTCGGCTTCGCGGAAAAAGCGCGCGCGGGCGTCGTCGAGTTCGCCGCCTTCGAATTCCTGGCTCAATGCCATCGTCTTGATCGCAACCACGCGGCCGATCTTCGGATCCTTGCCGAGATACACGATGCCCATTGCGCCCTTGCCAAGTTCCTTCTCGACTTGATAGCGGCCCAGCATCGGCTTCTCGACGCCGCCGCCATCGAGCAACAAGGTGCCGCCCGCATGCGAGCCGCCACCGCCCAGGATGACTGTTTCCGACAGATTCCTGGCGCGATTGAGTTTGGTTTGCAAGTCCTTGTGGTTCTTGTTGTAGGTTGCCATGTGCTCATACACGGCTTGCGCCTTGTTGAACTGGCGCTTCCGCTCGAAATCAAGCGCCAGATTATTCATGTTATCCATCAGCGCATCGGTAAACGGCACCCGGCGGAAACGGTCAAACGCCGCATCGAGCTGGCCCTGGCCTTGCAAAGCCAGGCCCATCATGCGATTGGTTTCCGCCGACTCTTCGTCCGATTTCAGCTTGCCGGCTTCGGTCATCAGGAAGCGCTTGGTGGTCAAGGCCAGATGGCCGATCAACAACAAGGACGCCGCGAACACGAATTGCAGCCAGATTGCGGAGACCGACAACAAGCTGAATTCAGCAACCAGCAAGGCGACGAAAAGGCTCAAGGTCACCAGCGCCGCCTTGCCGGCAGACAGACGCGGCAAACCGGCAATCAGATAAGCCGCAACGAGCAGCACCGCCCCAAACGTCGCCCAATACGCCCAACCCGGCTGCACGATGAAATGTTCATTCAGGATACTCGATGTGATATGCGCCATGATTTCGGCGGGTGACAGATCGGAATCCGCGGGGGTCGGGAACAAGTTGCCAACGCCGGCAGCGGTGGCGCCGATGATGACGATTTTATTTGCATATTTCGTCATCGGGATTTTGCCGTTGATCACATCGTAAAACGAGTCGACGGCAAATGGCCGCTTGCCGTCCTGCGCTTTGTAGAACTGCGGCAGCATCAAGGCGGAGTCGTCGGTTTTGATACGCAGCTTGCCGATCTGTACCGACTTGCCGGGATCGAGATGAATGTCGGTGGCGTCGAGATTCAGGCTTTTTGCGGCCACCAGCAAGCTCATCGACGGAATCGCCTTGCCATAATAATCCACCAGCAGCGCCTCTCTTCTGACCGAGCCATCCTTGTCATCGATCTGATTCAAATGCCCGACACCGGCCGCCGCATTCCCGATGAGTGCGATCGGCTGTTGCCCTTTGATGGCGGCGACGGAGAAATTATTCGGATCGTCCACCGCGCTTTTGAGCGCAAAAGCCGGCAGCGGACTATCGGGCTTGCCTAGAGGTTCTCCCAATGCGAACACTGCGGGGATGACCACGTTGCCGGCTTTCTTCATGCTGTCGGCGAGAACCTGGTCGGTATCGAGCCCGATTTCAGCGTCACCGATAATTTTGTTCAACTGGTCGCGCAAGGCCTGCGCATCGGGACTGATGCTGCCGGCCGCAGTAGCAGGAACTGATGGCGTCGTGCCGCTAGCTGGTGCGGCAGCGGCATCTGCCGGAAGCGCCAGCACGTCTTTCATCTTGCGGATATAAGTCAAGCCGCGATCGGTTTGCGGTTCGGTAAAAAATACCGTGTAGGCGATGGTCTTGGCATTGGCCGCCGCCAGCATATCGATCAGTTTCGCGTGGACATCGCGCGTCCAGGGCCAACGTCCGATATTGGCAATGCTTTGGTCGTCAATGGCGATAATCGCGATGCTGTCAGACGGCTGGCGCGACGTGCTGGTACTGGCGAAATCGTAATAACGATGCTCCAGCGTGTCAAAAAAATCGGTGAATCGATGCAGCATCAACACGGCCAGCACCACCAACACCCCGACAAACCAATCCGCTTTCCAGAGCGGACCGCGCTTCTTTGATGATGCAGCCATTGCTTGCCCCCAGCTTAAATTTATTGGTCTAATTCGTCAGCCCTTGACGGCGTTTCGAACACCGCTGCCGCCGCGGCACGATGTTCAAGGCACACTAGCCATGTATGAAGAACAGGCTATGTCTTATAGATAAAAATCATCTTGGTGCCGGCGATCTCAATGGTGTCCTGATCGTTCAACTGGCGCGCTTGCGTGCCTAACGATTCGCCATTAATCAGCGGAAAAACATCTCCCTCCACGTGCGTCACGAAAAAGCCAACCGGGCGCCGGGTAAACACCGCAACCTGGACTCCGGCTTTGCCGATCGTGGTGAGACTCTTGTTCAAATCAAGTATGCGACCGGCCGCAGATCCTGTAAGAATTTTCAATGCGGCTTCCCGGCTCAGGACCGGTGCAGGCGCTGCCGCAGCTGGTGCAGGCCTGGGCGCCGGGACTGCCGCATGCGTGAGCGGCGGCGCATGTTCGGCGTGCGCTGCGTGTGCGCCGTGCGCGGCAGCGTCGGGGCGGCGGATCACCATCGTTTTGGCAAATTCCTGGTAAGGCGTCGCGGTGGCCGTTTCAACCACGTACCTCAGCGTGTGTTTGCCGATTTCGCCATTGATCAGGGTCCCATTGGTTGAATTCTGGTCTTCGATCACCGAGTCGTTCAGCACGGTGGTGACGGTGGCGTGTAAACCCGAAACCGCCAGATTATCAACCTGGATGTCGTTATCCGGTCGCCGGCCTATCGTGATTCGCTCCTTGTTGAGATCAACAGTCTTGAGCATCGTGCCTTCGAAACTTAAGATCAGCTTAGACATGGATGTAGCCTCAGGAAAAATTCTTCAATGACAAGCGCACCGTTGAAGGTGCGAATCGCACATTTCGTTCTTTTGCATACCCTCATTTCACTGCAAAACTTTTGATTGCGCGCACCAAAATGACCGATACGTTGTCGGTCCCGCCTGCATCATTGGCGGCCTGGATTAACTGTTGAGCGGCCAAATCCAGGTTGGCTTTGAGCGCCCCCAGGGTCATCTGGATTTCGTCGTCGGCGACCAGGCCGAACAAGCCGTCGGTACAAATCATGTAGAGGTCACCTTCCAGGACCTCATAGGTGTGGATTTCAGCTTCCTCTACCGGGTCGACGCCAATCGCGCGCGTGACAAAATTTCGGTTGTTGGATAGATGCGCATCCTCTTTCCTCAGCATGCCGGAATCGATCTGCTCTTGCAGCAACGAATGATCGCGGGTGATTTGTTCAAGCACATCGTTGCGCAAGCGATAGAGGCGCGAATCGCCGGCATGGCCGACGGTAATGAAGTCATCGTAGAACAGGCAGACGACCAAGGTGGTGCCCATGCCCTGGCATTCCGCATCGTTTTGCGCTTTTGAGAAAATGGCGGCGTTGGCTGCTTGAACTTGCTGTTGCAATACGGTTTGCGACAATAAAATAGCGGCTTTGCGATCGAGCGTTTGCAACGTGGCAGCGTTCCAGAATTGCGCCAGGCCCGCCGCGACCAGCGATACGGCCATTCCGCTGGCGACCTCGCCGGCGTTGTAGCCACCCATGCCGTCGGCCAGCACGGCGATCCCCAACTCCGGGCGCAATTCTATGCTGTCCTCGTTCAGGTCACGTACCATGCCTGGATCACTGAGGCTTATCATCTGCAATGCATCTATCAGCGCCACGTTCCCTCCTTCAAAAGAAACGATCGATCAATTTGCTCATGGCCTCAGTCGTTGCAGCCCTGCAGGCAGACAATGAAACGATTTTGGTTCGGGCAGTCTGCGTTGCATCGTATGGATTGTGACAACCAGGCGATCAAAGCGCCAAGTTGCAGACACACAATGTATCGTAGCGCAAGTGTTGCCACATTGTCTCGTTCAATTGCATGCGAAAGACACATTGTTGCACAACGATGCATCGGACTTGGCGAGAAAACAGGCCAATACTGGAAAAATGAGGCTGTTTGACGGAATTTTCACTTTGGAATGAAATTAAACTGACTTTCGCCGCCCAATTAGATTGCCTCGATCGTCGCATTTTCGTAGGGGGAAAATTTAGATTCTGCAAATTGTCATACACGCATTCATAGAAAGCCACGTCCGGATAAAGATAGCGAGGGTGGTTTCTGTTTTTTCATGCACTCACTTGGTCAGCGAATCCCTGCTCAGCTGACAATATTTTTGACGCAATTTGCGTATGTTCATATTGGGCCAGTAACTCACTATTAGTGTTTCCTTTAGGAATCGTTGCCACATCGAGATAATCGGCGTGCTGGTCGGCACGGCGCCGGACGGTATGCTTGGCACATTGTTTGGAGTTTACATCGCCATGCACTACTTTCATTAATGAAGTCCCATCGCCGTCAATTGAAAATGTTAAATGCATCACATTAATAAAAAAGCAATTGTGCCGCATGGCATTGTAACAATTCGAATAGGGGAAATTTGATGTATGTCAACCTTGAATATCCGCGTCAGGCCACTATATATAAAGAATTGTTTGCCAAAGAGTAGCGAAATATCGTCTTGAACTTTTGCCCGATGGAACTTCCAGGTGCTTACGCGTTCAGATAAGTGTGACCATAGCTTCAAGTGTTATGAAAATTGCTAGCGATTGTCGATTGCCATATCCGCGTGAACTCCCCTCCGTACTAAATCAAACACTTACCCGCCTCTTGGCCACCGCACTTTGAACTGCGTTGCCACAATTGCCTGAACTTTGCCGACTTTTTGCCATAATTCGCTGTACTTTGAACGCTGTCTAACCTAGCTCGACAACACTTTCGAGCCTGCCGTTCCTTTCAAAGAGTCGAATTCTCCCCATGCCCGGCGCAATAATATGACCAACGTGCACATCTACATGCTGCTTTGCCATGTCCAGTTCAACTCGCTCTACCGTCCATGGGCTGCTCAGACCAAGCAAATGTTGGTACAAGTCTTTGCTTTCCATTGCTTCCCTCCTTGGCTAGACCTGCGCGTTAGCGTACCCCTTTACCCACAAAAATGTCGCAACAACCAAAAATTTAAACGGCGAATCAATTATTGGAGAAAAATCCCTGGCAAGGTGGGCCGCCGAACAAAAGCGCGGTGACCCGTCCGCTTAAAGAAATTCCCCCTCTTGGCAATTTATCGACAGATCACGCGATCAATACCGTCAATATCAATTATCGATTTGCCGATTTGCCGATTTGCCGATTTGCCGATTTGCCGATTTGCCGTCAGAATTCTGCCAATTTCTTGTCAGGATCGGTGTTACTTCCGGCGCTGCCTCGAGTTCACGAAATTCGGCTACTACAACTGGAATAGTTTTTCGATCACCGCCAACCAAGATGCGTAAAGTAGATGCATGTGGCCACGATTTGACGGTACATTGCCCATTAATTCGTATTTTTGGCAATACTTTGTGCAGTATCTTTTGGCGGATCAGGCAGGAAGATTTTGTCAGAATCGGTCGGGCGGAGCGCAAGAATAAAAAATCCCGCCGAGACAAGTACATACACACCTATCACGATAGAAATTAATCGATTTATCCAGAATCCATGATCAAGCTGAAGCTGACTTGATGCTAGCTGCGAAATTGTCAATATTGAACCCGAACCCAAGATTACGTAATTGTAAAAAAACAAAATACTCATTCCAAAGCCAACAGTTAAATTCGTTTCCGTTGCCTTTTCAGTTTGCTTGTATTCTTGAATCCGTGAATACGCGAATGTATCTTTCTTTATCAGCGCGTCCCTCTCCGCCAAAGACAGGTATTTTAAATCACTACCGAAATCCTCTTTCTTCCCCTTTGGAAACCACTCCTGGCTGGTTATTAAAACGATTAAAAACTGTAACAACTTCCGGAGGAAAAGAAAAACGAAAGACATCAAAAATGAAAATAACATCATGAATATTAACGCGCCACCTATGGAAATCTCGGGTGAACTCACTGTTTTCAGTGCGTCGAGTATATTTTTTCCGTAAAAGAAAACCAAACAGCTATCCAAGAGCAATACGAGTGAGCTGAGAATCAAAAAGAATTTTACTTCTATGGACTTCTCAATAAAGCTTGTGGTGCTAGACGCAAATTGACCGGCAATCGATGAAAAATCTGACATTTGAATATCCCCGTGTTAAAAATATTTGCAAGAAGAGAAGCTGTTCGACGGCCAATTCTCGGTGCCATCTAAGATGAAGTAACTTTTATATTGCAATGATCATGTCTGCTAGGTCATCATTCTCGGCGTAGAAATAGGCCAGTGGCACCCCAAGCACCTCTGCCAACCGCCTGGCGGTCGTTATATCAGTTTCGTGGGTTGGACGCAAAATAGCGCTAGCAGAGGGCCAAATTTCCTGATTCAACACTACAGCTACTTCATCGCCGGCAAAAAAACTGATAGGTAACCAGGCAGGTCGCAAAGGATTTCTGCGCACAGCCGCAGTCGGATGCGGCACGCCTGCTCCCAAAAATGCCAATTCATCTGTTGCAGCAAGTCTCGCCACGGTTCAGTCTTGCGAGAGTCGCTCCACGGCAGTCTCGATAACGGCATCTTTCCCCACACGGTAGTCGGCGACAGTTTCGCTCACTTCAACTTGCGGTTTGATTCCCACGCCAACGAATTTCCTTCCATCCGGATAACGATCATCCTTGACGCAAATGCGCGCCGTTCCACCGCCAGGCAAGGAAATAAAAATCGGTTGCCCGGTGCTGCCTCCGCTCGCCGCCCCTACCATGATGCCACGCTTCAAAGTGTCGAAGGAAACCAGGAAATCTTCCGCAGCAGAGAAGGTCTTGGGCCCGATCAATACGGCGACCTTTCCGGAAAAATGCTCTTTGCGCGAATAATGTTCCGCCTTTTCGAGATTCACAGGACGCTTATAGAAAAAACCTTCATCCCCTGCGATATGCTGCATGTAACCATCGTCGATTCTGTAGGTCGAATATTCCAAAGGCATCGGTTGATCTGTCAAATAGGAGAGGATGTCGTATCCGAATTTGGTATTCCCTCCGCCATTTTGGCGCAGATCAAGAATCAAGCCATCTGATCTCATGATATCTGGCAAAATCTTTTCAAATTCTTTAACGCCTTCGTCATCCTCGAATTCGTCCAATGAAAGATAGATGATATTGTGAGCAAGGCGCTTGGTTTCAAACGTCGCAAGGCGCAGGCCATCGGATGGAAGATAACCGTCGCGAGGGAGAAGCAATTCGCTGGAAGATCCGCCTGGGGTGCGAATCGTCAAGCTAACCGGCTGCTTCGCGTCGCCATGCAGCAGTTGATAGGAATACAGCCGGACATCGGCATCCTGTGGCGTCGAGGATGATACATAAGGTAATACGCGCTCATTCGCGTATTGATGCACTTCCTTGCCATCGATGGCGAGGATTTCATCGCCCTTTCGAATTTTTGCCTTGAGCGATTTATCGAGCACCGCAGTAACGATCACCTTGCCCTCGATCAGATCCGTACGAATTGGCGGTGAAGTATAAAAATGGGAAAACAACTCCTTGGGAGGATAGATGTTGGTATGCCCGTCACGAAGCAAAGGCGCGAATTGCATGAGAGTGTCGTAGTATTCGATTGTCGATTCGGACTTTACTACTCGACCGAGAAATTCGAGGTACTTCTGATTCCAATCCAAATTGGGAACATTGTCGAAATGCACGAAGCCGGAGCGAACCCGCGCCCAAAAATCGGATAGGCCGGCGACACGCTCCTCCACCGTGAGATTCGCTTTGTAGCCAGTAGCAAAAGCAGTTCCATGCCAGACCACAGTTGGGGATTCCAATCGCGCGAGAAAAGCCAGAAAGCGTGGTTCCGATCGCAAAAATGCAAACTCCGGTGCTGATCTGACATATCTCGCGATAAGTGGTACGTCCGCACGCATCTCCATACGCTCAAGCTCATCAAGTGCGCGCTCTTTGTTGTGCAATCTTGCGTAGAAACCTGCAAGATCCCGATGTAAATCGAGTTCGCGATCGACAAGAGAATCATTGCCATATGCCAGTTCCTCGATGCCTCGTCTTTTCAGAAATTCCAGCTGTTCCTGGTCTACGGCGATGGCTTCCACCAACCCTGCGTCGCCGCCGTTTGCCAGCTTCAGAGCTCTTTCTCGCGCCTTTTGAACTTTATTGATCGCGTGGCTCTGGTCGTAATCGGTATTCATTGATTTCGGATCGCCCATTGCGAAAGCAATTTGGGACAAGCCAATCGATAAGCACGCCACCACGCAAAGTCGATAGATAACTTTTAATAAAAAAAAACAATACATAACATTTAAATAAATCGTTCAATAAATCAAGGAACCGCAAGTCCTGAGTGGAACTCGCGGTTTAATTTACATCAAGATGTGTGATTTACGCAAACGGACAATTTTTATTTGTCGAACCTGTACAGGCGGTATTGCCACAAACTGAGCCGTTGTTTGTACTCCCTCCACATTGAATGTAGTTAGCACACTCCGCACCTGAATTGCTCGAATTATTGCACGACAATCCATTTGCGCAAGCGTTCGTGGTCCCGTTACAATTGGCTGAGTTCGGCGCCTCACCGGTTCCAGTCCCAGTTCCACTTCCACTTCCACTTCCATCTCCGCCATCTCCGCCATCACCACCGCCACCGCCACCACCGGTCGGTCCGGCGTCACATGACTCTGCTGAGTTGGGGACATCCATCGGTCTTGCAGTCGCCTTTCCTGCCGAAATGTGCGCCCAAAACTGTTCGTCGATTTCGGTCAAAACTGTATCGTTCGAGGAAACCTGGCCATCACTCCGAAGCGTGAGCCGACTTAAATCCAAATACTTCTCTTTCATTACGTGTCACCTCCGTAAAATTTGGGTGTTACCCCGACAATAGCGCGTCAACCCCATGCTGGCGCGCTAACCTGAAATCAGGTTAAAAATGATGTTACGCATTCGCGGTAATAGGAATGATTCTCTTGCCGCTCGGCATCGGCGATGGATATGTCTCAATTGGCAGGCTTCCAAGGGGACAACCGGCTACATTTGCATCCAGCATTGACAATCCGCGCATCCATGGCTGCAACTTCATGTCGTTGATGACAAGCGTGCCGTCCTCGGCGATGTATCCCAAATCATTCCGTTCGTCGGACAGCGCCACGGTGCATTTACCGATCCTCCCGTTAGCACGTACGATCAGGGAATTTGGACGGCTCGCATAGCAAATATATGGTTCATTCGCAACGATATCTTCAGCGCGTCTTGAGCTTGCTGACTCACCAAGTGGGACGGGCATGTCCTGCCCGGTCAATTGTGGAGTAATTGCGGACCAGGAAAACGCAGGGAAATCGGCAGGGGGGAGTTTTCGTAGCGATGCTCTAAATACTTGGCGCAGATGCTGTTCGACGAATCTCAGTTCTGAAATTGAAAGCGGAGCTACGATGGTTTTCCCACCTTCGCCGCCCATATTTCTGAGGTGCTGAAAATCCATTCGATAGCGTCGATCGGCTCCGAATTCACCTGCAATTGCTGCCATCAATTGTTCAAGATTTGGAATGTTGTCCCGTCGAACGTGTATGCGCAACATGCAGTCGAACGACTTTTCTAAGGATTTCATACCGACGAGATTGTCCCAAATGCGCTGGAACGTTCCGCGTCCATCTGCCCGGCGGCGCAAAACATCGTGGGCATCTCCAAATCCGTCAAGGGTAATCTGGAAGAAATTTTGGCGGTACTCTACGAGTTCGGTCGCTGTAGGGAGATCGAGCAGATACGCATTGGTAGTCAATCCCCCGAAAAATTCTATGCCATACATTCTGCTAGCTT
>Ga0302309_10003428_pt1 | contig 12283 bp, 11 predicted proteins | sample III_Palsa_N1_1_FD_200453 | JGI IMG/M metagenome (GOLD analysis project Ga0302309, IMG submission 200453) | Peat permafrost microbial communities from Stordalen Mire near Abisko, Sweden - III_Palsa_N1_1 | ecosystem: Environmental > Terrestrial > Soil > Palsa > Peat permafrost | place: Sweden... | reverse complement strand
AGAACTCTACTCTAAGTTAGAACTCTACTCTAAGTTAGAACTCTACTCTAAGTTAGAACTCTACTCTAAGTTAGAACTCTACTCTAAGTTAGAACTCTAAGTTGTAACTACTACAAAAATGTTACTACTCAGAGTTGTAACTACTTGTAACTACTACAAAAACCTCGTAAACTACTACAAAAACCTCGTAAACTACTACAAAATGTTACTACTCAGAGTTGTAACTACTACAAAAACCTTGTAAACTACTACAAAATGTTACTACTCAGAGTTGTAACTACTTGTAACTACTACAAAAACCTCGTAAACTACTGCAAAACCTTGTAAACTACTACAAAAATCTCGTAACTCTACTCTAAGTTAGAACTCTACTCTAAGTTAGAACTCTACTCTAAGTTAGAACTCTACTCTAAGTTAGAACTCTACTCTAAGTTATAATCCTTATAGCCGACCCACTCCAAGAATTTTTGGTCGCGGTCTAATCAAAACCCTTATTGGTAAAAATACTCTATATCCCACAAACAAAGTTTGTAAGATTTTGACTACCTAACTGTCCGACTAGTCATCTCATAATAGGATGTTGTAACCTCACCGCGACTAGTAGAGGTTAGTAGTTTTTAACAGAAACTACTAAGCTCTAATTCTTACAACATCCTGTTGTAAGAGTAGAAGGCACCAAACAAGTCTAGTGGTGCTGGTACTCAACTAAGCCCAGCGAAGCCAACCGCTGCTTAACGACAGTGATAAACTTCAACCGCTGAACTATCTGAGCATTGACGATGTCAGCAATTGGCCTCAACTGGTAATCAGGTAGGGTTACAATGGTACTTATGTCGGCCGATGTACAGCTAAGCAAACTTGTAAGTCTAGTCGTCAGGATATAGTACAGAATCAGGTAAGGCAAGTAGAACGGTGCTCTTAACGTCAGTGGTACAATTACCATCTTCACCAGTGATAGACTAACAGTATCAGTACCATTCAACAATCTCTGCTTGGCAATCTCCTCAATTAACTGAGCTGGATACTTACTTGACAGATAGCTGTAGTCCAGGTAAGATTCATCTTCAATGCTGAAGATGTTCAAGTTAGGATGAACACGATTGATGTAGTAACCTTGTACCAACAGAATGTTACGAGGATAACCATCCTCAGGTAACGGCAGGCTAGCTATATAGCTAACCACTGAAGTCGTCATGGCTGTTGATGGTAGATAGGACCAGACAGTGAAGGTGTTGTATTTAGGTACATAGTCGTGAGCTACATAGTTAAGGTTGGCTACGAAGGCCAGGTGTGGTTCTAAGTCCTCTGGTAGCTCCAAAGCTAGTGTCACCGCTCTTTCTATAATCTCTACCTGCTTCTGAACAGGGTAAGTATCTAACTTAGCGATCATGTTGTCACCATCAAGTTTTAGGGCTGCTGCTAAAATATTGTGATGTAGACAGTAAGCTAACCTCACTTCGGGGCTATGATAGACCTTGACTAGTCTGTAGAACTCAGAAGGGAAGTCGTCAAGATGATCAGCTAGATCAAAAAACTTATTAACAATAGGGTACTTGCTAGAGATGTGTTCACTAATAACTTTGTTGTCTGTCTCCAGATAATACTGGCAGAGCTGTAAGTTGGTGGTTGATGGTGAGGCCAGTAACATCAGGCAGACTTCTGGGTCTTCATCGCACCACTTTTTGTAGCTATCAAGATTGGCTAGATTAGAGATTAAAGTATAGTAGCGCCTCAATAGCTGTTTATTTCTAACTTCTAGGATAAAACGAGCCTGCTCTACCAGGGTTAACGTCGCCCACTTACTTAGGAAGTGTGGACTCCAAGTGTCAAATGAGATGTTGATCGTTAGCTTGTACAAGGTCATAATAGTAATTACTTCGTTAAATAACGTCATAATCACACACACGTCTTGCTTTTTAACAGCAAAAGAAACTACAACAAAATTGCAGCTGTAGTAGTAGTAGTAGGGTTGTACTCTCCATTATAGTACTAGGACTACTTGTCTCTGAGACAAGTATATTATCATCATAAGCCTAAGCAGTAGTATATTATATCATATATATATATATACTACCCTGCGGGGTCGTATATATTAAGTAGGGTACCATTAACAGGTCCGACAATAAAACGATGGAATAGATATCTGAGGTGAGGAAGCATGATTATGGGGTTGGTCCGCCTTCTATGTGGATAGCAGTGGTATTCATACATATAGAACCACAAGTCGTAAACTGGCTTGATGGGTAAGATCACATTAAATAGACTAGGGTACTGCAAGATACAACACGTCATCAGCTGTTCATCACAACCAGCAAACTTGTCCCGGCTGATGTAGTAGTCCAAAACAGCATAGTATTTTGGTATAACTTGTAGCCACACCTGTCGACTAGCCGCCAGGATTGAGTTTGAGTAACAATGCACTGGCATCTCTGCCGGTAGCGCTGATACGTTATTGTAATTACTAACTATGTTACTGCTAACTGCGTTACCACCAACACTAGTTCGCCGCCTATATTTATGTTGTAGTCGGGAAATGTGTAGTCGATTACTAGTGCAAACAATGTCAAGCTTGTGATCAGAGATCTTGTTGTAGTCGGGGTAGGAGGCCAAGCTGAAGGGTAACTTGGGCTTGCGAATGTTGCCGATGTCATTCCAGACAAACTTGTCACTGGAATAAGGGTTGCGCTGTATGGCTTCAGCCACCATACTCATCTTACAGTTCCAGATCATATAGCAGTACTTGGTTCTGTTCTCCTTATCTAAACTCTCCTGCACTTGCCACTTGTCATGATATCTTTTGACGATCTCGAAGTCAGCTAGGTCTTTGTAGATAACATATATACTAGATAGATCTAGGTACTTGCTCAGCACTACTGCCGACTGCCGATCGGTGAACAGCACTATAGCTTTGCCCGACATGTAGTTAGCAAAGTTGCCAATCCAAGTCTCATACTCACCGCCACTATGCTTGGATGGTACCTTATAGTAACAAGTAACTATAGTAACTCTAGCCACTTTACTAGCTGAAACCATGTCAGCACTTGAAACTACTTCGGCAGCTGAAACTATGTCAGCAGCTGAGGCTACTCCAATAACCTTATCATCACGACGTAACATTTTATCACTATAAAAACTATGTCTGACATAATAGTTGTCATAGTAATATTGTTGTTAATCACGCTGGTAGCACTTTTAATTTGGGCCGTGCTAAAACAGGGCGGTATTAACGACTACACATCTCGAGTGGTGGCCAGCTTGGTGTCACCACAAGCCAATAACGTAGCTGAATATGGTGGTGTTAGTGGCACCATTAATCACTATCGTTATACTGCCAAGTTGCGTATTGAAGCTTATGTTAAAGACTCTAACAAAGAGCTGTTAGTTAACATCTATGATAATCAGGGTAACACTATTAAGTCTATAGTCATGAAGAGGACAAAGTATCGGTTACTATGGTCTCTGAAGAGGTTCTACTATCAACAGCTGGTTGATGAACAGCTGACAGTCGCCGTCTATAACAAAGATAGTAACCAGCTGCTACTGTCCGGTACACTTCACGTTTACCAGTAACCTTCTCGTGATAAACCTATATCATAAGCTTATATCTAAACACTGTACCACAAGCTTATATCTAGACATTGTTGATATAAGTTGTAACATAGGCTTACATCTAGAGATTGTAGATAGATATTGTACCATAAACTTAGCTTACTATTAGTTCTTCAATCCTAGATTGAAGATTATTGCACTAACTAAGTAGTTAGTTAGTTAGTTAAGAGGAGGAGGAATAGGACCAGTGCTTGCAGAAGGGAACTGGATGATCTGGATGTCACCGTCGCAGCAACAGCCTTCAGACACAAACATAGATCCCGGAGGGATAAGAACAGGTTCATCGGACGCACTAGTTGCTGTTAGGGTGACACTACCACCGGGTGTAGTAGGCTGCGCAGCTTGGAGGTTGACCTTACCCAAGAAGTTGCTGCTATTCAGATTAGCGATGGTACCTACGGTCTGTGTAATCAGACCTCCCACTGACACTGTTAGTGCAAGGACAGATGGAGAGTAAACGTTGAAGACGAGGGGTTTGGGGACGCACATACCGTTACCATTGTATCTACCCCTGCTATCGCAGACACCAGGTGAGCACTTAGTAGGAACAGACAAGAACTTAACGTCAGCGTCAGTGAAGAGAAGGTCAGGAGTGAATGGCTGCAACACAGGAGTAGTAAGACCGTGGCATGGCTGAAAGGCAGAAGTAAAAAATCCTTGACATGGTTGAGCTAAAATAGCAGCGGATATAGTAGGTGAGCCCGTCGGTACGGCAAGTTCCAGAAAGTCAAAGAAGATACAGGGGTTCTTGTTGTCCTCCCGGCAGCAGGCATCGACGCTGTCAGCAATAAAAACGTTGATACCAGCGGCAAGTGGAAATGGTGCACCCAGGCTCACTGCGAACAGAGAAGTAGGAGCAGTTTGACCAGCAGGGGCAAGATTAGAAGGGCCAAGATAAAGCCGGACTCTGCCGGCGAAATATCCGCCAACATAAAGGCTGCCAACTAGTGGCTTGAAAATGTTAGATGACTGAAGAGCCTTATAAGAATCCCTGGGTGAGATCAGCCAACTAACACTTGGAGGGGTAGGTGTTACACCACCTATGATGCCGAGAAGGATCTCAGTAGGGTTATTGGTCAACATCACTTCAGGAATTGTAAGAGGAACAAAAAGGTTGAGTGCTAACCTAACGTGTTTGTTGATGTTGTGGTTGTGAGACATCGTTTTGTGTCGTAAAAAAAATTTACTGTCAAATAATATTTATATCTACATAGTCAACGACCTCTCAATGATTAACTCTTATTAGTAATTATAGGTTACAACATACTTCAGGAAGTATGTTAAATAGTTCCATGTGTCAAAAACGGGCTTTATTATAATTTGTGGTAGTGCGTTGATACAAAGATATCTCATTACCACAAGTTTTTGATTACACCATCTGCCATGACTCTGTCATGTCTGACAGTTTCTATGTTTGAGAGTTGGTATACTCGAGGTAGAGGTTACACTTCAATCTTGGATCGAAGAATATACCCTACTAGCCAATTAAGGAAAGACGGAGCTGCTAGTGGAACTGGATGATCTGGATATCACCATCGCAGCAGCAGCCTTCAGATACAAACATGGCTCCTGAGGGAATGAGAATGGGCCTGTTAGAGACACTAGTAGCCATTAGGGAGATGCGACCATTGGGAGTGGTGGGCTGAACAATCTGGAGATAGACCTTACCTAAGAAGTTACTGCTGTTCAGGTTAGCGATAGTGTTTGCGGAGTAAGTTATAATATTTGGGAACGTACCTGTCGTCGCCTTAATAAGAGGCGGAGAATAGACGTTGAAAACTACCGGTGGACACTTAGCAGTGGTGGCAGTGGTGGCAGTGGCCAGGAACTTAAAGTCGGCATCAGTGAGGAGAGCATCAGGAATAAATGGCTGTGAAGCAGAAGCAATAAACTTTTGACACAGTGGAGCTAGAATAGTAGCAGGGTTAAGAGGTGTAAGTAAAAGACTGCTGATCGTCAGATAGTCGAAGAAGATACAGGGATTCTTGTTGTTCTCTCGGCAGCAGGCATCGACGTCGTCAGCAATAAAAACGTAAACACCATTGACGAGTGGAATTGGTACACCTAGACTCACCACGAAAAGGGAGGTAGGAGGTGGCAGAGTAGAAATGCTAAGTTGAGAAGGGGCAAGATAAAGCTTGACTTTTCCCCTGGAAAGTAGAGTAACCAGTTCCTAACGAGGATGTAGCACTGTTGCCGTAGAGATTACCAACCAGTGGCTTGAGAATGTCAGAAGACTCAAGAGCCTCATAGGAGTTCTTGGGTGAAACCAACCAGTTAACATTTATTTCATTACCTTTCGACGCAGCCAATGCACCTAGGATAAACTCAGTAGGGGTACTAGTCAACGTCGGTGTAGGAGGTGGAGAAAATGTAATATTGAAGGCCAACCTGACACGTTTGTCGATGTTATGGGTGTGGTCGTGAGACATCGTTTTATGTCATAAGATATTTATCAGTGACTAATTATAGTGGTTGTATTCCGGTAGTTACACACTATCGGATTTGTACTGGTAGACTTCTGCCGTGTCAGGCAATTACTGTAGTAGAAAGATGTTGTAGCTTATACGTTATCATAACCTATAATAGACTTGGGGTAAAACTTTGTTTAGTGTCCCCTGACATGCAAACTAGTTTTTGACATGTCAGATGCTTATCTCTAGAGGTGCCTCAAACAAGTTACCACAAGTCTAGTCTAGACGAAAGCGCCGAAAGAGAATACCTCGATTGGTGATGCAGTTTCGTTCCTGTTGATAGACACCCACAATGAGTTAGCCGGTACCAGTACCTGGGCGTCGAAGTCACGATCACTGATAAGTTTGGCAGTTAAAACCAGGTTAGGACCGTTACCGGTGACGGTTACCACCGCTGTGGCAATAGGCTCTCTAGCTAGGACATCACTAAGGTTAGACACAACATCGGTGGTCTCGTTGTTGGAGGCAGCAGCAAAGATCCTGAACCTGATGCCCAACAAGTTAGTTAGCCGACTCTGTAGTACTTCAGAGATCAACCTGCCTGCTGGCTTCAGTTCAGCTAGCTGTAGTTGATACTGCTCTCTCTGAAAACGCTGCATGACTACAACATCAGCCTCTGATAGCATAAAGTTAGGTGTAACAGTACCAAAATTCTCTATCAGCAGGTTACCAAGGTTCTGGAAGAAGATCACTTTAGAGGTGCAACAGATGTTGCTACAGCAGTTGATGTTAAGGCTGTCATCGACGGTACCAATGAATGTAATAGTGTTGATCCCTGGAAACAGTGAGATGTTGAGGCCGGTGTTGTTTTGGATATCAATAGACACTACACCACTGGCCGATGTAAAGTAGAAGGAGCCAGCAAAACTAGCGCTGCCATAGTCGCTAGTGCCATCATTATAATAAAAGGTGCCATGGAAACGTCTGGTAGGGTTGGCTCTCTGCATCTTCAGATAAGCTGTCTTCCTTGCCACTATCTTGACCAGTGTGGTCTCAGTCAGGGTTATACCGTCCAGCGGTACTGCGGTTACTGTACCAGCCTTGAAGACCACAGTAGATGTACTGTCAGTGGTAACTCCCTCAACATTGAAGATGAAGACCACCTTAATACAGTCATCCTCTGTCACCTCAATACACTCATCAACAGCTACGGTTGTCAAAGGACGCTCGCAAATAGTGCTCTTAACACATCCAACACCTGTAGTCTCGATTGCACCACAACCTAGAGAGTCTTGAAACTGGCTGAAGTCTAGGGCACACAACGACCTATAACTGTTTGGATCCATTATTGAGCACACTATTTTTACTGGCTTAATATATTATTTACAACAATTTGTGGTGACAACACATCAAAGATGTGTTGTCATTACAACAAAACCGTGACTGTAACTTGGTTACAGTCATCTAACACCTATACAGCACATAACCCTACTAGTCGACACCTTAAGTTATAAGTTATAAGTTATAAGTTACTCCAGTTTCACACTAAAGATGGTAACTTTGTTACATATACATGTAACTCCAAACGGTTACATGTATATGTAACATACATACTATCATGAGATCGACTACTGTCTAACATAAGTGTCCACTACAAAAGCTTTCTATCTTAGATAGAAGGGATGGCGTTGCTAACAACGACAAAAGGTCTACATTAGGAGACAGTGCCGGCAGCGGCGGCGGCAAGGGTGCCAAACACGTAGCTATTAACTGGCGAGCAGGTGCAGTCCTCAACGAAGGTGGCGGAGTTAGGCAGCACGAGGCGACAACCATCGTCGGAGATGGCGGTGATGGTCAGAGGGTTAACAGAGCTGACGAACACGGTGGCAGTGCCGAGGAAGATACCGTCCTTGGTGGAAGGAATGAAGTCAACGTCGCTGGACAGACCGAAGACAGAGTAAATCCTGAACTTCTTCTGGCAACGAGGGTCGCGAGAGCTGTTAGCCAGAGCAGCCACATCAGCAGCCGACAGGGTAAAGGGGTTGAGGGTGAGCACACCAGCGGGGTCGAGCAGAGCCGGGGCAGCGGTCACGAAGCTGATGGGGCAGACAGACTTGCAGCCCTGTCCCACACACTGGCAACCCCTGTTGCTGATGAACTTGAAGACAAAAGAGCCAGCAAGAAGAGCGAGGGTGGCGGCGGTGGCGCTGTTGTTGACAATGAAGAGCGAGACACTGCCGGGGACAGCCACGGAGGGACCAATGTAGATACAGGCCTGGATCAGCAGACTGGCGTAGCTGACGGGCAGGGTAGTAGTACCGCCCGGAACGGAGTACAGGCAACCGCAGAGGGGGTCAAACTGGCTAGCCTGAGACAGCTCCCTGTACTCAGAGCATGTGGTCAGGATGGCGTTGACGTAAGAGTCGGTAGTGACACCGTTGAATCCCAGAGGGAACTCGTTGGTGCCGACGACAAGAACGTCAGAGCCGGACAGGTCGGTGATCGAGATCAGCAGACTGACGTCACCGTTGCCCTTGCACCTGTTCTTGCACTCCTTCCTCTCCCTCTCCTCCTTGACGCAGGGCGAGTGGCAGCGCTTCTCCTCACGGCAGGGCTTCTCTTCCTTGTGACAGGGCTTCTCCTCCTTCTGTGCCGCCTGGCAAGGGGAGCAAGGGTTGATCTTAACGGTCTCGTCACAGTCGAACAGGGAGGCGCGAGCACCACCGCTGTTGTTCCTGGAAGCATCAGAGCCCAGCTCGAAGGCGAAGTCCTCACCCTCATCAGCAGCAAAGCTAAGCTGACCTCTAAGCTCGGCGGGAATGGCAGGCAGACTGTGCTTGTTAGCTTTAGCGTAGTTTTTCTTCGTGGCGGTGAACAGAGCCATAACGTCTTTTTAAGACGCTAAAAATTTTTAAAAAATTATCTACGAACAGAAGTTATTCGGTCACGAAAATATCCTACACCATGGCTGAATTCCAACAGAAAACGATAACAATAACGCCTGTGTCCGCCACAGACGTAAGAAGTTTGTATCAGCAACTGCCAGTTCTTCATTGGTTGCTACCTCTTGTCACGCCAGTCACGGAGTTACTAGCACAGCTGACTAACGGCTATGTGTTTACTTGTTCAGGCCGTTTTGATGTTGACTATGCGTCCTGTCAAGGACCTATTAGAATAGAGATCGTACCCACAGATGAGATCGATACCAGCCATCTTTCTTACGTGGTTAAAGCTGACAACGTCATCTACGTACCTTCTCTACGTGACTCACGTAGTGGACGTAGTGAGCCTGGTGGCTCACGTTCACCTGCACAATCACTACTTGATGGACGTTACTCGATTACCGGTTGGTCCTATGTCCCTGAAGGAACATCAGGAGCAAAGCCAGACTATGAACTTAATATGAACTTTAGACGGGGTGAGCTGTTGAACTCACTGATCTACGAGATTGATAGGGTTAACGGTACAGTTAGGGCTTTCGAGACCTATGTTGATAGTTTTGACATCAACCGAACTTACAATTATACCTATGGTGAAGACAATGATGATTTCAACATTACAGCTCATGATGCTCTCAAGCTACTGAGCCCTGACAGCTACGAGCTGCCTGTTGATAGTAATTACAGCTACTCTGAGAGGGTTGGTGGTGGCCGCATCAACACCTACAGTGTCAACGATGCTTCTAGTCTAGAAGTGTTGACCTCTTATACTTTAGTTGGTACTGTTAACATCTCTGAGAGTGTTGACAACGACACTGATGATGGTTACATCACTGAGACCTTTATTAGAGTGCCAACCAAAGACCGTCGGTCTGTTACTTATCGCTGGCTGTACAATGTGGTTGGTAGCGGTTTTACTGAGGTTGAGACTGTCAAGGAGATTAGCTATATTGACAGCAACTACGGTGATATCCTAATTAAGCGTGTATTCTCCGACGTGTCCACTACCCCTTGGGCTAAGTTAGACTCGACCCAAAGCGGTCATCATGGGTCTCTGCAGCAAGGTCGGTACTACGGCTTTCCTAACCTGATCCCCTATCCCAACCAGCTGTACCTAGAGTTCCTGTCTGGAGCGGCCGTAAAGCCGAAAGAGCACAGTAGTAGTAGAGTGGCCATTACTTACAATCCGACTGACGGCTCCTGCCAGCAGTTGATTATTCTTGATGTTACAGGTTCTGCCCAGTCTTACGTCAGTGACAAGTACTACAACCTTGTTGTAGGCCCTATTGCTCAGTAACCATAGCAGTTGGTGGGTAGTAGTTGGTGGGTACACAGTATAGAAACGGATATTTTTGGGTGATGGTGGTTGGCCAACCACTGTTATTCAAAACATTTACGGTTAACCAAACGGTAAGTAACTATAAATCTGTTAATTGTTGTGTTATCGGACAGAATAACTCGTCATGTAAAAAACTAATGTGGTACTGTTATTTGTTGCGTTCAACGGTTGGTAGGCGTACCTATATTGGGGCTACCACAGATCCGTTTCGACGACTAAGACAGCACAATGGCGAAATAACAGGTGGGGCCAAGTACACTACTAAGAGGTTGACCAACGGTAACCAGTGGGAACTAGTCTGCTATGTGCATGGCTTTCCTGATGAGCGGGCTGCTCTACAGTTTGAGTGGATGTGGAAACACCTAGCCAGATCTGGCGTTGACAAGCGTAGCGTAGCTGTCACCCAGCTAGTTGCCAGAGGCTACAGCACTAAGACCTCGGTTGCTTTTAATCAGTACTGCAGCTTAGGTGGCTACTGGCCCCAGGTCTCTTGGTGTTGTTCTGATGCTGTACATTAGCACAGCATCAGCGTAGTTTGTTTTTCTGCTACAAGGTTCGTCATACGGGTCTGTATAACGAGCTTATATATTGTCTTGCAATGACTAGTTACAACTTAAAGTTATAACTGCTAATTATGTAATGTTGTGTCATTACCATAAGTAACCACTAACTATGTTACAACTTAGAGTTGTATCTTTTGTGTTCTGCAAAACTACAACTACTGCTCTAAACCTTATTATATTTCGAAAGTATATACCTACAGAGTAATCTAGTTGTAGCTCTGTATTCTGCTGTTACCACTACGGCTATTGTCCATTACTGTTATTGTTGTTATATTGTAAACTGTATCTTGGGCTAACTCTAGTCTCCAGACCAACCAATTACTAGTCCAATACCGGAACCGTAGAAGATTTGAGATTACAATACTATTGGAAAGAGTCACAATGACTGTTACGCTACTCATTGGACAAAGAGAGATCGAAATAGACAACTCACTACTGCAAATCTCACAGGCAGTAAAGGGTTTACTGTCTGACCTACAGGTAACGGATGTCGAGTTTCGTGTTCCGGCACAGTACCTGTCGATCATTGACATCTGTGTCAACAAAATTTGTTATGACAGAAAAGGTCAGGCTGTGTATCACGATGAGTTACCCGTTATTTCTGATGTTAAGCCCCTGTGTTTGTGTTTCTTCATAGAAACCTTCTTTGCCGATAGTGTCTTCTTTGGCTATTTGATAAGGCAAGCTTACACCATCTGGGATGAGCTCTATCCATGCATTCCATCTCTGCCAGATGAAAGATCGGTGTATCTCTATACCCCCTATGAGTTTGTACCCAAGGACTACATGAGTAGGGAAAGCTTTTTCAGCGAGTGGTTAACAATCAATGCTAACAAGCTTGTTAGTCTAAGTGGTAGTAGAACATATCATACTGATGTCCACTAGACACGCTAAGAGATTAAAAACCTATCGAACTACCAGAGGTAAGAAAGGTGGTCTTTCTCATGAGGAGGCTTGGTATGAACCAATCGCAGTTCAGACGTCTCAAAAGCTCACGCTAATGACTCTTTGTGCTCTCTCCCTTTAGGGAAGAAAAGCACCTTAGATATCGGTACAACTACAAGGATGGCAAGCGAGATGGTCTACAGGAAGAGTGGTACGATGGTCTGTCCCCAGTTGAGGGACAGCTTGCCTCTCGGTGCAACTACAAGAGTGACAGACGGGACGGTCTTCAGGAGTCTTGGCATAAGAATGGACAGCTTCAGCATCAACGAGGCCATAAAGATGGTAAGGAAGATGGTCTGTGGGAGAGATGGTACGACAGTGGGCAACTTCTATGTCGATCGAACTACACAGGCGGCAAACGGGTTGGTCTTTCAGAATCTTGACACGAAAATGGACAACTCAACTACAGACAGATCTACACCATGAATACACTTGTCTCGGAGGTTCTCTTCGGCGCCTAAAATCTTTTACTTC
>Ga0302309_10003424_pt1 | contig 12297 bp, 9 predicted proteins | sample III_Palsa_N1_1_FD_200453 | JGI IMG/M metagenome (GOLD analysis project Ga0302309, IMG submission 200453) | Peat permafrost microbial communities from Stordalen Mire near Abisko, Sweden - III_Palsa_N1_1 | ecosystem: Environmental > Terrestrial > Soil > Palsa > Peat permafrost | place: Sweden... | reverse complement strand
ATTGACGACATTGCCATCTGGTCGGGCGCGAGGGCATACACGGTTGCCGAGGGTGCAGACCTGCTGAAGCTAAAAAAAGAGGACTTCGGCTCTGCGGACAAGGTAATCATTACCCCGCGCAACACTACGATCGTTGGCGGACATGGGCAGGGAATCCGGGTGGAGACACGCAAGGACGAACTGCGGTCTCGGCTTGAGGACACCGAAATCAAGGACTTTGAGCGTGCGCAGCTTGAGAAGCGGCTGGCTCTGCTCTCAGCGTCGGTGGCAGTCATCAAGATTGGCTCCTCGGTACACTCCAAGCTCTTGGAGAAGCGGGACCGGGTAGAGGATGCGGTGAATGCAACCAAGGCGGCGCTCAAAGAGGGCATCGTCCCTGGTGGTGGGGTGGCGCTAATTCGGTGCTTGCCAGCGCTTAGGACGTTCATTGATGGCACAGAGTTTGGTGACCCTGAGCAAAAGGTAGGTGCGGAGATTGTCGCCAAGGTGCTTACCACTCCGCTCCATCGGCTAGCGACCAACGCAGGCAAGAGCGGGGATGTGATCGTAGGCAAAGTAATCGCCGGGCATCCGCTCGTGGGCGAGGACGGTAAGTTTCACATCGGCGGTCTAGCTGGTGCATATCAGCCCAATGGCGGGCAGATGCCCATGGGAACCGGTGCACCCTATCCCGACCCTCGCCATTACGGCTACAACGCCGCCAGCGACCGATTTGAGTTTCTTGTGGACGCAGGCATCATCGACCCCGCCAAGGTAGTCCGCCTAGCCCTCCAGAACTCCGCTGAGCTTGCAGGACTGCTCTTGACCTCAGCAGCGCTCGTGGTCGACATTCCAGAGCCACCCAACCCGCTCCAAGTACCGAGGTAAGCATTGAGATACCGCCTCTACATCTGGCTGCGCGACTTGTCTCTGTGGCTGATTGGCTACGAGTCGATTGGCGGCCAGGTGTTTCCGGATGGATTCTCGATCTACTGCATGAAGAGGAAGAGGTAGTCCATGGATGAGAAGCTAGTTGATCCAACCATCATTGCGCGCCTTGAGCGTCCCGCCGGCACGCTCGCCGACGAGTTGATTGCAGCCGCGGACCCATTCAAGCGTGTGCTGGCTATCAACCATCCATGGCTGAACAATTCGGATGATATGGGGCTACGCGATTTCATTCCCGGCGTGTGGCCTACATGGGGCGAGTACAAGCGGCTAATGACCGCCATCTCGCTGATCGAGGAGTTACGCAAAAGCCATGGATGAACCGCAACCAATTCGCCTGCACGGAACCCTCATTCGCTTGAATGAGAAGGGTTTCGGCTTCATCCATACTGCCCAAGAAGGTGACTTCTACGTGCACATCTCAGCGATGCGGCACAGGGCAGAGTGGGCTGAGGGCCAGACCGTGAGCTTTGTTCCGAGTGAGGGTGCGGTGAATAAAGCGCCGCCGGCAAAAGATGTGGTTGCAATCGTGGATGAAGTCGAGTAGATTTCTCTCAGGTCTGGATGGCTTCCTCTGGCAAGACGGACCCTAAATGTCTACACTCCAGAGGCTGGCTTATAGGTTCGCAGCCCCGAACCATCGCTTTGTGGAGTCGTTTGAGCGCATCAAACGGCCAAGAATACCTCGCTGAACCATCGTAGTTCTCACATGAATCCACATGCGGTGGGATGGAGAGATGGGGATGGGCTTCGGGTGCCGTCTCCCGATGACTTCGGCTCCGTTCAAGACGAACGGGCACAGTGATAGCTAGAGGTAGACGACAACTGAGCCTTGAAAAGCTTATGGCCTGCTCAGGGAAAGACCTCAAGAGCCGTGTGAATCGGCTCAAAAGTTTGGGTAGCAATGGACCAAGACTCTCGCCACCGCAAGGATGGTCGGTCACCCCGAGAGGGAGAGAGTGCTACCCAAAGCTATACCCCGCGCCAATCATGGGAGTTGCCCATGGGTTCTCGCCGGTGAACCACAGAGAGGAAAGATGGCCCTCTTGACCGGCAAAGTTTGCAGCGGCGGCGTGGTATGCACACGCAGCGTGGCGTAGATAGGTTCCCGCCCAAGATCGGAATCTAAGCACAATGGGGCGCACGTTGACCTGACAGAGGATGGACGGCAATTCCAATGGATCGGTAATCCGAAGCCAACTCCAGACAAGAAAACCCCTAGCCGGATAGAAGCCCGGCCCGCTGCAATTCACAATTTACCCCAACCACGAACAGCACCTCTATAGCGAGTCGGAACCAGCCGATAGCAGGGGTGCGTTTGTGTAAGGTTGTTACACACTTACACTTCAGCGTCTCCTAAGCGGTAACCCTTTACCCCGCTGCGCCTCGCGCTCTTCAATTCTTCTGGTTTCCATCATTGCGCGGCGAGCGAGTGCAGTTGCGTCGGCGCCGGCTTCTCTCATCTTGTCGAGGCTCTCTTGCAATTTGAGGCGTTCTGGCTTCTTGGACTCACGGATAAACGTGTTCCAAAAATAAAGTAGGGAGTCGATTAAATCGTCTAGCGGATCCCCATGGACCTTCAGAATGGCCTTGCGCTCATCAATTACACGCGTGCTGACGGAGTTGAATGTTTGCGGCATGCCCGAGGTAAGCACCAGCATATTCGAGGCTAGGCCAGCATATAGGTTCTGCGCATTGTCCTCTGAGTCCTTGTGCGCTTTGACCGAGGGGATTCCGTATTCATTGAATACTTCCGCCATTAGTTCAAACTTGCTCTTGCCCACATCATCATGACTATCTGTTGCGGGATCCATAACGATGAACTCAATTCGCCGCGGCTGGCCTCCGATCTTCGGGGTGATCCACCGTTCCACGATCATCTTGGCGTAGTCAACCGCGCCCATCTGCCGCTCAATAACCTCGTCTATTCCGAAGGTCTGTCCGCTCTCTTGGGTAACATAGAGGCCGGCGGCCGCAGATGAATTCTTGAACCCATAATCGATGCTGATCACATGGTTCATCCACCATTCGTCCTTGATCAACTGCCGCGGCGCCTGGCGCTCGGGGTTCATGAAGCCGAAGTACAAGCTCTCTGCATTGCACCAGCAACCAAAGAGTAGCTGCATTTGAATTTCTGGCGTTTGAGAACGCAGCATATCAATCTTTTGCTGACCATAAAAAGGGTTATCAGCTACGGTAGCCGGAAAGAATGCTGTCGTCATGTGGACGAGTTCGCTCGGAGTTGGAGGCCATGACCAACTAGCTCCGCTGTACACTCTGCCTGGAACTACGGAACGTGTCGGATCGTCATCAAGGGGAGGAGGGGGGTAGTGAAGTGGACAACGATTGCGCAAGAACACTGACATCTGCCATGACGCGCCTACCCCACCAGGATTACTGGCGAAGCGCATTCTCGGGCGTAGCCTGCGATCAATTGGGGCTAGCCACGGAATGACAGCGCGGACTCTCTTGACCGGCTGCATACCGCTTTCATCAATACCTATCCAACTCTTCTGATTTCCTCGGTACTTACCTATATCGCTATCTCGCGCTAGGTAACCAAACCTTATTCGAGCTCCACCTTTGCGCCGTAAAGGTCGACGCGTACGCTCGTCAAATATCGGGAACTCAAACTCGCCTCCGCCTGACCTTCCCCTATAAACCGCCCCCAGTGGCTCATAAACATGTTTCATGCGGTCACTGAGTTGGTCCATTTCCCCGAGACTTTCGCGGAATAGCAGACCCCGAAATGTAGGTAGCCAATACTCCTGCATGGCATCACCTACGAGGTAATCGCTTTTTCCTCCGCCAGATGCGCCGCCCGCAAGGACCATACCAGCCGGAGATCCGATTGCCGCTTGGATAGATGGACTTAATGGCCACCACTGCGGATCAATGCCGAGCGGAAGCTTCGCCACTGGAGGAAAATTCGTTTCGATACGCATCGTTCCGCCCGGAGCTACTGGAGAAGGCGGCGGTATCCAAAATGGGGTAGGGCTGTAAGCCGTGATCATAGGATCTTGATTCGCCCAGCCCTCGCTGGCGCCAGTTGCTGCGGATGGATTGCCGTATCTGGCTCTCTTGCGGGTTCCGGTTGAGTTGGTTGGCTGTGGGCAGCCTCAGGGATGAGTGGCGCCGCCTGCGCGGTTACTCCCACGGTGAACAATGCCTGATAGACGGTTGGCAGAGGCGCATCGTCATCCGGGCTAACCGGCGTGAGGTCTAGACTCTTCGTATTGCCCACCTGGAGGATGCCGGCGCGTACATAGCCGAGCTCCAATGCGCCTTTGACCGTGGCAGCGTGCTTTCTCTCATCAAGGTTGATTAGCTGCACCAGGCGAGTATCCAGGAAGGCCCGAGTTATGCCTTCGGCTTCTACCTGCACCCGTGCTCTCTCACGATCAACGAGTCCAGACTGGCGCTCTATCTCTTCCTGGATTTCGATGCGTTCGTAGGTCTTCTTCGCTTGATTCTTTGCGATGTGCGCTTTCTCGGCGGCCCTGTAGATATCCCGGTAGCGCAGGAAGTGAAATACGAAGTCATGGTCTTTCTTATTGAGTATCTTTTCTTCCATTGCCTCACCTTTGCAGTGCTATACCCATTATCTACAATCGCTTCCAGATCGCCAGAAGCAGGGCATATGTCTTGCCGTCTCCCACCCACCACATTAGTCTGTTTTGCAGAACTTTCCTTCTAAACCAGTTGCGCACGGCAGGCTCCCTTTAGTTGATTAAATAGGCCACGAGTTGAGGATTATCACGCAGTACGCCGAGCAAACGGTTTCAACAAACTCCTCATCAGTTTTGGCACGGCAATATCTCAATCATTTTTCGCCTCAACCGACTCGTTATTGAGGTAGTCTAACGCCATCTTGAGATTCCAGAAAGGGATAAATTCGTGTCTGTCATGACGAAGCACCACACACGGAAACACTGGAAATGTCTTGAGAGAGAAGTACCGTTTGACATAGCTGCTGTCGAGTTGCAGGGTGCCGCTAGTGATGGCTAACTTTTCCGAGCCGCCCTCAACATACTGCGAGATTGCTGGCCGGTGAAGGTCGCCCTGTAGCGCAATCTCTCGTCCGTGAGCTTCCATGCGTATATAGCGCTTTGGCCCGAACGTAGCGTCGTACATGCTGTTGCCGCGGTACTTATGGCTCACCACGAACTTGTACACCTGGTCGCCCACGTGGACGTCGGGGTGGCCTATGCCGTTGAAGTAAACCGAACCCTTGGACATCAGTGCCTTGATCGAATTGAAGCCGGACTGTTTCTCCTCGCGCTCCTCATGGTTGCCCCAACATGAGAACGCTATCTTATGCTGAATTTCTTTGAGCCAGCTCTCGAGGAATGCGAGTTGCTGTTCCGGTGGGAGAATTTGCCCCATGACTTCTAGGACGGATCGCATCTTGATCGCCATCTCCACCACGTCACCCACGAGCGCCACGTAGAGGTTCGGAGTGCTGGCAATTTCCTCGGTGATCGTGCACAGCATGTCATGGTCTGATCCCCACGATCCGATGTGAATGTCACCGAGTTGGAAGAGAATCACAGGCTTCGTGCCATCGCCCAGCCGTATCTCGGCGTAGCTCTGAGTGGCGCTTCCCTTTTTGCGGAGCTTTTGTCCCTGACCAATCCAATCCTTCCACTCTCGCCAATCGAACTCAGGCTCCTTTTTGTCGGCAATCACCGGAGGCGTGGCCCCTTCCATGTTGAATTCCCACCCTTCCTCGACTAACTTAGCCTTGATTCGGGTGACTACCCCCCCCGCAACGTTGTGCTTGCGCGCAATGGCATCGCGAGTGAACTTACCTATTTTCAGGTCCTCGATGATACTCAGACGTGTCCGTGCAGGTATTGGGGGCTGCGGCATGGTTCTCCTATCGCTTTCGTTTTTCGGTGGCTGCTTTGAATTTCTCTTTGGGACTCTTCTCTGGTAGGTTCAGGCCCGCGCTGGATTGCTGCCACTCCTTCACGCCAGATGCACCGAGTTTCTTCTTTGCATCACGCGTGTACAGCCATCTCCTCTGACTCTCGCTGACTGCTGGCATCTTGGCCCCCTTTCTGCATCTGAACAGGCAACTGCGCGCGGTCGTCAATGAAAACGCCGAACTCTGGGAACTTAATATTCGTAATTGGGAGTTCTTCGCCGATGTTCTTTCTTGTCCATGCCTTGATTGCTGGGATAGCCTCAGGGTCCTTCGCGCGCGCGGTGTATATCCAGACATCCTTACCCTCGGAGAGTAGTTGCTTGACGTGCTCAACCTCCTCGGGAATAGGTGCACCAATGACGGATGCTCCCTTGTAAGTATCAAATTGTGCGATGGTACGATCCAAATCTACTGCTATGCTTCCCGGCGTTGGCTTGTCGTGCCCTGGCGTTCCCGCCGTTACACCCTTTACCGGCCCGTTCGGGTCCACCACCGTCACCTGGCTCTTATTTGCCCGCGCCCTCCCACCGGCCGCAAGCTTTACCTCTACCTCACCCTTCGGACTGATTCCCTTCACTACCCCTGTCCGCCCATCAGGAAGCTTTACCGTAATCCCCGTTCTTACCTGTACCTTAGCTGGGGCACCCGCTGCCCCAGCCTTCGGTTGCTCTGGCGATTCTCCGCGACCTCCTTTGCTTCCAGAATTTTGGTTCTTTGAACTTGCTGGAAGTGTACCAAGAAGATCACTCTTGACACCGTGTGGAGAGATTTTATTTTGGCCTTTCTGGAAGTCTTGCCACGAGGCTTCGTTCTTGCCCTTCATGGTCTCCGCAGCGCCCTTATCCCCTGTTCTTGCTTTCTCGTAGAGGTCGTGCGTGCTTTCTGCGGTGTCCGCCACCTGCTTGGGTAAGACCTGCACTTCGTGAGAGACGTCGCTTCCCGGCTGCTGGACCTGCATCATGTGCGCGTGGAAGGAGGTATCCGGTGCACCATTCTCAAACTCGTCTTTCTCCCGCACCACGTTGAAGTTTTTGCGGATGGCATCTGCCGCTTGCTTGTGGGCATCATGCGAGTCTACGGCTACTCGGAAGCCTGAGAAGTCTGGAATGGTGCGCGGGTTCTGCCCCTCGTCCTGAATCTTCTCGTCTACGCGCTCTTCTGGCTTTTCGTCGCGGGAGCCGTGAATCTTTGCACCCTTGATCGGCGCAATGGCCTTATGCAACCGGTCTTTGATGCCCTGGTGCTCCGCCTTGACCTTCGCGGCTATCTCATCCTCATCATTCGGTACGTGCAGGATGTCGCGGCCAGTCTTAGGTTCTTCTTTGCCGATGGGAGAGTTATGGGAGTCTGTGGGAGAGTGTGCAGCATCCCGACGCACAATGGGAAGCCCGCTGGATTCGTCTATACCAGTGACCTTTCCTGCTGGGTGCGTAAGTCCTTTAGAAGTCGGTGCGTGCGCAGACTTCTCTACCAGCCCGTGATGAAACTTTGGCACCAACCCGTGATGGTAGGTGCTCATTCAACAACCTCATAGCCCGCAGCCTTCGCCGCCGCCGCCGCTGCGTTCACGTCCGTTTCTGGGGAAGCTTTAGCCGCTGCCGCTTTACTGAAGATGTGCGTCGCGGGGGTGGCTTCGGGTACCGTAACGTCCATATTGACCGCGCTGACCCCTCTGGCGGCGTCCGGAGCCACTACCTGCTTGCTCTCGGTGGTCTGGCGCGGCACCGTGCTGGCAACGTCTGCTGCGGGCGGTGGAAGGGCGATGGGCGGCGTGGCCTGCCCTGCGGTGGGCGAGGGCTGCGTCATAGTCTTGGTGACCACATCTTTATCGACCGGAGAAGGCCTGCCTGTGCGCGCTTGGAAGGATGCAGCCCTGTTGCCCTCGCGCGCTTCGTCTGCGACCCCGCTGCGTGCCGCTCCTGCATCCTGCGCCGCGTTGTCCAGCTCTTGCTGGCGAATCACCTCTTGCTGGGCGGCGGTACGCTGTACGTCGGTGTTTTGATCGCGAAGCGAGTTCGCTTGCTTGTTTCGATCAGCCGCGAGGTCTGCTGCGGTCTGCTCCCCTTGCGTAGCTCTAATCGCTTCCTGTTGCGCGACGCCTCGCTGGGTGTCAACATTCTGTTCGCGTAGTTTGTTTGCCTCTGCATTCCTTTGGATCGCTGCGTCCTGCGAATTCTGCTCGAGCTCTTGCTGGCGCAGGAACTCTCTCTGGGCGGCTTCCGGAGTGGTGGCTGTCGTTTCTGGGTCGGGGAGTTTTGGCTGCGGTAAGGGCTTTTCGGTGGTGTCAAAGTTCGAGAGAGCCTCCTTTACTACTCGGTTTCCGACAATTTCGGGGCCACCAGATACCTTGTCCACAGTACTCTCGGTTATTCCCTTGATCGGAGAGGACGTTGATCCAGTCTCGCGGCGCCCAGCCTGCACGGTGTCCTTGTTTGCAGAAGATTCCATCTCATCCGCAAGGGAGCGCAGCTTGCCGGCGCGCTGGCGAACATCGGCAATGTCATCCGGCTCAAGCCCATTCATGTCCGCAAGTGAGCCGTGCAGGGTCTTGGTCAACTGCTGCTTCTCCGCCAGAAGGTCCGCATCGCTGGCATTCGCCTCAGTCGTCTGAGATTTCAGCTTTTTGCGGAAGTTCGACTTGAGTTCGCGGTTGATGACATCCACTCGGTCATTGATTTGTCCGAGGGTCGCTTGGTTCTTGCCATTGCCCGACATCTCGCCGTTGTACTCTTCCGGAACCGTTTGGAACTTGCCAGAGTGTGGACGTAGCAGATTGTCGGTGTAGTGTGCCTGGACATCTGCGGCGCGATCGCGGAAGGCCTTGGCGGCGTCGAGCTTGCTGTTGATGGGGATTCCCTTACGCTGGGCGGCGGCGAGTGCATCGCCAACTTCACTTGAGGCGCTCTTGATGTTTGGCACAGCAGCCTCATCTGGAGTCATCGCCTTGACTAGGCTCTGAGCTTGGAGTTCGGCCGGCGTAAGCGCTAGCGGCTTGGGCCGCACATGCTGGATGAACCGTTCTTTTGCTAGTTGCGCTGCGCTGCGCGCTTGTGCTGGGTCCTTCACTGCGGATGCAATGTCGCCGACATTTACCCCACGCGCCAAAGGAATTCTACCTGCCATCTTGAGCACTTGCCCTGAACCTTCAGCCACGGCTGGTGATACGGCTGTGCCTACAATCGTGCCCATAGTCGCAGGGTCGGTAACTTCGCTCTTGAGCAAGCCTGTGTAGCTTTCGTCGCCAGAACTTGGAATGGACTCGCCTGCCGCCTTTGCGACCTGACCCACTACCGGAACCGCTTGGACGAGATGTGCGATGGCTTCGCCACGCCGGTCATGCTTGGCTGCGTCAAACGCTGCCTTGCCTTCCTCTACCGTGTTCTGAATTGTGCTGCCCACTGCGTTGCGAATTGGGTTATCGATCGCATTGGGATCTGTCATCGTGGCAAGGTTCTTGATGTCGTTCAGTGGGTGCGCCAAAATATTCCCCACTGTTGACAGTCCTGATGCGTCTGCGAAATTCTTCAAAAACTTTAGCGCTCCTGATGACTGCTCCGGGGCAATCTTTCCGCCGGCTGCGATAGCTGCATGCATTTGATCATCAGGAATCCACCGCGGCGTCCCTTTGGGGTCTGTCATTTTAATGGCATGCTTCCCACCAGCGGCAATTGCAGCATCCACCTGCGCTGCGGGGATCATGCGCACCTGCCCCGAAGGATCGACGATGGGAACGGACTTGTCTGCCATTACGGTTTCACCACAGGATGAGCATCCCAGTTGAACGTGCCTGTCGCTCCAGTCGCTGCCTTCTTGCCCTCCACCCGTTCAATGATGGAGGTTAGGTTGTCTCGGTTGGACTTGATCGCCCCACCCACGCCCTTAGGCCCAGTCTTTAGCCCATTCAAAAGCTCTTGCTCTGCGGCCTTTACGTTCTCAAAGGAGCGGGAGCCGTGGATACCAGCGTTTGCCATCGCAAAATTGTGCGCAGCATTACCGAGAACCTGAAGATCGGGATCGTCAGAGCCGATCATTTGGTCGACGTTCGAGATGCGTCCACCAATCATGCCTAACAAGTCTGGCCTGCGGGTAACGACATCTTGGATTTGGTCGAGATTGTCAGAGGCGACGTGCGCGAGGCTGGCGCGGTTGCGGTCGGCCACGGTCGGTTGTAGCCCTCCCGGCGTGGTGATCGCTGGCTTGCCGCTGATCGAGGTCGCGCCAGCAGGAACAGAGTCGCCCGGTTGGATGAGCTTTGCTGTCATTCCGCCCTTGCCATCAGGAACAAGCATTTGGGTGCCTTGATCCTTCTCACCCTTTGCGGCTTGGCGGATCTGGCGGTAGTCCTCAAGCGTTTGCGGGGCGTGCCCGTTCTCCCTCTGGAAGACTTGCATCGCCTGGTGGGTTGCAATTTCATCTTCCGTCGCTTGCCGTGGATCTGGAATCTTTCCGTTAGCCAAAAAGAGGGTGCGATTCGTTCCCTTTAGCCCTAGTTGGTCGGCTTTCTTTGTGGCTTCGTCGAATTGAGCGTCTGTAGTCGCAACCTTGCCCGCAGGAGAGTTTTGATCAGCCACCTGCTTTTCAGTCGCGGCACGCGAGGTGTCAGCGTCCGCGTTTTGCTGCTTGATCGGAATATCCGCAGTCGTGTTGGAAATCTCTCCGGCATCTTTCGAGGCAGCGTCCTGCTGCTTACGCTGGTCGGACATCTGCTTGAACCGCTCAAGGATGTTCGTTCGGTCAGTCTGTGCCCTGCCTAGTTGCGCTTGCCGGGTGGCATCGTCTTGGCGGTATTGCTCGTTGGGCGCGCTGTAGTCGACTACCTTCTCCGGATGCCCGGCGAACCCTTCGCGGAAGTCATTCAACCCTCTGCCAACGTTGCCCCAGAAGCTCTCTTTGTACTGCTTTTGATCGGGGTTTATGGGTGCGCTTTTGGCTGCGATGGTGGTATCGTCGGCAGTCGTGTCTGGCAGCGCTGGCTCTGGAGCGAGCAGGTTTCCAGCGGCCTGGCGGGCATTGGTGATGTCTGGGCCGTTGCCGGATGGACTGACCGAGGGGCTTACGGGAGGCTTGCCGGTTGCCATGCTTGCAGGCGTGGGTGCGGACGGTGCCAACGATGCCGGCGGGGGCGCGGCGGGTGCCGTGGGTTGCACGCGGTTGAAGAGGCGCGGCTGACCTGGCGCCGGAACGAGGCTATTCCCATTCGGACTCATCGGGTTTGGATTCGCGGGTGCCCCAGTCATCGTGCGAGGATTCGGGGGCGTTGCGTTCTGCGCAACCTGCATCGGTGCCGTAAGGGATTGCATTACCTGAGCACGCAAAGCAGGATCAGCCTTCAAATCTTCCGGGTCGTAGCCCAGCGACTGCAAAACATTCCCACTCCGACTCATCCCCGCAAGCGCGTCACCGTAATCTGCCATCTATTTGCCCTCCCGCGCCTTAGCGAGTGCTGCGTTGAAGATGGGAAGGAATAACTTGCGAAGTACAGGGAAACGCCGAATCCATCCCGCCACGCGCTCTCCCACCTGCAAGTAGATGTGACCGAGGATGAAGCCCCAGAAGGTCTTGACGAACTCCTCGAAGATCCACTCGCGGACAAGAACCGTACGGGGCTCAGTCCATCCGCCGTAAAGCTCCGACGCAATCCAGCATCCAACGAGGCCTGCAAACCCAGCACCAGCGGCCGTCCCGAGGCCTTTGCCCAGCGCGCCACCTGCCTGCTCGCCGAACTCATCCCAAAAGCTTGGTTGCTCGCTGGCCTTCTGATCTGTGCTTAGTGCGGTATTGCCAGCCTCGGCCTCGGTGCCTGCCAGTTTGCCCTGTTCGCCGGTGATGGCCCCCTGCAAGGATGCGGGAAGAGCAGATGCTTGCAGAACCTGGCTACCGTACCCTGCACCGGCTTTTATCCGGTTTGCATTGGCTCCTGCCTGCGTTTGCATGAGATTGCGGGTGTTTTGCTCGCTAGCTGCGGTTCCTGCCGCTACTCCTGCCCCTGCATTCTGCCCTGTGCGGACTTTCGCGGCCTGCGCAGCTTCGGCGGCTGCCTGTGATCCTGCGTCAGCGGTGCCTGCGGTCGACTGGTTTACAGATGTCTGGTAAGCCCCGCCCGCACCATAGGGATTATTGGCGGCGAAAGTCGACAGTTCGCCCGAGTAGTCGTTGACGTCGCCCTGCTGTTGATTGATCGAGCCTTGTGCGCCCTGAAACGCCGTCTGCGCGTTGGCGTCGTAGGTTTTGTTCTGACCCCCAGCTGTTGAAGCGACGGCGGACTCCTGCGCTCGGCTCATCGATTTTCCCCTATGTCTCTCTAAAGAAGTGTGCCAAGCGATGGTCTAGCCGTGTCATGCCGAATGCTTCTAGTAGTTTACAGTGGGCTTCTGTTGCCCTGCTCATTGGCACGAAAGTGTGCAGGTCGTCGTACCCTTTTCGCTTCAGCAAGTCCGCCA
>Ga0302309_10003423_pt1 | contig 12298 bp, 8 predicted proteins | sample III_Palsa_N1_1_FD_200453 | JGI IMG/M metagenome (GOLD analysis project Ga0302309, IMG submission 200453) | Peat permafrost microbial communities from Stordalen Mire near Abisko, Sweden - III_Palsa_N1_1 | ecosystem: Environmental > Terrestrial > Soil > Palsa > Peat permafrost | place: Sweden... | reverse complement strand
GGTGGTAATGGTATTCAGGGTATCCAGCGCCTGTGTCCAAAAATCGCTGGGAACATTGTCTGCGAAGTCGCAGCGGTAGCCATCCACGTTGGCGGTAAATATCCAGTACTTCATAGCCCTTATCATCGCTGTGCGCATCGCGGTGCTGTTAAAATTCAAAGCAGCCACATCGGTGTAAGTGGTGTTCGGCGGGGAAATAATATTACCGTTAGTATCTTGCTGATACCAGGATTTATTGGTTATCCAAACGCTGTCCCAGGAAGTATCATTGGCTACCCAATCCATTATAACGGCCATGCCCAGGCTATGTGCGGCGGCGACTAAGTTCCGAAGGTCGGTAAGCGTCCCGAAATTCGGGTTAACGGCTAATGGATTTTGTACGCAATAAGGGGAGTTAATGCTTTTTAGCACGCCAACCGGGTATGTTGGCATTAGCCATATTACGTTTACGCCAAGTGCCTTTATAGAATCGAGCCTTGCCATAACCCCCTGAAATGTTGCCGGGGTATAGGTTTGAATATTTACCTCGTACATCACAATGTTTTGCGTGGCGGGAACCCCGGTGTAAGGGGCGCCATATTGTGCAGGGTCTTTATAGGTGCTTGTGTCCGTCGGCTGTTTTGTCACAGGGGCCGGTGTGCTGTGTTTGCTGCACCCGGCACAGGCCAGTAGTATTGATAGTATTATGCTGGTCATTTTTAGTTTTGTGCTGTTAATTTTCATCACGTTATCCTCTCATTCTTTGTTTTTAAATTTATACTGTTTATGATTTATGCAGTACAAACTTAGTGCTATTTCGATAAACAGCCCATTTAGTTTACCCCGGGCTGTTTATCAATAGCCGGCTAATTTTGAACGACCGAATAAAGATATCCTTTCTGTACCGTCTGGGTCATGTCCATTGTAATTGTATAAGTGCCTGCCGTGGTAATCGTAATCGAGTTGGGGTTGTTGAAAGCCATTGTTCCCGAAAGTGCATTGGCATTTGTTGGCCCATAGTTGATGTCCCACGAATTGTTTGCTCTGAATTTTAGTGCGCCGGCAGTTAACGACGTTGTTATTGTCCACAATCCATTGCTTACATTATAGGTCATTGGCGTTGAGCTGTTCCACTGGCCGGCCGTTGCGGTGCCTATTATACCAAACGTCTGTATATATTGTGCGCTATAGGTAAGGGCCTGCACATTGGCGTCGAGTAAATAAACACCCGCCGAATTGTATCCTATTCCCGCAGCGCTGCCATTCGTGGTTAATACCCCGTTGCTGGCGTAACCGTAATTGATATGATTATAATCAGGGGCCGAGGTAAACTTGAAGTTTCCTGCAGCGCTGAAATAAGCAAAGCCTTCGTAAGTTGTATGGGCAATTACCGAGGGAATGATCGGTGCACCTGCCGGATTATAGTTTTCGTAAGAACCGGGCAGCCACAGCTGATCCAGTTGGAGCGTTGTGAGCGACAACGAAACAGGTTTGGAGTATACGGTATCCGCGCCATAAATGGCTGTTCCCACCCTGATTTCAAGGCTCGATGCAGCATTCGGCGTTAAATTGAGCGGATTCATTAATAAGGCATTTAAGTTATTATAACTTAATGACAGCGTGTTGGTGGCTGTCACGTTGCCGATATTGACAAAACTTTTGAAATTTTTACCAAGTGAATCTACCTGGACGAAATAACTCACTACCGCCGAAACGCCGTAATTCGGTTTGCTCCAGGTTACCGTAAATGTTTGAGATGAGTCGGCTACCGTAACATCAATTGATGTCCCCGTAGCTGGACTGGTGATTGCCGATGCCTGGATGTTTGCTGCAACCGTTATCTTTTTCTCTTTTTGACAGGCCGATAACAGCACAAAAACCAGGGCGGTTACTATAATAAATATTTTTTTCATGATCATCTTTTTAGGAATTCAATAATTTTTAATACCCTGGATTCTGCTTCAGGTTACTGTTCAATTGCAAATCGGATGCAGGCAGCGGGAACAGCATCAGGTGGACTGAGGTAGCCTGACCGCCGATCACATTCCCTTTCCAATCCCATAGATAACCGCCGCCGGTGAATAAGCCGAACCTGATCAGGTCTGCGCGCCTGAACATTTCCCACTGCAACTCGCGGCCGCGCTCGTCTATCATAAAATCCAATGTGAGCTGTGATGAGGTGATATCGCCTGAAGAACCGCCATAGGCCCGTTCCCGGAGCTGATTCACCAGCGATAATGCGGTACTTGAACTGCCGCCGACACCGCCGCGCAGCACCGCTTCGGCATAGTTCAGATAAACCTCGCCTAAGCGGAATAAGGGAAAATCAGTATCAACAAAATTATTGTTTGACCCGGGTGCACCAGTTGAAGTGACGTTTTTCCATTTTGCTGATAAGTAACCTTCGGTGAAAACATTCGGGGTGGGTATACTGGTGGTATCCTGTCCGCTGGTGTAAAGAATAACACGTTTGTCTTTTCTGTCACTGAACACTTTGTTTACAAAAGTGGTAGTATACCGGTTCCCGGCCCAGCCTCCTGTTGCAATCCCGAATTCGTTGGTGGCATCTTCTGATCCGCCTACAGCAGCGTGAATAATAAAGGTTACATCACCGTAGCTTTCAGTATGCGTACCGTCTTCCGCGAACGGAAGGATAATTTCGTCGCGGTAATTGTGGTTATCGGCCAAAAATAATTGCTGGTAATTAGGATGCAGTGAATACACGCCGGAGCTGATGATCTTATTACAATAGGTTATACAGTCGGTATACCGCGAGGCGCCCGGGGTAAAGCTGCTGGCTGTTAGCGTACCGGTAAATATTTGTGCGTTTAGATACAACCGGCTCAACAAGGCCCAGTCAGCGGCGCGGTCTACCCGGGCATACTCGTTGGCGCCCGGAGCCGCCAAAGTAGGTTGAATAGCTATCAGTTCCGATTCGATATAATTGAACAAGTCGGCCCGTGCAATTTGTTTAGGCAAAAAAGTTCCCGGAAGCTGCGTTTCGGTGGCAAAAGGCACGTTTCCGTACTCGTTCATGGCGCAATAGTAAAAATATGCGCGCAGGAACCGCGCTTCCGCCACGTACTGGGTCACATTAGTTTTCAATGTCCCGGTGAGCGATCCGAGCTTGGCGTTTGCATCTCTGATAAACTCATTGCAATAGGCAATGTTCACAAATATCCTTTCGTACATCAATTGTACATACAGATTCTCGTCAGACCATATGCCACCGTGGTATTCCACCAGGCCGGGGTCGCCCCAGGCATTGATACATTCATCTGTGGTGGCTTCCTCCGCCGCCCAGTACTCGCGCATGAAACAGGCTGTGCCCTGGTCTGCTGCCTGGATATCAGGCTCAGTAAATGTTATATCCTGGCCCGATATGCCGATTGACGCGTACAGTTTGGCCAAAAATTCTTCGTAGGATGCAGGTGAGTTGAATACATTCCCGGAGGTGGTAACCAGCGGATCGATAGGGACGGTGTTGAGGTCCTTTGTGCACGACGACACAAAGATGACGATCAAAACTGCCGTGATTAAAGTAATTTTATGTGCTCTCATAATATCTTATTTATAAAGTTGCGTTTAAACCCAGTTGATAGATGCGTGCCCGCGGGAAGAAGTTATCGTCGATTCCGCCCGCAACCTCAGGGTCAAGCCCTTTGTAGGGGGTTATTACAAACACATTTTGCACGCCGGCGCTAACTCTCAATTTCAGCTTGTTGTTCCAATATGCCGGAAAATTGTAGCCCAGGTTCATATTGTCCATCCTGAAAAAAGAAGCATTCTGTATGTAATAGTCGGATTGGTTGGTCGAAATAGCGTTGTAGAACTGGGTATAGCTTGCGTTGGTAGTTTGGTTTGATAAATAACCCAGCGACGAATACAATCCGCGATAAGTGCTGTTAGCCGCCACGTTATTATAATCGTAGTTGCCGAGGCTCACCCGCCCCGAAAAGCTAAAATCGATCCGTTTGTACCCTATATCAGAATTAATACCCATGGTAACGATCGGGTCGGGGCTGTGATCCAGGTACAGGTCTGAGCTGTTGATCTGTCCGTCGCCGTTCCGGTCAACATAGCCGTCCTCAATCGGCTTCCCATTCTGGTTATATATCTGCTGGTAAACATAAAACGAGTTGATGGGATAGCCCACTTCGTTAGCCTGTATATCCCCGGATGTGGTTCCCGCGATTCCTGAATTTGGATTCACCTGAATGTAACCAGGACCGGAAGAGCCCACCAGGTTCAGGATCTTATTTTTGTTAAAGCTGATATTATAGCCCATTTGCCAGCGCCAGTCTTTTTGCTGGACGATAATGGCATGCAAGGATAATTCGCCGCCGGCGTTTTGCATGCTGCCGATGTTTTCGAGCAAGGTAGACGCGAAATTCGTCAATACCGGCACGTTAACAACATTCAACAGGTTCGATGTCTTTTTGTAATACGCGTCGATGCTGCCGGTTAACCGGTTCCCGAAGAATCCAAAGTCAATACCAATATTGCTGGTGGTGGTCGACTCCCATTTTATCCCTGCATCATAGGCGCTTGGCCGCAGGGTGTAGTAAAAATTATTGCCAAATTCGTACTGGCTTGAAGCATCGCTGCGAACAAATACCGACTGGTAAGGATAATTATTGTTGTTGGTAAGGTCCTGCTGGCCGGTGGTTCCATATCCCAACCTTAACTTAAGATCCGAAAAAGTAGTGTTGCCTTTCATAAAATCTTCATCGAGTATTTTCCAGGCAAAGGCTGCTGCGGGAAAAACACCCCACCGATCCTGCGGCGAAAACTTCGAGGTTCCGTCATCTCTCAAAGTAAGCGTCAGCAGGTATTTGTCTTCAAAAGAATAGTTTACCCGGCCGAAAAACGACGCGAGGTAATATTCCGTTTTGTAAGGCTGAGCAGGCAAATAATCGGTTTCATTGTAATCTGATTGAATGGCATTGCCTGATGTCCAGAAATGCGACCACGAATAACCTGCCGTTGCATCGATGGTACTTTTGATCGACTTAAGGTCTTTTTTATAATTCAGATAGAACTCAGCGAGTTGGTTGCGGTTGTTCGTATTATAATCAATTTTCTGGCCGCCAGAGGCTACCGGAATGTATACCCACTGTGTGCTATCCAGCACGTTATTGTGGCCGAACGCCAGCGAATAATCATATCCTAAGTTAGCAACGGCCCGTAAACCATCGACGTCCGGAATTTTGTAATCAAATTGAATATTGCCTATGCTCCTTCGATTGGTAGAGGTGTTATTGGTTTCATCCAGCTGCGCAACCGGGTTTGCGGTAGCCAAAGTAACGGGGTCTCCATTGATGTTGGTGTTGCCGTCGGTGGTCCAGGTGGTATAGCCTCTCCAGCGAGTATTTCCGTTATACACCGGCTGTGTAGGATCGTAGTTAACGGCGTTGCCGATGGCCGCCTGGTTTGCAAAATTATTGGTGTTATATAAACCCTTCAGGTTGATGTGGACGTTCAGCGTATGGTTAAAAAAGCTTGGATCGAGTCCTACCGACAGGACGGTGCTTTGAAAATTATAGGTTTTTAAGACGCCATCCGAATTATTATAACCCACGCCGATACGGTAGGGCAAGTTTTTCGCCGTACCAGCTATGCTTAGATTATGGTCCTCGCCAAATGCCTGCTGGTATATCTGGTCCTGCCAGTTTGTATTGGCATCGCCCAAAAGCGAAGTTGCTGCCGGCGTGGTTGGGTAGACCTGGTTTACCAACGCCGTGAACTGGCTTGCGTCATAAACCGGCACCTCTTTTGGTATCACCGACAACGATGTGGTAACGTTATAGTTTATCGTCAGGTCCTTGGTACCCCGCTTGGTAGTGATCAGGATTACACCACTGGATCCCCTGGATCCATAAATGGCCGTGGCCGAAGCATCCTTCAATACCGTAATGTTCTCGATATCGTTGGGGTTGATCATCGACATAACATTCACTGTACCTCCCGGAACTACGTTACTGAGCGGCACCCCGTCAACCACGATCAGCGGGTCGGTACTCGCGTTAATGGAGGTGGTACCCCGGATGCGGATGGTGGAGGTTTCTCCTGGTGCGCCGCTAATTGAAGTGATCACCACGCCCGGAAGTTTGCCGCTAATCGCATCCTGGATGGTGTTAACGGCGCCTTGATTAAAATCCTTTGAAGTAACTACGTCCACCGAACCCGTGGCATCGCTTTTTTTCACGGTGCCGTAGCCGATTACTGCCACCTCGCTCAGCTGCTCTGATGAGGGTTTGAGCTGAATGTTCACCACGTTGTCGTTACCCGGTTTTACGGTAATGAGCTGGTCGAGCGGGATATACCCGATGAACCTGACCAACAGCACCTGCGCCCCCAATGGCACATTGCTCAGTTTAAAATAACCATTGGCATCTGTCGGCGCGCTTAAGGATGTGCCTTTTACGGCAACTGACGCGCCGGGAAGCGGCAGGTTACTTTCGTCAATTATCCGGCCCGTTACCGTCGCTGTTTGAGCCATTGCCAGGGTGCCCAGTAAAATAAAAAGTAACAGGAAAATGTACCTTAACAAGTAGATCTTTTTCATTCATTTAGCGGTTTAAATTTGGTTTAAATTGATTGCGGCTACTTTCGCCAAATCGAAATCAAAGGACGCTGGATGAATAAAAAAAGACAAGAGCCGTGGTCTTCAATATAGAAAATATTGAGCCATTGTTAAAATAACATTCTGATATTCAATATTTTACTACGACTCGCAAGCGGGTCAATATAGATTTAAGGATAAAGAAAGCTACAGTTTATACCGCTTCTATGGCCATTATGCGGTCATCAAAATCATCGTTGGGGACGAATGAGCGGTTTTTGATACGGTTTTTATAGGAATAAATGGTATTGACAGAATACCCGAGCAGTTTTGCAATGCGGTCGTTATCATGGATGCCCATCCTGATCAGGGCAAATATGCGATGTTCGGTGCTGAGCAACTGGCCTTCAGGTATGCATAGCTGTTCCTGTTCGCTAAATAATTCGTTGAACTTGCCTACAAAATCAGGGAACAGGCGAAGGAACACTTTGTCGAAGGTGTGAAAAAGGTGCTGGCGCTCGGTTTCGAGGTTCAGATTCTTCACCGCTGTGAGGGCGTCTTCATAGCGCTTGCTGCTCAGTTTCTTTTCTAACGATTTTTGAAAGCTTTCCAGTTTTTCAATATATATGGAATTGATGTTAAAATAATAGCCGATATATTCATTCTTTATCTTATTGGCCGTGCTCAGATTTTTGTTTAATTCCCCCAGCGCAATATTGTTTTCCTGCAGGGAGCTATTGGCTGCTTTTATGAGCTCATCTGCTATCCGCAGCTTTTTTAGCTGCCTGAAGATGATGACCGCAAAAACTACCACTGATAAGCCAAGCATGGTTATAATAGCGGAGTAAATGTACAGGAGCTTTTTCTGATGCTCGATCTGGTCAACCCATTGGACCTCGATAATGGGCAAGATGCTGCTAATGTGCACCTGCCGCTGTAATGCGCCATAAAAGGTGGCATCATCCATGGCCTGCTGTATATAGATATAAGAATTTTTTATGTCTCCCTTTCTGTGGAGCAAGTCGGCCAACTTGTAAATCGCCACCGTCTCTTTAGTTGCGGATTTAATGTCGGTGATCGCCGCCTTTATCAACAGGTCAACAGATTTGTCTTCCGGGCCTTTTATTTCATAAATATAGCTCAGGCAGCAGGCATTCACTGCAAAATCATGCGGGGCCAAGCCGGGCAGATTCAATAGCGCAATGTAGGTTTTACGGCCTTTTTCATAATCACCCGTGCGAAGGCATCGCAAACCTTCAAGTTCCAGGTAGCCGAAAGTCCCCGGCCGGCTCAAATCCACCGCCGAATCAACACAACTTATGCCACGTGGGTTATAGATTGCCGTATAATCCTGGCTGCGGTCGTAGTCTGATAAGTCGAAATAGGTACGGGCTTTTAAAAAATAATAATTCACCCTATCGTCCACAGGAAGCAATTTTGGGTTGATACCGCTGAGCTCTTCGAGCGTTTCCTTAAACAGCCCAGAGGAAAGTAGCGTGAAGGCTAATTGAATTTTTGACAAGGCGATCACATTGGGGTCGCCAAGGACAGCAGCCGTTGCTTCTAATTTCTTAGCATAAAAGTACGCCGAATCATATTTGAATGATTTATATTGCTCGTACAGCGAGTCGTACGCTGCATACTTTGCGTTATCAGTTGTCGATTGTGTAAGCCGGATTTTTAGCCGACCGATAGCGGCTTGCTTTTGACCCACATAAATATTCTTGTTGGCCAATACACTATTCAATTCATTCAACAGGCTATCCGTTGTCGACTGTGCATTAACGCCCACAGAAAAGCATACCGCAAAGCAGGTTAAAACGAATAACGCCGTAAATTTCATTAATATTGGTTTCTCGCCCTAAAGTAATAAAAGTATGAATCTTTTTAAAGATTCATACACTATCATCCCTGGGAAGAATAAATATTTCGGGCTTGCGGGTTAGTTGAGCTGTGGATCAAATGGTAGCAGGCCATTCAAGCCTGTCAGTATCAAAACCTATCGCCCGGGCATGCCTGATAAAGCGTTTCTTTGATTACCTCGGGGATTGTGGTGTCCCTTGACAATAGCCAAAGTGAATCCAGGTCGCTGCCAGATGCCATTGCATACTGATAATCTTCGTCCAGATCCAGGATGTTGTAAGCGAAATAAAAGGGACCGTAATAAGACACCTTTAATTTACCGAGATTTTGCCGCGCAGCCAGCTTTAGTTTTCCCGCGGCCTTAACCCAGCGTTTTTTTTGCGTGTCGAAGCCACGCGTAACGACACTGATAATCCCATCATCCTGCATCGTGTACTTCTCGGTAAGCGCCCTGATGTTTTCTTCTACCTTGTTGGGCAACCGGGCTATTTGATGCCATTTACCCAGGTAGCGACTTATATCAAAAGGTTGAACCACCGTTGCGCCTTTTGGAATATCCTTTTTTGGCCATATCAAATATGTTGCGGTGGCGGCAACAGCGCCGACCGCGCCAGCAACCAGCCATTCTTCTTTTTTCATTTCTTTTCAATTGGTTTCGTGTAGTGTTCCCATTACTTTATCAATCTGCCTGTCCAAATCAGGGCTTTTGAAAATTTTGTACAATAGCACTGCCGCAGCGCAAAACAGCAGTGTGGGAACTATTGGCAATGTTTTCCTTTGTTTGTTAAGTTGTGAGGCCATATCGTTTAGTATATATTAACAACCCTAATAAATTGTTGTTTTGAGAAATAAATTTTACCGATGGTAACAACCTGTGAATTAAAACCAAGGGATAATCTGTCTCCATACCCCTCTAAACTGCCAAGCCTTCATGAGCACCAAAAACAACAACGCTCCGCGAATAATCTCCCCTAAATTTAGGGGAGACTTTTGTTTTGAGTTAATTAACATGTTTCTTCCACTGACCAGGGAAATCGCTTTTAAACTTCCCGCAAACTTAAGTGCGCGAAATTTAACGGATGAGCACAGGCATCTGTCCCTTTACCCCTCCCAATCTCCCCTAAATATAGGGGAGGGGTGTTTTTTTATCTCCGGTGTATCACTAAATCTCCAGTTGACCACAGGTGAGCGCAGCGGCCAAATTTATTTTTAAGTGAATGTTTTACACGCGATTTCGCTGTTCCACTGACCCATTCAAAGCGTTATAGAACCTAAAATTACTGCATTCGTGTTATTTTAATTCATGTGACTTTTTTATAGCATTACCTAAAACACCCACCATTAAAGTGATTAGCAGATAATTACCACATGAACATCGTTTATTTTCATAAAAACAACCTGAGTAAGATCGTCCTTGCACTTATTGGCCTCATTGTGTTTGCAATGGGGATTGTGCTCTTTTGCTGCCCTCCGGAGCTTTCGTCGGATTTGTCGCAAGCTTTCCAGGTTTTGCGCTCCATGCATTTAGGCGCCGGGTTCAACAACTTGGTAAGTCCGGATCAGGGGGATATTTCACAATCATTCAGCCAATTTTTCACCTGGTGGTCGCCCGGACAGTACCTTGTCCCCTATTGGATTCAACTCAGTACCGGCTTAAAGATGGGCCATAGCATAGCCCTAACTATAATGCTATCCGAACTGTGCGGCTTAGCCGGCTTTTATTGCTTTTTCATAAAACTCGGCTTTTCCAAAAACATTGCAGCTATTAGCCTGCTCATGATTGTATGCCAGATTGCGTTTGTGATCCCTTATGTTTATTACAATGGCGGCGAAGTTTTACTTTTCGCTTTCGAAGGCTGGTTTTTATATGGCTGTGCATCGATAAAAACACCCGGGCTCAGGCTGGTATTACTTGTGCTGCTGTCGGCTTTCATTGGATTCTTTCTTAAATCGTCATTCTTATGGATGTATGCCGCCGGCTTGTTGTGTTTATGGATCCGGCTGGCAGCATGTAATGGCAACAAACTTTACCGGCTAAAACTACTCTTATGGGTCGGCCTACCAGCGGCTGTTGCATTGGCAGCCATTTATACAGGCTTTATTGCAAAAGGAGAGAGCCCGGCATCGGTATCGTACGGATTTAAGCTCACCTGGGAAACATTCGCTTACCCGATCGCATCACCGCTCTTAGCTGGCTTCTCGGTTGATGAGCTCCTTCGTGGCCTGGAGGTTCCGATCGTAAGTTCTTTATTGAGTCCCCAATGGAACTTCGTTATCCTGCTATTGGCAGCTTTGCTGAGCGTGCTTTTGATCGTTGCGATTGCCCGTTACCTCCATAACTCAACGTACAGGTTGTTTCTGATTACTTTTTATGCAGCGGCCATCGTGTTTTTCGGATATTCGTACTGGCATCAGCTGGATATTTCGATGGAGGCCCGGCATTTCAGGATCGTAGGCCTTTTGCTGGCGCCGGGGGTTATAAGTTTGGCAGCCCGCCTAAAGCCCGGTTTCAAAATGTTGCTGGCGATAGCTGTCGTGGGAATTGGCTTCTATAGCTTTTCTTTTCTTATCCAGGGGGTTATGACAAATGCTTCCAATGCCCGGGGCATATTGGGCGTGGCCCAACCTAATATCGACCAGGTTTCACTCAATAAGCTCATAAAACTTGACAAAGAAAACAACAATCTGACCTTTGTTTTAATCGGCGATGATATTGGTTTGGAGCTGTTACACAACCGTATCATTCCTTTGCAGCCTATCCCCGACGACTTTAGGATCGATACCGGTGATTACATTTACCAGGGTCACGGCGGACCACTTTATATTGTAATGCCGGGAGACTACCAAGGCGTAAAAGAAAAAATGATCCTGAAGTTTTTCCGGGGGTATCAAAATTTTAACAGCGAAACACTTAGCCCTAATTATAGACTATATGTTGCCAAATAATCATTGCCGTAAGGCGATATACAGACGATCCGTTTGAGGGAAATCGCGTTTGAACTTTGAGAATAGAGTTGTGGCCCGATGGAAATTCCTCGTAAAACCCGCAGGACACACCTTCCGAAGGGGTGCTTTGGAGCTGCCCCTCTCAAGAGTAATATCACTAACTTAAGTGATTTAATATCGAATATCGAACGCCGAATGTTGAATGATGAAGTAAAACTTCGATATTGGACATTCAAAATTCATTATTCGATATTAATTCGCAGCGCGTTTTTGTATTAGTTTAGTGCCACTCCTCTCAAGAGGGGAGCCTTTTGCGCACGTTCTTCTTTAAACACAACTATTTGATTAATAGGTATTTGTTATCTCAGATTTGACTTAGATGTTTGTGTAAAATGAAATATTCGTGCGAATTGTTTACCAAGGATTTGCGTTAAAAAATCCCTAAAAACTTTTTCCGTTTCTTTTTATGCTTAGTGATAGTGCTCTTTGCGGATGCGCTACTATCGCTATCTCTCGACGCCTGCGCGGGCGTTATGATTTTCACAACGGTATCGGGCGGCAGTACTTTCGTTTTAATAATCGTATCCCGTTTTACAATGATCCTCACTTCCGGCTTTTTGAAAACTCCATAGCTTCCGAATGCCAATATTGCGATAGCGGCGAGTATTAATATCGTCACCAGCGACCTCCGGATTTTGATAAACTTTTGGTCGTCCGGCAAATTATCATCCCTTTGAACAGCACTTAGTGCATGGAGCGGATCTACTGTATCAAGAGCCTGGACCCTTCCGGTTTGTGGCGCCTGCTCGAGGCTGCCCGTGATCAGTCCCTGCTGAAGCGCCATGCCATCAGGGTATCTTTTCTCAGGGTCCTTCTCAATGCATGCGGCAATAAGGCTAAGCAGCCATGGCGGAGCCTGCATCTCAGCCCTGCGTTTTTCGGCGG
>Ga0302309_10003417_pt1 | contig 12314 bp, 10 predicted proteins | sample III_Palsa_N1_1_FD_200453 | JGI IMG/M metagenome (GOLD analysis project Ga0302309, IMG submission 200453) | Peat permafrost microbial communities from Stordalen Mire near Abisko, Sweden - III_Palsa_N1_1 | ecosystem: Environmental > Terrestrial > Soil > Palsa > Peat permafrost | place: Sweden... | reverse complement strand
ATCTTTAAATGGATCGTCCGCAGAAAAACAGAACGGTTATAATAATAAGTTTACTTACAATAGTTACCGGCATTACAGTGATGGTGGGCTGGATATTTAACATACCGGTTCTTCAGAGTATGGTTCCTGGTTTTGTTGCCATGAAATTTAATCCGGCCCTGTGTTTTATTTTATTCGGCAGCGCGTTATTATCAACTCAGTATCAAACAAAAAAATACAATACCCTGCCTTTTTTTATTCTATCGTTATTTGGTACGCTGATCGCCTTAATTACTTTATCGCAGGATTTCTTTCATATTAATACCGGGATTGACCAATTATTTATAACTGATCAAACAGCCCGTTCGCATAAATTTCCTTTCCCCGGTCGTATGGCATTTAATTCATCCGTCAATTTTATTTTACTTGGATTAGGTTTTTTAGGGCTAACTACTAAAAATCGTTCAGTTCATATCATATCACAATATTTTTTCCATTTAGTTAGTATTCTTTCAGCTATAGCATTAATCGGTTACCTGTATGGCATATCCTTATTCAGCAGTATTCTTTATGTTACTTCAATGGCAACGCACACAGCCATTCTCTTTTTTATATTGTCCATCGCAGCTTCTCTTTTAAATCCTTCAATTGGCATTACCCAGCTTTTTACAGGTAATCTTGTTGGCAACAAAATGGCAAAAAGGCTTTTTATCTTAATGATATTAATGGTTATAATATTTGGTTCCCTGAGGGTTCAAACCCAACGCTTACTATTGTCTTCATCATTAGATACCGGAATTTCGCTGCTGGCTATTTGCTTTTTATTAATAAGCCTGGTTATTATATGGAATACGGCTAATTGGCTAAACAGGATTGATGCGAAACGGTATGAAGCGGAGGCACAGGTAAAATTAATGAACGCTGAATTGGAGAAAAGAGTAGAAGAACGAACTGCGGCGTTTCAGAAAAGTGAAGAGAAATATCATTCGCTTATTGAACAAGCGTCAGATGCTATTTATATACTCGATTTTAAAGGAAATTTTACCGACGTAAATGCCAGCATGTGTAAAATGATGGGTTACAGTAAAGAAGAATTACTGCAACTAAATGTAGAAGCTATAATTGATCCGGAAGAATTAAAAACTGACCCCTTGCCCAAAAATATAAGAAAACCAGGGCAATCAGCAGTTCGCGAAAGAAGGTTTATACGTAAAGGAGGGCGGGATTTTACCGTGGAAGTTAACGTAAAATTGTTTGCCGACGACCGTATTATGGTTATTGCACGTGATGTTACGGAACGTAAAAAAATGGAAACGGAGCTTAGGGAGGCCGAATTAAAATTCAGGACCATTGCCGACAAATCAATGGTTGGCGTATATATTGTTCAAAACGGGGTATTTGTTTATGTAAATCCCCGGTTTGCAGATATTTTTGGTTATGAACCTCCCGAACTGACTAATGTTGTTCCATTAGAAATAATTATTCACGAAGATTACCGCGCAATTACTACGGAGCATGTGAGGCGCCGTATGGATGGCGAAGTAGAGAGCGTTCATTACGAAACAATGGGCAGGAAGAAAAACGGGGAGGCGAATTGGGTTGAATTTTACGGAAGCAGGGCAATGATTGGTGGAGTACCTACAATTATCGGTTCAATGATAGATATCACTAAACGCAAAAAAGCCGAAGAGGAACTACGATCATCTGAACAGAAATATAAATTACTTTTTGAAAGTAATCCGTCACCCTTGTGGATGATAGCAAAGGATGACCTGTCTATAATTGCTGTTAATGAAGCCGCTGCCAATCTTTATGGTTATACAAGGGATGAGCTTTTGAATATGAGCGTCAAGGAATTAAGGCCCGCTGAAGATTTTGAGGCACAACTGGAGCGTTACAGGAAAGAGGCTGACGGTTCAACTGATATTGGTCCTATCAGGCACATTAAAAAGGATGGATCATTGATGTTTGTTGAGATAATTGCCCATGATATAATATTTGAAGGCAAACCGGTAAGGCTTTCGTTAACAAACGATATTACTGAACGGCTTAAGGCAGAAGAGTCGCTTCAAAAATCTGAGGCTAATTTGCAGGCGATTTTAAAAACAACTGATACCGCCTATGCTTTATTTGATATAGACCTTAAGGTACTCGCGTTTAACCAAAAAGCTACTGAATTTGTTAAAGAACAATATAATCATGTCCCTCAAAAAGGCGACTTGCTCGTTGATCATTTTCCACAGGATAAATTCCCTGAGCTTATCAATTTCACCCATGATGTACTGCAGGGAAACAACGTTAGTTTCGAGGTTGATTATACGCGGGCCAATGGTACAGTACTTTGGTATTATGTAAGATTATTCCCTATAACTAACGATAATAAAAAGATGCTGGGAATGTTGATGGCCCTGTACGACATTACAGAAAGAAAAAATGCGGAACAGGATTTAAAAAGCGCATATAAGCGTATACAGAGTCATATAAATAGTATAAAAGATATGGCCTGGAAACAATCGCACCTGATACGCAGTCCACTGGCTAATTTAAAGGGATTGGCAGCAATGCTGAAAAATAATGAATCGGATACCGAAATACTTGATCATATTCAAACTGAACTGAACAGAATGGACACCATAATTATTGAAATGGCTGAGGATGCATCAGATCATGAAATAAATGATTGAATTAGTGAGTTAGTAATTTATGGTTAAGAAAAATCAAAAAGTATCTCCGGATTTAGATGAGGTTTATGTTCCTTTACAAATTATCGATCTTCATGAAGATGGGTTTCATCCATTGGTCGAGATTTTAGTTTTTAATAAACCATTTACTGTTGTGCTGGATACCGGCGCTTCAAAAACGGCCTTTGATGAAGCCATGCTGTTTCACACCAATGAGCATGCGGTTATCACCATAAGCGACAGGCTGTCGACCGGGCTGGGCACAAACACAATGGCTTCATCAACAGCCATAATTCAAGATCTTTATATTGGCGATTTACTGATAGAAGAATTTGAAGTAGCCGTATTGGATCTTTCCACCATCAACATTGCCTACCGGCAATTAGGTCACCCTGAAGTTTTAGGCGTATTAGGTGGAGATATACTAATGAAATATAAGGCGGTGATTGATTATGGCAAACAGCAAATAGCTCTTTTTAAACCTTTATTGTAATAGCGGGACTTAACTTGCAATTTTAAACTCTTGCCAGCATAAACGCATACTGCTTAATCTATAAATTACAAAGCAGGATAGCAGTATAATATAAACCACAGGATGAAAAACGGGGTTAAAAAAATGGAAAATCCTTGCTATCTGGCAAATGCTATTAAAACAGAAGCAATATTACGCTGATCGCCGTTTTCGCGGGCAACTTCAATAGCGGTAATAATGTGATCTTTGATCTCATCATAAGGTTCCTGGTATATACTTTTAATATCGTTTTTTAAACGGTCATTAATATAATCTAAGTCAAAAATAGTTAATTTCATTTTATGAGTTAGTTAGATTTAACAAGCCGTAACTCCTGTCTGCATAAACGCATGCTGCCTAAGGTATAAATTATAGAAAATAATATCAGCAGTATACCTAAAACAGAATTATAGTCGCTAAGAAAAACGGAAATGGTATGCTTATTCCCCCAAACACTCGCTGAAAATATGTACAAATTAATAAGCAGTAAAAATGTGGCCCGTGTTTTAATATGTTCCTTTACAATTGATTTTTTTCCGGCATCTGTTTTAACTTGCTGACTTTGAAAATAAGCATAAATTACCGGCGCCACAGCTAAGGCTATACAACATGCCGACAGTGCAATATTCGTTAATTTATTGTGAGGCAAATAAAACATGATTATGAACAATACAGCTAACAGCAGGATGTTTTGCAGATTAAGGTAATACCTGAAATTCGCCCATATCGCCTTTTTTATTTTGATGCGATAGGCTTTTTCATAGGCTATGGCAATTTTTTCAAAAGCATAATAACCAGGGAACTGGGTATTCATCATATCATCGAAAACAGATTCAATAATACGCTCATCATCACTTTTCCTGGCCACTTCTATAGCCAATATAACATGATCCCTAATCTCGTCATAAATTTCCTGGTATTTAAACCCACAAGCTTCCAAACGGTCATTAATATAATCTAAGTCAATAGCGGTTAGTTTCATTTTATAGCCGGTTTAAGGTCCAATAAATTCTGCAGTTGATCAATAAAAGCCTGTGCTTCTTTTAATTTGCTGGTTACTTCTTTCCCGCCGTGCTCGGTGAGCCTGTAATATTTTCGGGCCCGGCCATCCACTATTTCAACTGTTGTTTCTAAAAATCCGTCGGCTTCTAATTTATGCAATGCAGGATATAACGCCCCCTCTGTAAGCATAATCCCGCCTTCAGATACTTCTTTAACCCTCTGTGTAATCTCATAACCATACATGCGGTCTTTACTTTCCAGCAACTTTAAAATAATAGTTTGCAGCGTACCTTTTAATAATGGGTTTGCATTCATAGAATCAAATGTATGATTTATTTATATACATAAGAAAATTACATATATAATTACTTGATAATCCTATTTATATCGTTTCTTAGTTTTCTGGCTAATTCTTCCAGGTGTGGGCTATATAGAATGATATTGCGGCGCATACAGATATTTCTTATAAAGAAAAAAGCTTTCCCGGTAAAAGGAAAGCTTTCAATTTGAAATGTTCAATAACACACCCCTGCCTCTCTCAAGAGGGGAACCCGACGCGCGCTTGCCCGAGTCTATGTATCTATCCTCGCGTATTTTGCATTCTTCTCAATAAAGTCGCGGCGGGGGCCAACTTCATCGCCCATCAGCATGGAGAAGGTATGATCACACTCGGCAGCATTTTCAATGCTGGCACGTTTTAAAGTACGCCTGGCAGGATCCATAGTAGTTTCCCATAACTGCTCGGCATTCATCTCACCTAAACCTTTATAACGCTGAATATGTACGCTGTCTTCTTTCCCGGCACCCTTTAATTTTTGCACGGCAGCATCACGTTGCTCATCCGTCCAGCAATATTCAGATTCTTTTCCTTTTTTAACCTGGTACAAAGGAGGCGATGCAACATATACATATCCATATTCAATCAACTCCTTCATATAACGGAAAAAGAAAGTTAAGATAAGGGTAGTAATGTGTGATCCGTCGACATCAGCATCCGTCATGATCACTATTTTATGATAACGTAGTTTGGTGATGTTAAGCGCCTTATCATCCTCAGGGGTTCCAATGCTCACCCCAAGGCCTGTAAACATATTTTTTATTTCCTCGTTCTCATATATCTTATGCTCCATGGCTTTTTCCACGTTCAGTATTTTACCTCTTAAAGGTAAAATAGCCTGGAACTCGCGGTTACGCCCCTGTTTGGCAGTACCACCCGCCGAGTCACCTTCTACAAGATATAGCTCACATAACGACGGATCACTATTAGCACAGTCAGAAAGCTTACCCGGCAAGCCTGATCCGCTCATTACACTTTTACGCTGAACCATTTCGCGGGCCTTACGGGCAGCGGCACGGGCAGTAGCGGCAAGTATAACTTTGTTTACTATCATCCTGGCCGCCCTGGGGTTTTCTTCAAGGTAATTACCTAAAATTTCTCCCACGGCCATATCTACCGCACCCATCACCTCGTTGTTACCCAGCTTGGTTTTGGTTTGGCCTTCAAATTGCGGCTCCTGAACTTTAACAGAAATTACAGCTGTCATTCCTTCACGGAAGTCATCACCGGTAATTTCAACCTTCATGTTCTTTAATAGCCCCTCCTTATCGGCATAAGCTTTTAAAGTACGTGTAAGCCCCCTGCGGAAACCTGCAACGTGTGTACCACCCTCAATGGTATTAATATTATTAACATAAGAGTGAACATTTTCTGAATAGGTATCATTGTATTGCAAAGCAAGCTCAACCGGAATACCATTCTTTATACCGTCAACATAAATTGGTTCGGGTATTATAGCTGTGCGGGTACCATCAAGATATTTTACAAACTCGCTCAATCCGCCTTCCGAATAAAATTCTTCTACAGTGAATGATCCATCCTCATTGGCCTCGCGCTCATCACATAGTGAAAGGCGGATACCTTTATTTAAGTAAGCAAGCTCGCGTAAGCGGGCTGCCAGTGTTTCGTACTTATACTCAGTAGTTAGTGTAAATATTTCGGAGTCGGGTTTAAAAATAATGGTTGTACCCCTTTTATCCGTTTCGCCAATGGTTTTAACATCAAACATAGGTTTACCTTTTTCGTATTCCTGTGTCCATATTTTACCTTCCCGGTAAACCAGGGCAGTTAAGTGTGTTGAAAGCGCATTTACGCAGCTTACCCCAACACCGTGCAAACCACCCGAAACTTTGTAAGTATCCTTATCAAATTTACCTCCGGCGTGTAATACGGTCATTACAATCTCTAATGCCGATCGTTTTTCTTTAGTGGTTATACCTGTAGGGATACCGCGGCCATTATCCGAAACTAAAATAGAATTATCTTTTTGGATAATCACCTTAATGGTATCGCAATGGCCGGCAAGGGCCTCATCTATAGAGTTATCAACAACTTCATATACCAAATGGTGCAGGCCTTTTGAGCCTGTGTCGCCAATGTACATGGATGGGCGCTTACGTACCGCCTCTAAGCCTTCTAAAACCTGTATATTATCTGCTGAGTAATTTGATTTGTCTTCTTTTTCTACGCTCATATTGGGTTAAAACAGTAACCTTCAAAAGTACGAATTTTACCCCAAACTACCGCTATTGTTGATAAATAGGATACTATATAAACAAGCCTGTCAAAACATTAGGATACTTGCACCGAAAGTTTATCTTTGTCAAAATTTTTTAAGATATAAATAATAAACCTGCTTGTGCATGCGCGCAATAAAAAACCATTAAAGAGATGAAAACTACGGCTTCAATTTTTACAAAAATCACATTAGGTGTATTACTTGCCGGAAGCATAGCCGCCTGCAATAAAACTAAAACCGACGACAAACCGGCATCAGGTGCTACTACTGTTGCCAGCAACGAAACAACAGTGTTTGTTAACCAGGATACTTTACTAAGCAAATATGAGTATGCCAAGGATGTGACTAAAAGCTTACAGGATAAAGGCAAAGCTGCACAAAACGACCTTGGCGGAAGGCAACAGGCTTTTCAGCGTGAGGTTGCTGAGTATCAAAAGAGCGCCAATACAATGCCTGCTGATCAGCGCCAGACTACTGAACAACGCTTACAGCGCGAACAGCAGGACCTGCAAGGCTATCAGCAAAATGCAACTGCGCAGTTTCAAACTGAACAAGCTGCCCAGGTGGGTAAAGTTTATGATAAAGTTGCTGATTTTGTAAAAGGTTATGCTAAAGAAAAAGGATACAAACTTGTATTAACTTTCTCAAAGGCCAATCCTACTGTTTTATATGGGGATGCAAGTTTAGATGTAACCGCAGATGTAGTAAAAAGGTTGAATGACGCCTACTCAAAGGATAAAAAATAAGCTCCCATTGCATAAAGCATGATGATATTTTGCTGTAAAGTAAATGATACTTGTAGCGATTTTCACATCAAAAAACCTCAACTTTACAGTTGGGGTTTTTTAATTATAAGCGTATGGAAAACCATAGTAATGAAAAATTTATGAGGATAGCAATTGAGCTGTCTGAATATAATGTAAAACAAGGCCAGGGAGGCCCGTTTGGCGCTGTAATTGTTAAGAATGGTATAGTTATTGCAAAAAGCGCCAATAGGGTTATTCACGAGAACGACCCCACTGCTCACGCCGAAATATCAGCAATCAGGCTGGCGTGCCATGAGTTAAGTACCTATAATTTAGCGGGCTGCGACATTTATACCAGCTGCGAACCCTGCCCGATGTGCCTGGGCGCTATTTATTGGGCTCATATTGATAAGATATATTACGCCAATACAAAAGCCGATGCAGCCGCAATTGGTTTTGATGACCATTTAATTTATAATGAACTGGCGTGTAATATGGATAAGCGTAAACTTCCCTTTATTCAATTATTGCGCGGGGAGGCATTAGCAACCTTTAAGTTATGGCAGCTTTTGGGATCAAAAATTAATTAGTCCTCAATAGCTGCTAATTCTTTATTATCAAGCTCCTCGTATTCAGAATTCTTACTGATAAACTCGGGTACAATCACTTTCATTTTATTTACTACCGCTACAACATCATTTTGCTTGTTTAATGTAAGCAGTTCGTTAATATCAGCTATCACTTGCTCATAACTATAATCTATTACTTGTGATATCTTTATTTTTTCGTGATAGGTTGGCATGGTGTTTTCCCCATCGTTAAGCAACTCTTCATATAGCTTTTCGCCGGGTCTTAAACCGGTATATATAATTTTTATATCTCTTTCGGGTTGTAAACCAGCCAGTTTTATCATTTTTAATGCCAGGTCTATGATCTTAACCGGATCACCCATATCAAAAATAAATATTTCGCCGCCTATTCCCATTGTACCTGCCTCCAATACAAGATGCACGGCTTCGGGTATAGTCATAAAATAACGGGTAATTTCCGGATGAGTAACCGTTAAAGGGCCGCCCTTTTGTATCTGGGCCTTAAACCGGGGTATAACTGAACCGTTGGAGCCCAATACATTGCCGAAACGGGTAGTAATAAAACGGGTGTTGCCACTGTTATTAGGACTATTTTTAAGCGATTGAATATATATCTCTGCAATGCGTTTAGTTGTACCCATTATGTTTGAAGGGTTAACGGCCTTATCGGTAGAGATCATCACGAATTTACTTACCCCAAAGGCAACAGCCAGATCAGCAATATGCTTGGTACCTAATACGTTGGTTAATACGCCTTCGGTGGGGTTTTCCTCCATCATCGGGACATGCTTATAGGCAGCCGCATGAAATACCACTTCGGGCTGGCAATCAAGAAATAACTTATGCATGCGGCTGTAATTCCTGATATCGGCAATAAAAATTTTGACCGGCACATCCGGGAACCTTTCCTCCACTTCAAGCCTGATCTCGTGTAAAGGTGATTCTGCCTGGTCGCACAAAATTACCAGTGCTGGTTTATAACCTAATACCTGCTGAACAATTTCTGATCCTATTGAGCCCGCAGCCCCTGTAACAAGCACCCTTTTTCCTTGTAAATCCTCTGAAATACGTGTGGTATCAATTTGAATAGGTTTACGCTGCAATAAATCTTCTATCTTCAGATCCTTAATTTGCTGTAAATTAAGCTTACCGTATATCCATTGATCTGAAGGAGGTACAGTAAGCACCTGGATGCCTAAGGCAATACATTTTTCGAGGGCTATTTTTTTGGCTTCATCATCAAGGTGATGGTTCATAATAATGAGCTTATCAACCTTGCGTTTTTCTATTAGCTTACCAAGTTTATCAATATCATAAACCTTAACCTGTTCAATTTCTTTGTTAATCTTACCCGGATCATCATCAACAAAGCCTATTACAGCAAAATTAGTTTTTGCGCTGGTTTCAAGGGCCTGCTTAACCAGTACGGCACTACTATCCGAACCATAGATAAGTACAACCGTTTTTGTTGTGCTTGAATAATTATGAATATAATAATAGGCGCTTTTAACAGCTGTACGCAGTAAAATTAATAATGTACTGGATACTGAAAAATTAATCAGCATTACCATATTAATAGTAACCGTGTTAATATGCCAGTTAGGTAAAACCCAAATATTTATTATTACTAAATAAATCAATGTACTTAAAAACACCGAGCTGAATATTCGCAGTACATCGCGGGTGTTTGAGTAGCGGATAAGGCCGGTATGTATGCGCATTATATACATAACTTCGGCTGTAATAATGCAATATAAGCCGGTATAAATAAAAAAATAACCCCTTAAAATATTAACAAACTCAAACCGGTATACAATAAAAAAAGAAAAGGAGAAAGATGTGGCTACAATAAGGATATCCAATATCATTATAACCCACCGAGGCACCACTCTGTTAAACAGTAAGTATTTCTTCATTAGGCGTAGTTGTTGCAGATGCACGAAATTAAAGTAATATTTTTAATAAAACAACATAAAAAACTGAAAGTGAACGACAACCGTAAAAAAATTATTCTTTTTAGTGATAGTTTTTATAAAACAAAATCCATAATTTCAATGTTTTACGCCTGCCAAATCTATAATCTAAACCAGTTTTTCGTTAAAAGGTTTGAAGTTTTTAATTGTTTGTTAAAATATACTTTAGTAATAGTTTATAAAATATCACAGTGTTTGGGTATATTACAATCACCTCACCTGCTTAATAAATAATTAACGTTTAGGTAATGTTGATTAAAAAATGATTACTACGTTCAATACCCGTTCCAAATCTTCGTTGATTAAGATAGATCCCAATGAAAAATATAAACCATTCGTTAAAAGCGCTCATTTTGTCCGTTGGTATAAGAAAGTACGTTGTCCATCCCCATGGCAAACTTCTTCCAACTTCATGGGCAAAATTTACTGTATATTGATTATTTTGATATTATATAAGCGGTTTGCGGATACTTTTTAGTATCAAATCCGTTGTCATATTTCACTCCGGTAAGATTAATTACATTGTTCATTGATTTTTGTTCTCCAGGCTCATAAATAGCATTAATTTTCCATGCTGGCTTTCCACTTTTCGGAAGATGTATGCGACAATTATTAAATTCCAATAATTGATTTTGCAATGAAGTCCATTTATCAGTCATTAATACCCTTATGGTATGTTGCATATTTTGATATGGAGCATTTGATATATCATCTGCGTAAAAATCAACATTGTTAAATACAACATGGCTTGGCCTTACAATATTATTAGCCTGTTTTACATCTCCGTTCCCACCACCAAGTTTAGAATCTGATATTTCAACGGAAGACCCTTCTATTGACATGACAGACCAGGGAGACCCTGCGACAATATTTTTGCCGGTAAATTTTGAACCTGCCAGCATTTGAATAGTAAAGTTTTTTTGAAGGTTAAGGTTGTTTACTGTTATGATATTAGGACCAAAAGTATCAGATGCAGGTTCAGAATGTAGTCCTGTAACTTCATCATCACCTGTTGATGTATAGCCATCAATATTCACTATATTGTTTCCCCCGTCAAGCTGTACGCCGCCCCTGTAAACGTTATTAGCTGTGATATTTTTTATAACTGCGTTAACATTGCGATATGTTGTAAGACCATCACCCACAGCATTGTTAAAATGAGCATCGAATACCTGAGCAGTTAAACGGCCATGGGTTTTGGGATCGGTATTTAAAAACAGCAAGCCCTGGTGCTCAAGTTCATGATGTTTATATGGACCCTGATTTAAACGGTTGCCATCAAAAGTAAACCCTCTGATGATAAGGGGAGCTGAATCAGTATTGCCGTTGTAGGTATAGTTTTTAACTGATGTATCAAACAGCCTTGCCCATCTTCCCTGCATGGGTTCAAGCTGTAGTGTTACGCCATATCCCCATAATGATAAACCCGGGGCAATATTTATAGATTTAGTCATGTATTTCCCTGCCGGGAAATACACCGTTTTAATATTACCTTTTATTGCTGCATCTATCGCAGCCTGAATTGCTGTAGTTTCATCTGCACCCGTATTTGGTATTGCGCCATAATTTTTAATTGATAAATACGGTCCTTTTGGCTCTGCAAATTGTTGAAAATTCAAAAGCTTCCCATTTGATAAACCAGATTTAAAAGAAGCGAACGCAATTAATATTATTAATGCCATTGAGCTTACAGCTATAGCTAGCTTATTTGGCTTTAGATTAAATTTCATAATGATGCTTTTTTATGTAAAAATAGAAATAAGGTACTAGTTTTATACTCTTTTGTTAGTTAAGAATGAAAATGAGATTTAATATTATCAATAACCTTGCCCAAATCATCCTGTGATAGATTAGATCCGGATGGAAGGCATAAACCTTTATTAAAAAAAACTTCACTTTGCCCGTTAACGTAAGATGGATAATTTTCAAATACCGGCTGTAAATGCATGGGTTTCCATAAAGGCCTTGACTCTATATTCTCCATTTCTAAACTCAATCTTAATGTTTCACGCGTAACACCGTTGTTGTTTTCGGGGTTCACCAAAACCGTTGTAAGCCAGCGATTACTAAAATAACCTTCAGGTTCAGGCAAAAATTCAATAGGAGAAAATCCGGATAAATACTGTAAATAAGTATCATAAACTTTTCTCCGTTGATTAACACGATCTGCCAGTACCTCCATTTGTCCCCTGCCAATTCCTGCACAAACATTACTCATTCTATAATTATATCCAATTTGTGAATGCTGGTAATGCG
>Ga0302309_10003416_pt1 | contig 12317 bp, 11 predicted proteins | sample III_Palsa_N1_1_FD_200453 | JGI IMG/M metagenome (GOLD analysis project Ga0302309, IMG submission 200453) | Peat permafrost microbial communities from Stordalen Mire near Abisko, Sweden - III_Palsa_N1_1 | ecosystem: Environmental > Terrestrial > Soil > Palsa > Peat permafrost | place: Sweden... | reverse complement strand
CCGTTCAGTACAAACAAAAAAGGCCGAGCATTCCTGGATTCTTTGCCTGTAAGCCCCGAGGATAAAGAGAAAATTGTTCACGGGAACGCAGAACGTCTGCTGCTAGTCTGAGGAATAGATCTCCTTGTAATAGTCCCATCCGGGGTCTGTAGCCAGTCTAATGTAGGCAATCTGACCTGAATGGTAGGTGTCTTCCGAACCAAGGCGCGCAATGGCCACTCCGAGCTTTGTGGGGTAGCCCCAGAAATTGATCTCTTCGTCCAGCGGCTTGTCTTTAAACTTCGTCTCCACCACAGACAGAGTCTTGTTCTGCTCTTCCTTCAATATAGAGACTAAATCCGCCACTGGCTTTCCATCGGCGAGCTTTGCCGCTTCTTTCTGGTCACTTTCATAGTCGGGAAAATCTCCGGAATTCAGCATGGCCTGCGCCGACCACTCAACAGCAATAAGATGAGCCAGTGTCTCGTGAATGCTCTTGCTCTCAGGATAAGGTTTCCAGGATACTTGCTCATCATTGACCCCTCTAAGATGCTTAAAGAGACTCTCATGAGAGGATCGCACGTCGCCTAAAATGTCTTCTATAGTAAGGGGCATAGATATTCCTCGAAAGTTACTTGATATTGTCCTCTCGATGTTTTTTCTACTTCCATGTCGAAATATCCTTCGAGTGGTGCTATCGTCTTGCCGTCGTCAAATGTCTCGTCTATGACCATGATAACTTTGAACCACTAAATATCACTTTTGGGCCATTGTCATCGGCTATTAATTAGTGTATCCTGATCGCACTACTCTCTGGGCCAACTCATGCCTGCCGTCTTGCGAATAGAAAGTAAAATAACACGATGACATCTCCTAAGAGCATTCCGCTGCCGGAAGCAAGAATTGCCCACTTTGAAGGGCTTGCCTATGGGCTATTCATGCACTGGGGACTTTACTCCCAGCTTGGACGCGGAGAATGGGTCCAGCATCTCGAAAAAATCCCTATCGAAGAATACGCAAAGCTTAAAGACACCTTCACGGCAAAAGACTTCGATGCCCGCGCCATCGCTCGCTTCGCCAGAGAGGCAGGCATGCGCTATATCACGCTCACAACCCGGCACCACGAAGGTTTCTCGCTGTACGACACGCGCGGTCTCTCCGAATTCGACGCACCGCACTCTCCGGCAGGCCGCGATCTTGTCGCAGAGTTCGTAGAAGGATGCCGCGCCGAAGGAATCGTACCCTTCTTCTATCACACGACCCTCGATTGGCGTTGGGACAGCGCAAACTGCTCGGAAGCGAAGTTCGAAGAATACCTCCAGTATTTAAACGATTCGGTAGAGGTTCTTTGCCGCAACTACGGTCCCATTGGAGGCCTCTGGTTCGATGGCAACTGGTCGCGCAAAGCAGACTGGAAAGAAGACAGACTCTACAGCACAATACGCCGCTGGCAGCCTGAAGCCATGATCATAAACAACACCGGCCTGGAGGCGGGTGGGGTAGTGGGACATCCCGAAATAGACTCCACTACCTTTGAACAAGGTTTGCCAACAGCCCCGGATCGCACAGGCTGGCCAAAGTACGTTGCCGGCGAAATGAGCCAGACAATGAATACCCACTGGGGAATCGGCGCCAGGGACTTTGCCTACATGTCTCCTATTCAGGTCATCGAAAACCTGTGCACCTGCCGCAAGGCAGGAGCCAACTATATGCTTAACGTCGGCCCTACGGCGGACGGAGCCATTCCCGAATATGAAACCGCCTTGCTGCGCCGTGTCGGACAATGGATTGAGCTCGCCGGACATGTTATTTACGCCGGAAAGCCCATTCCAGGCGTAAAGTGCAACGGCCGCGATTTTCTCCTTGAAGCGGACGGCAAATACTATTACTTTGCCTTCAATCAGTCGCAAACCGGCGATGCGCACGTCACAGTTGGCGGCGGCGGCACTAACCTTCGCGCCCTGAGCGGACTGCCGAAAGAAATAAAGCAGGTTCGATGGATCGACAACCAGGAAGAGCTGACCTTCACCCAGAATGGCGCGGGAGTGGGCACCCGCGCCCTGGCAGCTCTGGATTGCACGGGCTATCCGTACGGCACAAATCTGGTCGTCAGAATAGCGGAAATCGATACCGTCTAATCGATGCGGAATCACAAACCTTATCTCTCGTTCATTTATGGATCATTGCTGGGTTTTCATATTCTATTCATCTCAATGGACTAGAATAAGATCCGAAGAAGGGCTGCTGCAGTGTCAGCAGCCTGGATCCAGAGAAAAAGAGGTACAGGAATGCAAAAACGGCACATCTTGGGAATTGTCGGCGTCTTTACATTGGCGCTGGCATTGTTGGTCCCAGCGTTCGCACAAAAAGGCCAGCGGCCCGATGTCGGACCACAGGGGGCTATTGGTCGTATCTCTGCCGTGAGCACCAGTTCAATCACGGTAGATACCCGTAAAGACGGGTCGAAGACTTTCTCGATAGGTTCCGCAACCACGGTAACCATCGATAAGCAGCCGTCCACCGCGGATAAATTGGTCGTTGGCCAATTTGCCGCTGTAACAAGCAGCGATGGAACTTCGACCACCGCCATTAATGCTCGCGTAAGACGAGCCCGCCCAACAGCAACCCCGGCTCAGGCGCCCACTGTCGAAACGCCTCCCGCTCCTGCTGCTCCGCCCGCTCCAGCTCCTCCTGCCCCCGCCGGAAATTAGTTTTCAGCAGGCAAAACGAGAGCCGTTTCCGCCAATGCGGGAACAGCTCTCGATTTTTTTGTGCCCCGGAAGTTAATTATTCTTAAGATTCATGACTAGATTTTCATATGGTCTTCATTTCATAGGTTTAGAATAAGAGCAGAAGAAAAGCTAAGGAAAGAGGTACAGTAATGTCTCTACGAAAGAAGCAAGTGTGGGGGATTGTTGGCGCATTCACACTGACGTTAGCTCTGCTAATCCCGGCATTCGCACAGCAGGGACCGCCCCCGCCCCGGCCCGATGTCGGAGCTCAAGGGGCCCTGGGACGAATTACCACGGTCAGCAGCAGTTCTATTACTGTTGAGACACGAGACGACGGTTCTAAAACGTACTCGATCGGTACAACAACGACGATAACAGTCAACCGGCAGCCTTCCACAGTCGACAAGCTCGTCGTGGGGCAATTTGCCGCTGTCACAAGCAGCGATGGAACCACCGCTACGGCGATCGATGCTCATTTCCGACGCCCACCTCCTAATGTGGGTTCGGCCGGTGCTCTCGGAAGGATCTCTGCGGTAAGCAGTACGTCCATCACCGTAGATACCAGAGACGGAACCTCAAAAACGTATACGATTAGTTCATCCACAACCATCAAGCTGGACGATCAAACGGTAACAGCGTCGAGCTTAGCCGTCAAGCAGTTTGCGGCGGTCACCAGCTCCGATGGTACAACCACAACGGCCATCGATGCCCACTCCCATATGGGACCTCCTCCAGGACAAGGACCTCCTCCTGGTGGCGGACCCGGTGGGCAGGGTGGACCTGGCGGGGGACCTGGTGGACCCGGTGGGGGCGGACCTGGCGCGCAGGGGGGACCTCCCGGACAGTAGGATCCCGAATAAGCTGATCTAGACCTAGGGCCGCTTCCGAAGATTTCGGGAGCGGCTCTATTTTCGTACCATTACGTTCCCCCCAGCCCCATTAATATGAAATGGTGTAACGCCATACACCGATTTTTTGTGTTTGGTAGCATGCTAATTATCGGACTCGTTGACTAATGTACCAAAATGTGTTACAATTTCATAGTTTGGAGCGGAATTAAGTAAGTCGCTCTCAAATTTTATAGATTTTCGACATATTTTCCGGTATTTCTGAAACGAGTATGGTAATGAACAACCGTCCACCCCTGGCCCAAAGATCTTTTTCAAGCTCCGTGATAGAAGATGCGATCGCGGATGTAAGCAGGCGCATCGGTGATCCTGAAATAGCGGCTCTGTTTGTGAACTGCTTTCCGAACACCCTCGACACAACCGTTACTCTAGATGGCGCCGATTCTCTGCGTCCGGACACCTTTGTCGTAACCGGAGACATCGAGGCGATGTGGCTCAGGGATTCCACGAATCAAGTCTGGCCATATCTACGCTTCGTCAGCGACGCCCCCGATATAAGCCGGTTAATACAGGGAGTCATCAATAGGCAGGTCCAGTGTGTTTTGGTGGATCCCTACGCCAACGCCTTTCATCGAGAGCCGCAGAACAGCCAGTGGGTTACCGACCATACAGTTATGACTCCCGAACTACACGAGAGAAAGTACGAATTGGACAGCCTGTGTGCGGTCCTTAGATTGTCTTACGGCTACTACAAGGTAAGTAAGGACCATTCGTGCTTTGACGCCCGCTGGATGGAAGCCATGCGCAAGATCGTGAACACGATCCGCAACGAACAAGCAGGCGCCGACGAAGCCGAGAAATGCGACTACAGGTTTCAGCGCGATTCACGCGACCCCACCGAAACCCTCGCTTCCGGCGGATATGGTCAGCCGGCGAATCGTTGCGGCCTGAGCAAGTCTCCGTTCCGTCCTTCAGACGACGCTGCCCTTCTGCCATTTTTAATTCCCGCCAACGCCATGGCCGTTGTTTGCCTGAAGCAGCTGGCCAAGATCTGGACTGAAGTCTGCAATCAGCCCGCTGATGCGGCCGAAGCTACCGCGCTTGCCGACGAGATCGAGAGCGCCATCAACAAGCATGCGATCATCGAGCATCCTGAATTTGGTAAGATCTTTGCCTACGAAGTGGATGGTTATGGGTCGCACTATTTTATGGACGACGCCAACATACCAAGCCTTCTTAGCCTGCCTTACCTTGGATACGGCTCAACCAGCGATCCCATCTATCAGAGAACCCGGCAGTATGTTTTAAGTCCCGCAAATCCTTATTATGTAACGGGAAAGGCGGCGAGTGGGGTGGGGAGCCCGCACACCGGACGAGGTACTATCTGGCCCATGTCCCTGATCATGCAGGCCCTCACCTCCGAATCCGAGGAAGAAGTCCGCCACTGCCTGTACTGCCTGCGCGATACGCATGGGGGAACCGGCTTTATGCACGAGTCTTTCTTGAAGGACGATGCCTCAAACTATACGCGCAGCTGGTTTGCCTGGGCAAATACGCTGTTTGGAGAACTCATCCTAACCACGGACAGCAAGTTCCCTGGGCTGCTGGAAAGTCTATAGAGAGGGACGTTATATAGTGTAGTGACTACACTCTCCAGATTGTGCAATAATATGGCAAATATCATGACACATACAAAGCTTTCTTCTCCTAAGAGTCTGCCTGGCAAGGTGGCTGGCATGCTGCGGGAGCGTATTCGCTCTGGATACTACCAGGCGGGAGATCGTCTGCCGGCCGAACGTGTACTCGAAGAAGACCTGAGCGTCGATCGGCGGGTCGTCCGTGCAGCTATTGCGGAACTGGACAAGGAAGGTCTGCTGATCAGGCGCCCCAACTGCCGGCCCATCGTACAGGTTCTGCCTCCACAAGCGTCAGAAGCCGACGAATCCCGCTCCGTCTCGCAATTTCCCTCCTCGCGGCTTGTTGCCCTCGTTATGTGGCACGGCGGACCTGGCGATGACGCCGGCACCGCGCAGCAGCGAATTTTCTGGGGAATGAACCAGGCGCTCGGGCAGGCAGGCTATCACGGCGTCTTTCTGGACCTTGGCGAGGAAGTTGGAAACGAAGAGCAGAATGCAGAGCGCGAAGCCATGCATCTGCGCTACGCGCTGGACCACGGCTTTGGAGGCATCCTGTTCTACGCCTACGCAAACAACAGCAACCGTGAACTGATCCAGGAAGTCTCCCGCCGCATGCCGCTGGTCCTCATCGACCGCATGGTTCCAGGCGTGGAATCGGACTTTGTCGGATCCGAAAACCGCCGTTCCATGTATGATGCTACGAAGCACTTAATCGGCCTCGGACACGAGCGCATCGCCTACGTTACCAAAGGGGATTCCATCAACACCGTGCACGAACGGCAGGTTGGGTACCTCGATGCCATGCGCAAGACATTTGGCTCCCATGCAAACGAGATGGTAATCACCGCGCCTGCGCCGGACAATGATTCATGGACCGTATTCGATGCCGTGTTCGGCCTGCCCAAGCAGCAACGCCCAACGGCCGTTCTTTGCGTAAACGACGACGAAGCGGTGCGCGTTGCGAAGCGCCTCTCCGAAGTGGGCCTCAGTGTGCCGGGTGACGTGTCCCTTATGGGCTTCGACAACATCGTCCGAACCCTGCCCACCGGTGCGTCCTTCACCACCGTAGCCCAGCCCTTCGAAGACATCGGCAAGGCCGCAACAAAGCTGTTCCTGCGCCGCATGACAGATCCCAACGCCCTGCCTATCCACATCGAGCTGCCAACAGAGATGATAGCCCGCCATAGCGTCAAGTCTCTCATTGACGGCGACTAGATTTCAGAATTGAACGGACTAACAAAAATCCGGGTGATGCCTTTAACAGCATCACCCGTATTTTTTGTTTGGAGCGTGTGTCAAACTATGTCTGAACCATGTTTGCTCCAGGTTATGGACGAATTATAATTTTTATGAACCAATTTGAGATCTTAGAAAGAGACTTCTGACATAAAAGGGCAGCCTGACCCGTTGTATTACTTTTGGTACGAATATTGCCTGACAATCCCCTTCAAAGCTGAATTCCCCAGAATGAGCGACTTTTCCATCTCAATACTGATTTACTGAGCATCAATTTCTGTTCGAAACAAGATTGATGGAGCGTGTATGGTGCTAATTATTGTAAAATGTTTTAAAAAATGGAGCATAATTGTTCTGAAAGTTTATTGACTTTCGCTCCAAACTGTGATAGACTAGTAATGTGGACGGCGAAACGAGATGATGCTTGGATTAAACAGCGTCGTTGAAACAAGGATCTTCTCCACAATTTCGAAAAGAACGGCCCGCAGCGTATACGCTGCGAAATTATAGTCACATTTAAGTAAAGGATATCGATCATGCAAGACATCAAAAGATCAAAAGGATTTACTCTCATTGAGTTACTCGTCGTGATAGCCATCATAGCAATTTTGGCCGCAATCCTCTTCCCCGTATTTGCTAAGGTTCGGGAGAAGGCTCGGCAGACGTCCTGTCTCTCTAATCTCAAGCAGATTGGCATGGGATTAATCCAGTACAGCCAGGACAATAATGAAATCATGTGCAAGGCATGGGAGGGAAATGGTGGGTACGCCCCATCTGATCCTACTGCAAATAATACGAAGTGGAAATGGATGGACTGCATCTATCCTTACGTAAAAGACACAGCAGTATTTCACTGCCCAGACTTTAACGACGATTTGCATCTAGGAGCCACCGGAAACTACGTTCCATACCAAGAGCTTGGTCAGGTTACCGGTACCGTGAAAGGCGGCGACGACACTCACTACGGTAGCTATGCGATAAACGCTGCTTACTGGGACTATACATATAACAATTACGGATTTAGCTCACCGGCCTCTTCCTCTGGCAATGGTAGTTCTCAGGCTATTTTGATCAATCAGCTAAACCACCCATCAACGACAGTGTGGGTAGTAGATGGAGAAGGAGATTATCAGTTCGACTGGGAATACGGCAACCCTGCGGTAGTCAATGCCAGCGGTCAGCAAACTTGGGGTAGTGGCGGACTGACAGACGGTTCTATGTGCGGAAGTCGACATACAGGTTTCGCGAACATCCTTTGGTGCGACGGGCACGCTAAGTCGATGAATCTGAGTACGCTGATGACAACTAAGACAGTTACATCAAAACAAAATGTGACTATGACAGTCTCTCCTTACCTTGTAGTTCAAGATTACGGAATGTAGATCGTCACCTTCCAGCTCTAGCTCAAAGTAAAACTAAATACTTAGCGCCTCTCTAATTTGCTTAGTCGAGTTAGCGAGGCGCTCTTTTTATGCTTCTGTAATGGCAAATAGTCCCCGCTCATCCAGCATAAGCGGGGCTTTTCTTTGTTGGCCACCGTCAAGACTGAAGTATGACGATGGTTCGACTTTATAGAACAATTGGTACAAACCAACTGAAATTGAGATCGGCGCAATCTAAATTTAAGAAGGTTTCGATTCTTAGTAGACATCTAACGCAGGTCATTTGAAAGGTTTGGGACAAAGTAAAGCACGTACCAAAGAAATCACCGCCAGGAAATTGCCCTGGCAGAGATTAATCCCTTTCGCTTAGAGCATTTTTTATGAACGCAATCGCTTACGGAATAAGACATAAACCATTTCAATTGAGTTCTGAACGGCTTTACAACGGTAGTTTTTACTCATACGTACCAAAATATCTACCATATGAAATTCATGGTGCAAATAATTGTGCGATTTGGCGCAAAATCTCTTGACAGACGGGAAAGAGTATTGTACAATGGAGTCAGTCGTTGATCGAAGTCGATTTAATTGAGCCAAGGTGGATCATTAAGACGGACACTGAAATTGTTCATTCACTCGAAAGGGGTGTGGAGTATGTTACAGAGTAATAAAGTTAGAGCATTTACATTGATTGAGCTGCTCGTTGTCATAGCCATCATCGCAATTCTTGCGGCTATCCTGTTCCCGGTCTTTGCTAAAGTTCGTGAGAAGGCTCGGCAGATTAGCTGCTTGTCGAACGAGAAGCAGATCGGTCTTGCCATTACGCAGTATGTCGAGGATTACGACGAGAAGTTCCCGGCGATTAATACCTGGACCGGCGGTCCAAGCTCAAACTGGGCTGGAGAGATCTATCCCTACATTAAGAGTACCGAAGTGTTCATTTGTCCCGACAACCCAGGTGGGGTTCAAGGGACTTTGATGGGGTACTCATCGTTTCCGCAGTTGGACGGTGCGCCTGGAATCCCGATTTCCTACGCCTACAGCTATCAGATAGCAAACAGCTATGATTCCACACAAACAGACGCCAGTCCTGTTACCTTTAACGGTGCGGATACACTGGGATTTGTCAACGAACCAGCCTCCAAGATACTGGTGACTGAATCTTGGGGAGAGTACGGAATGGGCTACCCAGACTGGATCACTTCAGGTGGCGCCCCTTCTGGAGGCGGCTTTGGTGATGGCGTCAGCACCAGGTTGTTCGCCAGCCACACTGGATTGACAAACTACCTCTTTGTCGACGGTCATGCCAAGGCTCTCAGACCTCTTCAGACCGCGTCCTTAACTCCGTCACCATTCAACATGTGGGGCAACTTCGGCGACAACACAGCGGCGGAAGGAAACGGCTGTGGAACTCCGGGGTCTTCGAATGTGGCGGGAACTAACGTAAACTGCGATTATCCGTCACCCGGCTTGATAAATGCGCTGGCTACGGTTCAGGCAAACGCAGAGTAAAGAACACAATTAATAAGGCGCAAGTGTAGTGCTTGTGCCCCGATAATAATAGTTTGACCTTTCGGATTCTCAATCGCGATGTGTCCGCATTTCTAAGGAGATGCGGACGCATTTCTTTTTTTGCCTGTTGTACAGACTTTTACTGGATACCATAGATGAAGTTTTTAATTTTCGGACTTATTGTTTTGGCCATTACGGGATGCTCAGTCTCTACGCCGCATACTGTGACTACGACGGTTGTGACTAATCCTATCCTTAAGCCGAGTGTTGCGCAGCAATCGTTTCGCCCTCCGGCCGTTCCACTCATAACCAACGACCCTTACCTGAGCATTTGGTCCGAAGCCGACCATCTAAATGATGCAAACACCGTCCACTGGACCCATCACGAGGAGTCTCTGGTTAGTCTGGTACGTATTGACGGTAGGCCCTATCGTCTTATGGGCGACGATCCGTCGAGCGTTCCGCCCATTCCTCAGGTATCTCTGCAGGTCACACCCACCCGCAGCATCTATGATTTCGAAAACTCCAACGTCCACGTGACTTTGACCTTTATGACGGCCGACCTGCCGCACGATCTGGATGTACTCTCACGGCCGCTTAGCTACATTACCTGGAGTGTGCGCTCTGTCGATGGCAAGCCGCATACCGCGTCCCTGTACTATAGTACAAGTTCGGAGCTTGCCGTAAACTCCACGGATCAAACAGTAAACTGGAACCGCCAGACAATGGGGCCGTTGACGGCGCTTAGCGTCGGTTCCGATATACAGAGCCTGCTCAATCCAGCCGGCGACGACACCCGGATCGACTGGGGCAATGCATATACCGTCGCTCAAACGAATCAGACCAAGTCCGCGATTGGCGGCGACAACGAGCTGCTTGCCGGCTTTGTTGGAAACGGAGCGCTTCCTGCCAAAGACGATACCCGTCAGCACCGCGCGGTCACCGACGACCAGCCTGTCACGGCGTTTGTTTTCGACCTTGGAAGCGTCGGTGTACAGCCAATCGCCAGGCACGTCATGGTTGGCTACGATGAGATCTGGTCTGTCAAGTTCGCTGGAACAAAGCTCCGGCCTTACTGGCGGCGCAATGGTGCGACTCCAACGGACTTGTTCCAGGCGGCCGATCGCGACTATCCAGCTCTTGTTACTCGCTGCACGGCATTTGACAACGATCTAATGACCGACATGACCAAAGTAGGCGGCGCGAAATACGCTCAGATCGCCGCTCTTGCGCTGAGACAGTCGTTCGCCGCAAACGGCATTGCCGCCGATGCCAACAAACAGCCTCTTCTTTTTGCCAAAGAGAACAACAGCGACGGAGATATCGCAACCGTCGATGTGATCTTCCCGCAGGATCCCATGATGATCCTGCTCAGCCCGAGCCTGGCCAAAGCAACCATCGCTCCCGTCCTCGCCTACGCATCTTCCCCAGTCTGGAAATATCCGAACGCTCCGCACGACCTCGGGACCTATCCCATCGCTTCGGCGAACGGCAGCGCCGGAGAAGAGATGACCGTCGAAGAGAGCGGCAATATGCTCATCATCTGCGACGCCATTACCCAGGAAGACGGCAACACAAAGTTCATTACTCCCTACTGGAAGCAGCTGCAGACCTGGGCCAACTATTTGGCGCAGTACGGCCTGGATCCGGGAGATCAGCTCTGCACCGATGACTTTATGGGCCATTTGGATCACAACGCGAACCTGTCCGTGAAAGCTATCGTCGCTCTGGCCGCCTACGGGGACCTCTGCAAATGGAAGGGCGATACCGCAAACGCCGCTAAATATACGGCTCTGGCCAAAGTCGACGGGCGGCACTGGGTGAAAACGGCCGATGCAGGGGACCATTCTCTGCTTGCCTTCGACAAACCAGGCACCTGGAGTCAGAAGTACAACCTAGTATGGGATAAAATCCTTGGCCTAAATGTCTTCCCAGCATCTGTCGCACAGAAAGAAACCGCCTACTACAAAAAGATGATGCAGAAGTATGGCGTTCCCCTCGATAGCCGCACGCATCTGACAAAGACGGACTGGTCCTTCTGGAGCGCAACCCTGGCGGACAATCAACCCGATTTTGAAACGTTTATTTCGCCCGTCTACGACTATTTAAACGGGACATCCTCGCGGGATCCTCTGGCCGACTCCTATACCACCGACAATCTTAACAGCAGCGGAATGCATGCCCGGCCCGTTGTCGGCGGCCTGTTTATCAAGATGCTGAGTGACCGATCCATGTGGAAAAAATGGTCCGTCGGAGACATCGTTAAGGCGGCGAATTGGGCGCCGAACTTATACTTATGTCCTGCCGAATGCATCTAAAGACACTGGTGTCTGGAAATACACGACGACAGCAAACCCGCCGTCGACGGATTGGTTTAAGACGAGCTTCGATGATTCCGCCTGGAAAAAAGGGGAGGGGGCGTTCGGTACCTGGGCGCCGGACAAAGTTCCGGTTCGTACTCCCTGGAAGGACACCCCAGGCGACATCTGGCTGCGCCGAACGATCGAAATACCGGCCACAGCCACAGGAAACCTCGTCTTTATGGTGTACCACGATGAAGACGTCGAGATCTACGTCAACGGCATCGCCGCCTCACAGGAAAGCGGCTATAACAGCACATACGACCCCCTGGACATCGCGCCTGCCGCACTCGCGCTTCTCAAACCTGGAGCCACAGTAACCCTGGCGCTCCACATCCATCAAACCACAGGAGGACAGGGGGTAGACCTCGGACTGGCCAATGTAGTCCAGCCGTAATAGAATCCATCGCACTAATCTTGTAGCACATCGCAATTATTAAATGTGAGGTTGTAGGTATAGATCTTTAAAGCAAGGAAACAGCGGAAATTTCCACCTCTCCCAGCGGGAGAGGTGAAAACTTTCCGTCGAAGGTTGCTTGAAAGATCAACTGCACTTAGATCCTTTGGGGTAATCTGTAACACATTCTGAAGAACAGATATAGCACAGACTATGCGTGAATGTAATACACCA
>Ga0302309_10003414_pt1 | contig 12317 bp, 10 predicted proteins | sample III_Palsa_N1_1_FD_200453 | JGI IMG/M metagenome (GOLD analysis project Ga0302309, IMG submission 200453) | Peat permafrost microbial communities from Stordalen Mire near Abisko, Sweden - III_Palsa_N1_1 | ecosystem: Environmental > Terrestrial > Soil > Palsa > Peat permafrost | place: Sweden... | reverse complement strand
AGCCCTTTCCTTCATTGGAACAAAGGATGGCCTGGTATGGAAGGTGCGCACCAACGCTGGCCATAGATTCCATCCATTCCTGCATCAGCGGTTTGGCCACCCCCTCGGAGATCACCCACCTGATCACTGTCAGTTGCACCGGAATGAGCGCCCCGGGACTGGATCTTCAAATCATGGAAGCCATGCACTTGTCACCTTCCCTGTTTCGAAGCTCCGTGAACTTTATGGGGTGCTATGCCGCCATCCATGGCTTGAAATGGGCCGACGCCCTTTGCAAATCGGATCCCAACGCCAAGGTACTGGTCGTATGTGTCGAGCTGTGTACCCTGCATTTTCAACGGGAAGCCACCATGGACAATATTGCCTCCGGGATGCTGTTTGCCGATGGGGCGGCCGCCGTGCTGGTGACTTGTGACGACAACCCCCACCCAGGCTTCCGGCTGGAGCAGTTCTATAGCCAGGTAGCCCTCCAGGGCAAAAAGGATATGACTTGGGAATTATCTTCAACAGGATTCCAAATGACACTCAGCAGTTATATCCCCGATTTGCTGGGGGCCGACTTTTCTTCCCTGGTCAATGCCGCCCTGCAAAAGGCGGGTCTCCGGTCCACGGATATCCGGCATTGGTGTATACATCCGGGGGGAAAAAGGATATTGGAAGCCATCGCTCAAAGTATGGATCTGGAGCCCGGTCAACTGGAGCACAGTTATAACGTCATGCGGGATTATGGGAATATGTCGTCTCCTACCCTTCTTTTCGTATTAAAACAAATAGAAGCCCAGATAAAAGGGGCCCCCCGCAAAAATTCTTCCGCGCCCGAATATGTGTTCGGAGCCGCATTTGGCCCGGGCCTCACGATGGAAACCTTTATTGCCTCGGTAGTATGACGTTCTCACAACGCCTGGACGAAAAAGAACTGCTTGACGATCCTGATATTCCGGATGCAGACCTGGAGCGCAATCTGGACGAACTAAATGTCATTAACCGGTACCTGGGCGGTCACCACATTACCCTGAGCGCCGTAAAACAGCTCCTGAAAAGGATCGTAGCCGCAGGCGTCCATATTGAAAGACCCATCCATATCTGTGAAATTGGTTGCGGCGGGGGAGACAATCTGCGTGTCATTGACCGGTGGGCCAGACGCAAAGGCTTACCCATCCTGATCACGGGGGTAGATATGAAGGCCACCTGCATCGACTTTGCCCGCCGTAAAAGGTGGCATCATCCCTGCCGGTGGATCACATCCGATTACCGGGAAGCGGCGTTCGACACACCTCCGGATATCCTGTTCTCCTCCTTGTTTTGCCATCACTTCCCTGACGGCGAATTGCCTGGTATGCTCAGGTGGATGCATGAAAAATCCGGCTATGGATTTTTTATTAACGACTTACACCGGCACCCCCTGGCCTACTACTCCATCAAATGGCTAACCAGGGCCTTTTCCAGGTCCTACCTCGTTCGAAATGACGCACCCCTATCAGTGCAACGCGCGTTTAGCCGGGGGGACTGGATCAACTATATACAACAATCCGGCGTACCCGGGATCAGCATCCGTTGGAGATGGGCGTTTCGGTGGCTGGTCGGGGGAACCACATTGACAAAATAAGTATCCATTGCCAATCGCTTCCAGATCATATGACGTTGCCATTATCGGAGGGGGGCTCGCCGGGCTCACCCTTTCTATTACGCTTGCGGAAAAGGGCTGCCGGGTTATCCTATTGGAGAAAGAATCCTATCCATTCCACCGGGTGTGCGGAGAGTATATCAGTATGGAAAGCTGGCCCTTTTTAGAAAGGCTCGGCATTCCATTGTCTGCCTTAATGCTGCCGCGGATCCATACGCTCACGGTATCGGCTCCGGACGGCTTTTCCATTACCCAACCCCTGGACCTGGGGGGGTTTGGTATCAGCCGTTATACACTGGATGCATTGCTGGCTGAACGGGCCGTTGCTGCGGGCGTTACCGTCCTTACGGGATGCAGAGTAACAGACGTCCCTTTTAGCGGGAATGACTTTCGGGTGGAGGCAGGAACATTCTCTTGCACGGCCTCCGTGGCTATTGGCAGTTTCGGGAAAAGAAGCAATGTGGATGTGGGGATGAAGCGGCCCTTTATCATGCATAAACCGGGGAAGCTCAATAACTATATCGGCATCAAATACCATATACGCATGGGACTTCCTTCCGGGCAGATCGGGCTTCATAACTTCGCAGGCGGATACTGCGGCGTTTCCGAAGTAGAAGGAGGCAAGCATTGCCTTTGCTATCTAACGACGGCCGCCAACCTGGAAAAAAGCGGGAACAGCATCCGCCAAATGGAAAAGCAGATCCTCTGCAACAATCCCCATCTGAAGGATATCTTTACCCGGGCCTCCTTTGATTGGGAGAAACCGGAAAGCATAGCCCGGATCAGTTTTGAACAAAAAGCTTCTGTGGAACAACATTTGTTGATGACAGGGGACGCAGCGGGAATGATCTCTCCCTTGTGTGGAAATGGAATGAGCATGGCCTTCAGATCCGGGCAACTGGCCCAGGAAGCCTTGCTGCCCTTTCTGGCGGGTAAAATCAGCCGGGAAGGGATGGAACATGCTTACCAGCGTGCCTGGAAACTACAGTTTTCCACGAGGATGAGGGCGGGTCGCCTTATCCAGTCACTGTTTGGTAAACCCGGGCCGACCAAATTATTTTTAAAATTATTGAGTCCTTTTCCGATATTCACCCGTGAGATTATACGTAGCACCCATGGAAATGCGTTTTAGTATTATTACCTAGACCTACTATGAAAAGATTTATTTTAGCCATTCCTGGGCTGCTGATGGCAGGCCTCTTGCAGGCTCAAAACTATCAGGCGCTTCATGGATCACCTTATTCAGGGAGTCTAAGCAATGATTTTAATCCTGCTGCCATCCTCAATTCCCCCTATACCTGGGATCTTACCCTGTTTGGGGCGCAGATCAAAACGATGACCAATTCCTTCAGGGTCACCAATGCCTCGCTGATTTCATCCGCTGACACCCTGACCATTGATACCAAATCCGGCAATTATCCCCGGTACGTGCTGGCTTCCGCCGACCTACATCTGTTCAACGCACGCATTTCGCTGGACAGGCACCAGGCCTTCGCCTTCGGATTAAACTTGCGGAATTATGCGAGGATCAGGTCCAGCAAATATAATTTTACAGACACGACCAGCCAGCTCCCCAACTTCTTTTCCATCAACGAGGGCAATGTACCCCTGGAAGTCAACGGGGTCCAGGCCAGTTGGCTGGAAGGATTTATCACGTACTCCAGGGTCATTTTTGAAGACGACGGAGCCCGTCTGCAACTGGGCGCCACCCTATCCGTCATGCGGAGCCTTTCCGGCGTCTATGCCTACGGCACCCAATTCAATTATGTACCCAACGCGGCCGGAACCGGGTATATTGTCAATAATGTGGAAGCCCAGTACGGATATTCTCAAAATTATGACCGCTATTCTTCCGGACAGTCTCCCCTCCGGCTACTCAAAACAGCTATTCGTACCGGAAATCCGGGAGCGTCCTTTGACATAGGAGGGGAATATGTGCAGAAAACCGGGGAGGATTTTGATCGCCAGGAAAAATCAGGCACTGACGTATACGATTGGAAGCTGGGCGTTGCTTTTTTGGACGTAGGCTTTAGCGGGTACCATTATGGGATGCAGAGCGCCGCTTTTAGCGGTGTCAAAGGCGTGGTGACTGATTCCAGCCTTTCCGCTTCCTTTTACAATATCAATTCGCTTACACAGTTCAACGATACGGTTAAAACAATGGTGGCCAGTTTTAAATCAGTCCACGGAACATTCAATATAGCCACCCCGGCAAGGTTTATGGTCAACTTTGACAAGCGGCTCGACGGGTATTGGGCCGTGAACGGAGAATTATCATTGAATCTTACCACCATAAGCAGCACTACTGCCAGCGTGCAGGAGCTGAACTTCCTCACTGTCACTCCCCGCTGGGAAAAATCCGAGTTAGGCGCCTATCTTCCCATATCCATCACCAATCAAGGTCAATTTTGGGTAGGTGCTGCCGCGAAAGTAGGGCCTTTACTGATAGGCCTCCACAACCTGGGCTGGCTGCTGACCAAGAAATCCTTCCCGAATGGAGGGGGCTACCTGGCTATTATCATCCATCCCGGCGAACATGAAAAGGATGGAGTCCCCTGTCCTAAGTACTGATTTCTTGCGATCCTTCGTACCTTTGGCTGCTGAAATCAACCCCTGATTATGTCTAAGAAAACCTTGGTCATAGGTGCTTCTGATAACCCTTCAAGGTATAGCTACCTGGCCATTCAGCAATTGGTTAACCATGATCAGCCCGTGGTCGCTTTGGGTAAGAAAGCCGGGCAGGTAGCCGGTGTGTCTATTCTTACTGAAAAACCTACTGATACTGATTTTGACACGATCACACTCTACCTGAATCCCGTTAATCAGAAACCATACTACGACTATATCCTCTCTCTCCAACCGGCACGTCTCCTTTTCAACCCGGGTGCCGAAAATCCTGAATTGGCTGAAATGGCGGCGGATAAAGGAATACAGCCCGTTGAAGCGTGTACGTTGGTATTGTTGAGTACAGGACAGTATTAAAACGGGCCGGCATTAGCGAATGATTACATTTTCAAAATAACCTTTCCACCAACTTTATTTTCCTTAATTTAGGGAAACCCATTAAGATATGAAGTGGCGCAGATTTAATGGAGAACCAATCCATCTGCCCATCAAAGAGGAAGTCAGGAGCGCAATAATCGGCGAAACTACGAAAGGCTATCATCTCAAAGTTTGCATCGGCACGGACTCACAAGTAAAGGGAATCGAAACGGAATTTGCGACTGTCATTGTTTTCCTCCGCGAAGGACATGGTGGATTTATGTTCATCCACAACGAAAAAACCAAACAGAAATTTACCATCAGGGAACGCATGCTGGTGGAAGTAGCTAAAAGCATCGAAATCGCTTACGAGCTCTGCGATCTGTTTAATCAGTATGACGTAGACATGGAAGTCCATGCCGACATCAATACAAACCCCAGTTTCAAGAGCAATGAAGCCCTCAGAGAAGCCATGGGCTACATCCTGGGAATGGGTTTTGCCTTTAAGGCCAAGCCGGAGGCCTTTGCCAGCAGTAGCTGCGCAAACAAGGTAGTGAATTGACCGGCGATGAAGAGCCCCGGCGCACCTTGATCCCACGGCTAACCCAACCTTAGTAACGTGGCGGCTACGATGCCCGCTGTTTCTGTCCGTAACCTGGTTTCTCCGAGCGTCACAGGGAGCCATCCCCTGGACAGGGCATTGTCTACTTCTGCGGAAGTGAAGTCTCCCTCCGGCCCAATAATAATAATGGAAGCATTGGATGGGTTATTCAGGTCTCTGATCGATCTTTTCACCCCGTTGATACAGTGCGCAATATACCGGGCGGGTGGATAATCCGATCCGGGGTCATTACCCAAAGAGCGGCCTACCTCGTCTTTTTCCAGCACGCTCCTGAGTGGAAGGGGCTCTTTCAATTCCGGTAGCCAGGCCTGCTGGGACTGGAGCATCGCAGAAACCAGGATACTGGTCATCCGCTCCTGCCTGAATGTAGCCCGTTCAGTCCTTTCACAGAGCAATGGAATAATTCCCGTCACCCCAATTTCGGTTGCTTTTTCCAGGAACCATTCAAACCGGCTGGTGTTTTTTATGGGGGATATGCCTATATATACTTCCGGGCCCTGGCGGCCTTCGAATACAGGATTTAATAAGGTGACTTCACAGGATCGTTTATGTGGAGTCCTGATCGTTGCGGTGATGGTCAGGCCCCGGCCATCTGTAAGGAGCAGGGAATCGCCTTCCCGCATCCGGAGTACCTGCACACAATGCTTACTGGTCTGCTCGTCCAGCGTCATAACGGGGCTGGATACCTCCAACTGAGGCGCATAAAACCGAACCAGGGACATTAAAAAGGTGTTTCTTGGTCGAAGCCCTCATCAAATTGCATATCATTCATCTTGCTGCCTTTTTGAATATACAGCTTGGGGCCCGCGGACTGCCCATTCCCCGGGCCATCGCTTCCTACGGGCTTCCAATTTCCACCTCCGGAGGGTGGAAGTCCGGGTCCAAAATCGTTTGATTCGTCTTCCACAAATTTCTGTATATGCAGCAGCGCACGCAATTTGATCGTTTCCAGGGAGCCGTTACGGTGTTTGGCTATCCTCACATGGGTTTCACCTTTATTGCTTTCTCCCATTTCGTTGGCGGTAATATCATAATATTCCGGGCGGTAAAGGAACATTACCATATCGGCATCCTGTTCGATCGCGCCCGACTCTCTCAGGTCACTGAGCTGGGGCATTTTGTTCCCGTCCTTGCGCTTCTCTACCTCACGACTCAACTGGGACAAAGCGATGACCGGTATGTTCAATTCCTTTGCAAGACCTTTCAGGTCCCTGGAGATACGGCTGATTTCCTGCTCCCGGTTCATGGTCTTGTTTTCTCCACCCCCACTCATCAATTGCAAATAATCAATGAGGATCATTCCGATATTGTGCTTGTTCTTCAACCTGCGGCACTTGGCCCTCAGTTCGAATATATTGAGGGCGGCCGAATCATCAATAAAAATAGGAGCTGCAGCCAATCGTTGGATACCCTTCTGGTAAAGTTGTTTCATCTCATGCTCTTCCAGTTTACCCCTGGCGATCTTTTCCAGCCATATTTCAGACTCGGCGGAAAGGATACGCTGTACGATCTGCCCGGCACTCATTTCAAGGCTAAAGAAAGCTACGGCGGTCGGTTTGGAAGAGTTCAAAGCTGCCGTACGGGCAAGGTTCAGGGCAAATGCCGTTTTACCCACGGAAGGCCGCGCCGCCAGAATGATCAAATCGGTATTTTGCCACCCGTAAGTAACCTTGTCCAGGCTGGGAAATCCACTGGGAACACCTGTGAGGTCCTCCTTCCTGTTTCGCATATCCTCGATGCGCTGGATGGTTTTTACCAACACCGTATCTATGGAATCAAAGTTCTTCCGGAGGTGATTATTGGTGATCTCGAAGAGCTTGCTTTCCGCACTGTCAAGCAGGTCAAACACATCTGTAGAATCCTCATAGGCGTCTCCGATGATTTCCCCGCTTACCCGGATCAGTTCCCGCTGAATAAATTTCTGCAGGATGATCCGCGCGTGCGCTTCAATATTGGCTGAAGACACGACAGCATTGGTCAGCCGGGTGACATAATAAGGCCCTCCCACCATTTCCAATTCTTCCCGGAAGCGTAACTCCTCCACTACCGTCAGCAAGTCAATGGGCAGGCTTTTCTGAGCCAGCCCCTGCATTGCCCGGAATATCCTTTGGTGGGCGTCCACATAGAAGCATTCCGGTTTAAGAATCTCAATAACCACGTCAAAAGCCCCTTTTTCCAGCATAACAGCCCCCAAAACAGCCTCCTCCACTTCTTTAGCCTGGGGGGGTACTTTGCCATATACCATGGTGGTCAGATCGATAGCCGGCTTTCTACGAGCCTTCCGATCTTTATTGAGGTTAGTGAGATCCATTAGACGAAGTTTCAGGTTTTGAAGTGGATGATTCTTGAGTCATTTCCAGATAGCGCTTTCTTGCCCTGCTACCCGTCGGAAAACTGCGGCCAATGTTACCGCAATGTTACGTGATCGGGTGGGGGGCGGTGAAGGTAAAGGCAAAAAGTGCGATCGGGAAATTAAATCTGATCTAAGTTATTCCACAGGTAATCCCCAGGTAATACACACAAAAACCATACTTATTCACAGAAGACCTCCTGTTTATCCCCAAAATAAAGTTTTTTTCCGCGTTATTCCCAAAGATTTACACACGTTGTGTGCAAAAAAAAAGAGTCCCGTTCCTGTTCCGATTTTGGCGGATCGGGCCGGAAAAAATAAGGCTCCGATCCCCCCTTATCAAGGGGAGCGGAGCCACTTTATGCGGGTATGCTACGAACGTTAGTGATTAATTATTACCCGACGCCCTGCGCGCACTGTCTGCAGCACGTTGCTGCGCTCTCTTCAACTGAGCAGCTTTTAACTGGGCGGCCTTTTGTTGGGCAGCCTTCTGCTGGGCAGCCAATTGAGCGGCTTTCTGTTGAGCAGCCTGTTGGACGGCTAATTGAGCGGCTTTCTGCTGGGCCGTCTGTTGGGCGGCCTGTTGGGCAGCTAATTGAGCAGCCTTCTGTTGGGCGGCCTGTTGGGCAGCTAATTGAGCAGCCTTCTGTTGAGCGGCCTGCTGGGCGGCTAATTGAGCGGCCTTCTGCTGGGCGGTTTGCTCCTGCTGTTGGGCCTTTTCATTTTGCTGACTGTTTACCTGCTGCTGGACCCCTCCCGGAGGGTTGCTGGCGGGATAGCCCATTTCCTTGTTGCGTTGCGCAGGAGGCGGATTCCCCTGGTTGTTCGGAGTGCTCCCGACCTGGCCAGCCGGAGGCGTGATCGGGCGAACGGTGTTTAACGGAACAACCTTGGCCGGAGCAGGGGTACTCTGCCCGCTGGTGGCTGGGGGAGGTGTTTTTACCTGGGGCCGGTAAATGGTCAATTGTCCATTATTCACCTGGCTGCCACCGGGAGTAGCCCCTTCTTTAAACGTGACGGGCGTAATAGTGGTATGCGTCGCCGCTTCCACTTCGGTTCTTGCCGGACCGGTCACATATACATTCTTATTATTGGTAATATTGGTGTTGTTGATATTGTTATTGGTGACGTTGTTATTGGTAATATTGTTATTTGTGGTGTTATTGGTAACGTTATTGGTCGTATTATTCGTGGTATTGTGAACGTTATTAATGGTCGTATTATTAATGGTGGTATTGTTATTGGTAACACGGTTAACCGTATTATAATTATTAATCACCGTCGTCCTGTTAATAATGGTCACATTCTTATTCTCTTCCACATAATAATTATTCACATGAGGACTGGTCACGTATTGCTGGGGAACAAAGGACCAAACGTGCGCCGGAGGATTATATGACGAAATGGAAACACTCACCCCAACAGTGGGCGCAAGGGGAGCCCACCCATAATAATCGGGACTTTGCCTCCAGGCTACCCAGGCAGGAGCCCATTGGTAACCCGGGACCCAGCACCAACCGTAATTGTCGTCAAAGAACCACCGTCCATAATGGAAAGTCGCCCAACCCCAGGGATAATCTGATACCCATGTCCACCCTTCATTTGAATAAACCCAATGGCCTGCGGTGCTGTAAGGCTTGAAATCAGGACCTGCATTGGGTATCCACACATAGCCCGTCCCAGGATAATCCACCCATTGACCGTATGGGCTAAGGGCGTCATAAAATGTCTGGTAAGTAATGGCGGGAGGAGGGGCAGGAGCATCTTGCACTCTAGGCGGAGGCGCCTGATAAACGGGGGTCTCACTTTGCACCACCACGTGGGTGGGACCACAGGCTACGACCAACAATGCCAAGCCTGAACTCAGAATAATGAATACTCTCTTCATAAAAAGGATAATAGTAGTTGTAATGATGGACTCTCTCAATACGGCAAAGTAAAGCCATTACCGTTTAATTAACACTGCATACAGCCATTTTGGGGCCAAATTCCACCCGATCCAGTTTCCTTTCCATTCCCCGAATCTGTTATCTTTGCGGCTTTGGCTATTTTTATATTCTATTTATATTATGACGATCTCATACCATTGGCTAAACGACTATTTACCCACGGTCCTGGACCCGGAAAGGCTATCTAAAATACTCACCTCTATCGGATTAGAGGTGGAAACGCTGCACCATTATGAAGAAGTCACCGGGAGTTTGAAAGGGCTGGTGGCGGGAGAGGTACTCGAATGTGCCGGGCACCCCAATGCAGACAAACTAAAGCTGACGAAAGTAGACATAGGCACGGGGACCCCATTGCAGATCGTATGCGGAGCACCCAATGTGGCCGCCGGGCAAAAGGTCGTGGTAGCCACTATTGGAACGACCATCTATCCGCTAAAAGGGGAACCCCTGACAATGAAGGCGGCTAAGATCAGGGGCGAATTAAGCGAAGGCATGCTTTGTGCGGAAGATGAATTGGGGCTGGGAGAAAGCCATGCCGGTATCATTGTGCTGCATTCAGACACTCCTGTAGGGACGGCAGCAGCGGATATCTTTTCCCCCTATACGGATTGGATCTATGAGATCGGCCTGACCCCCAATCGTATGGACGCCATGAGCCATTTGGGCGTTGCCAGGGATGTTTGCGCGTATCTTACCCACCATGAAAGAAAAACGTATTTGGTAAAGTCCCCCTTCCAGTCGGCATTCACCATAGACAACCAAGACCTGCCCATCCGCGTAAAGGTGGACAATCCTGCCGCCTGCAGGCGTTATTCGGGAGTCAGTCTGACCAGCGTAAAAATGGGCTCTTCTCCCAAATGGATGCAGCAAAGGCTCAAAGCCATTGGCGTCAGGCCCATCAGTAATATTGTTGATATTACCAATTACCTGTTACATGAAACTGGACAGCCTTTGCATGCCTTTGATGCGAGCCGTATTACCGGAAATACGGTTATTGTAAAGAACCTTCCGGAAGGCACTCCTTTTGTGACCCTGGATGGTAAAGAACGGAAACTAAGCGCAGAGGACCTCATGATCTGCAATGCCACGGAAGCCATGGCCATCGGAGGCGTCTTTGGAGGCCAGCATAGCGGGATCAATGACCATACGACCTCCATTTTCTTAGAAAGCGCCTGGTTTGAGCCCATCGGCATCCGAAAGACTTCCCTTCGCCACGGCCTCAGGACGGACGCAGCGACCCGTTTTGAAAAAGGGGTGGATATCTCCGGAACCCTGTCTGTGTTAAAGCGTGCGGCTCAGTTGATCAGGGAGATCGCCGGCGGCCTGGTGTCTTCCGACATCACAGATGTTTATGAACACCCGGAAGAGCAAAGCGTCGTCTCCCTCAAATATCATTATTTGAAAAAATTGAGCGGCAAGAACTACCACCCCGACATGGTAAAAAACATATTGGTAAGCCTCGGCTTTGCTTTATGCAGGGAAACCATTGATGAAATAACGGTCGCGGTGCCTTATAGTAAAACGGACATCCATCTGCCTGCCGACCTGGTAGAAGAAATCATGCGGATAGACGGGCTCGATAATATTGACATTCCAACGGCCATCCGCGTAACACCTTCGGTGGAAGCGGATCATACTTCTTTCTCTCTGAAGGAGAAGACGGCGGCCTACCTGGTCGGATTGGGATTCAATGAGATCATGACCAATTCTATTTCCAACAGCGCGTATTTTGAGTCCTATGAAAAGGATACCACGGTACGTCTGCTGAATAGTCTCAGTATTGAGCTGGACATGCTCCGTCCGTCCATGCTGGAAACCGGGCTGGAGGTGCTGGCGTACAACCTGAACCGGAAAAATCTGCACTTGCGAATGTTCGAGTTCGGGAAAACCTACCGGCAATTCCCGGAACTAAATAAGGTCGGCCCGCTAATAGAAAAAAGCCCTACCCCTTACCAGGAATCAACCCACCTGTCTCTCTACATCACCGGGTCTACCCGTGAGAATACCTGGCACCAAAAAGGAGAGAAAACTGATTTTTATTATGCCAAGGGGCTAACGGAGGCCTTATTAAAGATGTGTGGCCTTAGCGCTTTCACCCAAAGCATGGAAGCTCCTTCGGAAGGACTGTCCGAATCGGTCGTTTACTCCTACAAAGAACAGCCCATTGCCAGAACGGGGCAGGTCTCCAAAGGAATAGCGGATCGGTTTGATATCAAACAGGAAGTCTTTTTCATGGACATCAACTGGGACCTGATCACACAACTGTTCGCGAAACAAGCTATCCTTTATAAAGAAGTCAACCGGTTCCCATCCGTGGAGCGCGATCTCGCCCTGATCGTTGGGGAATCCATTCCCTATTCCAGGATCGAGCAGGTGGCCTTTCATGGTAAAATCCGCAAACTAAGATCGGTATCCCTGTTTGATATTTTCCGCAGTGACAAGATCGGAGAAGGGAAAAAATCGGTGGCCCTTAGCTTCACCTTTCAGGATGACGAAAAGACGCTAACGGATAAAGAGGTTGACAGCATGATACAACAGCTCATGCGGGCCTTTGAAACAGAACTCGGGGCAGAGATCCGCAAGTAACGGTCTCCGATGCCCTACTAAAAATACAAACGCCCTTATGTCAGACACACAGGTAAATGTGGAGCGGGTCCAACAAAAATTGCAATTGCTCATCAGGCAATTGAATGCCCTGCGTAAGGAAAATGACAAGTTGCAAAAGGAGGCTGCTCAATGGAAGCAACAGGAAGTGGTCCATCGGGAAAACATCAGACAGCTTACCCGTCA
>Ga0302309_10003408_pt1 | contig 12331 bp, 11 predicted proteins | sample III_Palsa_N1_1_FD_200453 | JGI IMG/M metagenome (GOLD analysis project Ga0302309, IMG submission 200453) | Peat permafrost microbial communities from Stordalen Mire near Abisko, Sweden - III_Palsa_N1_1 | ecosystem: Environmental > Terrestrial > Soil > Palsa > Peat permafrost | place: Sweden... | reverse complement strand
CACGAAGCCGTGCGCATGCAGGTAAGAGAATGCGGGCAAGATACCCAATACGTAGGCAATCGCTTCTTCCACCGGTAATGCCCCGCGTTCCTTCCACATGCTGTCGATGGTGCGGCCGCCGACATACTCCATGACAATGAAACCTTCGCCGCCATGGTTGATGAAGTCGTAGATGCCGACAATTTTCGGATGCTTGACCGCCGCCAGGAATTGGCGCTCAGCCACCGCAGCGGTTGCGCTGGCTTCATCCTTGGCGTTCAGCAATCCCTTCAATACCACCCAGCGCCCCAGCCCCTGATCCCAGGCCAGGTAAATCCAGCCCAATCCGCCGAATGCGATCGGGCCTTTGACTTCGAATTTGCCATTGACCAGATCACCGGCTTTCAGCGAGGGCGAGAAGTTATACTCGGCGCCGCATTCCGGGCAAAAACCCTTGATGCGATTGACCTTGGCATCGCAGCCGGGGCAGCGGCGCTTACGCTCCGGCACTTCCGGATTGACCATCAACAACTTGAGCGGGTCTTGGCTGGCCTGCGGCGGTAGCGAAACCAGGCCGCCACCGAGCGCCTGCCGTCGCGTGCTGCTGCCGCGACTGGAGCGGCTGCTTAGGCGCCGGCTGCCGACGCGGCCCGAATTGCTAGTGGCGCTGGCGGTGCGTGCCGAACCTGCACTGGTCGTGGTGGCGGCGACAGTCGCCAGCAAACTTTGCCCCACCGGCGCTCTGCCGCAATCTTCGCAAATTCCATCGACTATCGCGCCGGAGCAATTGGCGCGTTGGCAGGTGTTATTGATCATGTTATTTCTCGCTATTCCATCAGAGACATCATTTTTACAAAATGCTGGGTGTTGCTATTGCGGCCGGTTGGTCTTGGCTGCGAGTGCGATCTCATACGCAGCAAGAAGTTGCCGGCCTTGCTCAACCTGAAATGGCCGCTGGTGCAAGGCCTGTTCGGTTTCTTCAGTCAAGCGCTGCAGGGTTTCACCGAGTGCCACGCCGCGTGCCGCAAACGCCTGGGCCTTGAATTGCAAGGCACTGAAGCGTCCGCGCAAATCAGCACGTTCATCGAGCAGCATGCGATTGCTGGCATAGGCGGCGCGTTCGGCTTCGATGCGCACGGCCATCGCTTCGCGCCATTTTGACAAACCGACTTTGGCTGCGGGCCAGCGGCCGGCGGCGACGGTTTCAGCGAGCGTGGTCAGCCATGCAGTCAGCGATTCAATCACTTCATCGGCAACCGGCTGTTGCAGATTGTGCGGCCCGGCGATTTTTTGCCGGGTTTCGTCGCACGCAGCACGGCAACGCTGGCCGAGGTCTTTGAGCACATTCAGCGATTCCCGGCCTTGCAACAATGCGGCGCGCATGGCTTCGTGCTCGCGTTCGAGTGCTTCAATGCGCATGCGCTCGTTGTTCAAGGCGACTTCGATCCGGTCTGCTTCCAGTGCATAAGCTAAAGGGTCTGCGTCGATCTGCGATACCAGGTCAAGTTCGATGCGCGGCCCCGGGCTGCCCAGGGTTGCCGCCCAGCGCTCCAGCGTTTCCAGTTCGTGCGTGATGGCGGCAATGCGTGGCGCAAGATTTTGCTCGGCATTGCTGATTGCAGTCAATTCATCGCGGGTGGCAGCGAACGCCGCCTGCATTGCCTCCAATACTTCGGCAGGCGTGGCGGTATCGCTGCGATCGGCCGCGGCCAATAAATCGCGCGCCGGCAGCGGCACGTGCACTGCCGGCATCTTGACCGACGGGCCTTCCAGCAAGGCCAGCACTTCCTCATCGGTATTACGGAAAATGCTGTTTTGGCGATTATAGTCGGAAGCCTCTTCGACCACGCGCGCCAGCAGCAGGTAGTCCTGCCAGAGGCCGTCCCTGCCTTCAATCGCCTGTCTGGCGCGGCGCGCGGTGAGCCCTTGATAGGGGCGTGCCGGATCGCGCAAGCGCGCGCTGATTTGCTGGGTGCTTGACGCTTGCGCCAGATCCATCAGGTTGCGGCTGATGATGGTCAGCCTGGCTTGCCAGTCGGCCAGGCGCTGCTGAATATCGGAATCGCTCATTGGAATCGATATTCGTCCAGGCGCGCCTTCAACCCGGCAACGGTAGCAACCACGATGACGACCAGCGCCAGCACCAGCAAGTAGACGAATTGCGCCAGCAGATGAAATGCATGAGCTATGGTCAAGTCGAATTCATGTTGATTGAGATCCAGCGTCTTGCCCAGTGCTTCGTCAAATTTGCCAAACGCCCAGTTTGATTCATCGGGCTTGACGCCGATATTCAATTCCAGTGCCTCCTTGTATTTGCCCGTATTCTCCAGTTCGCGGATATGCCTGTCGATGCCGAGGTAAGCTCCCCAGGTTTGCACCATCTGCGTGGCGATTTCTTTTTCGCCCGGGTAGGTGATGTTCGCCAATTCATCGCCGATATAACCTTTGATACGGGTGCCTGCGGTGGTGTTTTGCGCTAATTGTTCCGAGTCACCCTCAGCCAGCAAGGTTGCCTTGTCGTTGAAGTTTTTCGTCCAGATTGCTTGCTTGTCGCTTTTTCCGTGATCAAGCAAATAAAAGCTTTCGTCGGCGTTGGCGTCAAACGCCGTCGCGCGCGCTTGCCACAGCGCATGGATCGAATCAAAGGCATCTTCCTTGGCGGATTTGAGACTGGCCTCGGCTCTCGGCAATACGGTCGCGGCATAGATCGAGCAAGCGATCAGCGCGATGGTGGCTGCCGCCAACCCAGGATTGAGGGTGCGCCGGGTGCGTTGGGCCAGAAAGAATTGCGTGCTCAGCAGCAGGCCGAACAGCAGGACGCCGCTGGCAATCATCGGCACGCTACGGCCGCCGAATCCTGACCTGTGTGCGTTATAGGTAGTGGTCAAATGATCGAAATTGGCTTTATCCAGGGCAAATGCAGCGGTCAGAATCTTGTTGCGCATTATCTGTTCTGCCGCGTCGAGATCGGCATGGAAATCACCTTGGCGATGGCCGCGTGCCTGGCCGATAAGCCGCTCGTAGCTCGTCAGTTGCGTCATCATATCGAGGATAGGCGCGCGCTCTTCTTCGCCGTAAGTGATGTTTTGCGACGCCACCAGGAGATTATTTTGCACCTCGTCCATTTCGCGCCGATAGGCGGTCCATGAAGGGCCGTCATCCGGTTCACCGGCGAGGAAAAAATTGACCGCGTTTGAATTGGCATCCGCCAGCGTGGCACGGATTTTTTCTGCAGCAACGATCGACGGCACCGTATCGCGGCCAACGGTTTGCACTGCGTTGCGCAAATCGCTATAGGTAAGGTAAGACAAGCCGATGAAAAGCACCGTCGCGACGATGGTTGCAGATCGGGCGAATTTCAGGCGACCGGGAACCGTGGCCAACTGTTGCGCCCACCGTTCCTGCAACGACAGATTGATGGCGGTTGTTTTGCTATGCAAAGCAGTTTGAGTAGTTCGAGTAGAGGGCATACGACATCTTTCGTGTATTTTCGTGGACGTTCTACATTCTGAATTAACGTGCGCGTATCACTATACGGGTCCACATGCCGATGATCATTTCGTCGCCCGGCGCAATCGGCGTTTGCACGCCCGGCTCCAGCAGCTTGCCATTGAAGCTGAGGCCATTGGAGGAACTTAAATCCACAACCTGGAAACTGCCATCGGCCTGACGCAGGAATTTCAAATGACGTCGCGACACGCTGGGGTCGTTGACCGGAATTTCGGGATGGCTGTCTTTCGATACGCTGCGCCGTCCGAGCAGATTTTCTGCCATATCAAGCGGGAACACGCGTTCCGGCGCGCCGACCGGGCAGGGGTTGTCCGGGTCAGGTTCGATCACCAAGGCCGGGTCGGTAATGATCACCACCGATAACTTGACCGGCAGCGACGCCGGTGCATCCACGGGCACCATTGCCGGATTGTTTGCAGGTGCGGATTGTGGCGAGGCAGATATGGCCGCCGCAATGCCGGTTTGAAAATCATGACGGCATACTTCGCAAAACCGCGCGCCGCTGGTACGTGCGGTGCCGCAATCCGGGCAGGCGCCATCGACTACGGAAATTGCAGATACCGGCGCTGCGGAGTTCATCGTTTGCACAGCGATACCAGGTGCGCCAATACGCGCACCGCATTCCGAGCAGTAGTCAGCGTCGGTTGAGGCATGGCCTTTGGGGCAGAGTGTTGTCATCGAATGACTCGCTTAAGTAAGTTATGCAGCGGCGGCCGGGCGACGCCTTACGGTGCGGGTTCCGCCCATGTCGAGTTCCAGGATATCGGCCTTGCCGGCACCTGATTTCAGGCGCACCGTGCCTTGTTCTTCGTCAATCACATCGACCACCTTCTTCAATCGCTGGGTGACGTCGTCGTTGCCGGTGGCAATCGCAATCTTGGCGGCCTTGCCGAGCAACTTGGTGGCTTGATCGACGTCGCCACGCGCTTTGGCTTCCAGGCCTTCGCGAATCGAATCGGCGAGTTCTTTCTGGCCGGTGTAATGGGCCACTTGCGGGTTGATGCGCGTAGTCAAACCTTCATCGGCAGTCCAGGTTGCGATCACGGGTTGGCCCGTGATCTTCCTTTCCGCGCCGTTGTCGACGAACACGATGCTGGGGCGACAGGCCAGCATTTCATCGCCTTCCACCCCGCCATCGACTTCGATGGTGACATGATAATCGCGCGACTCGACACCCCATGCGCCCAGCGGCACATCCAGCGTCTTTTCATCAAATTGATGCGCGAGAGGGCGCAAATCGGCAATTTCCGGACTCATCTGCTTGATTGCCACGATGCGCGCGGTCTTGGGCGACCATAAGCGCAAGCGCACGTCACCGACACCTTTGGACAATGCGCGCCCCAGCGAAGCACGAAAATCTTCGCCCAGCTTTTCCGGATTGGAAACGGCATCGGCATTGCCGAGCAAACCGTTGGCGATCAGACGCAAATCGTTCGGTTTCCAGTCGGTGCCGACACCACGGCAATCGCATTGGAAGATGCCCTTGCTTTCCTCGACCGCTTTTTTCAAAGGCCCTTCATCATCTTTGCTGTTATCGCCGTCAGTCAGGAACAAGGAGTAGGCAATCAGGTTGCCGGCCGATTGCAGTTCTTGTTTCACGGCGCGGATCGCGTTCGACATTGCCGTGCCGCCACCTGCCTCCAGGCGCTGTACGGCTTGATGGCCCAGTTCCTTCGCTGCTGGGGTCGCCGCCGTCAGGCGCACTACCTCTTTCGCTTGGTTGGAAAATGAAATCACCGAAAACAGCGTGTCCGCATCGAGCAAGTCGATGCAGCAGCGCACCGCATGTTTTGCCGCAACCAGTTTATCGCCCTGCATCGAGCCTGAGACGTCGATCACAAATGCCACTGCCTTGCGCGCTCCACCTGTGGCAGTGGCTTCGCCATTGGCACTGATCGTCATCACCGCATCGATGCGCTGCGCACCGACATTCAAATGCGGATTAAAAAAACTTTCAGCGATAAAATCCATGTTGTCATTCTCCTGTTACGCCTCTACGTCATTATGTAATTACGCAATTCTTTTGTTTTGAGCTGCCGCCGAATCGATTTCAACTGGAACTGAGCCAATGCCATTTTTCAAAAGCTGATTGGAATTGGCCTGCAGGCCAAGCAGCAATTTCGACTTGATATCGCCAAGTTGCCGTTGCGCCAGATCGCGCTTTTGCCGGTTCTCTTCGTCCAGCCGCACGCCCTTGGCGATGGTTTCCAGTAACTTGTCTGCTGTTGCAGCCAACGCTGCCACATCTTCTGCGCCGCTGCCCTGGCTTGCCTTTGCCTTGGTATAGGCTTCATCGAGCGCATCGGCGCCGATACTGCCGATGTCGCGCGCCAGTTTCCTGCGTGCTTCATTGGCTTTGGACGCATCGACGATCTGCTTCAAGGCGGCCACCCGGAGAATGGCGCTTTTCAAGCGCGGCAGATCGAAAATGATCGTGTCCATGACATTGCGAATTTCGATGCGACCAGCTTCCTGATTAGTCCGAATTTGCGGAATCGAGATCAGCGAATCGGTGAAGGCGATATGCATGCGCAACAGCCGCGCTTCGAAAGCATTGATTTGCTCGGCCATATCGCGCAGTTTGGCGAACTCGATCGGATCGGGGTTGTGGGCAAGGCTTTCGCGTTTTTGCACAAAGTCATTTTGCGCATGCGTCAATGCCAGCTCGCCTGCGGCCAAATGCAATTCAAGTTCTTTGAGATTGGTCAGGCTGGCTTCCACCATGCGATCAAGTTTCGAATTGGTGGCAGCCAGCTTGGCGACTTCGCGTTGCGCCTTCGATTCTATTTCAGCGAGATGCGCAGTAATCTTCCGATGAGAAAGCTGGAAATAGCGAATCGCCGATGCATATTTGCCGATCACCGGTATCTTGCCGAAGGTGCGCGCCACCCAATCCTGGCCGTCTGCTTCCTGTTTCATCTTGACCAGATTCATGGTCTTGATGCTGGTCGCCAATTCAATCGTGAGTTCGCCGGCGACGCCGACTTCATCGGTGCGCAGGCCTTGCAGCAATTCGTCGAGAAACGCATTCATCCGCTGTTGCGGTTCAGTGCCGAAGGCGGTTACCGTCGCACTATCCAATACCGATGCGGTCCTGGCGATATCGGTGATACGGCGGCGGTCTGGCTCGCTGAATTTTTCGATATTGACGCGTTTGTCGTCGCTCAATAATCCAGCCAAAACAGGTAACTGACGCAATTCGGTTTCCATGCATTTCCCCTTATAAACTATCGCAATGTGACGACGGCCCCTATTCAGGCGCGCTCATCTACTGATGGTTCTATTTATATTCTCGATGTGAAGCAACTTGGCATAACGGATCGACGCGACCTTGGTCGACCTCAATCGGTGATGCGGCAATTTTTAGTCGTCTATTGCCACGAGGCAAAGAATGCGACATCATGATGCGCTGTCGATTTGACAGGCATGGGGGGCGGGCGTCCAATCCGATCTGTGAACACGGGAGGTGTCATCAGAAGCGGTGCCAACTCTGACGAGCTTTGCTTGGAACACTTCATGGCTGAAAATTTCGCTGTTGATTACGTAAATCATTATATACCAGTAGTAATATTGAAATCCTCGGTAATCGGCATGCTGTTTACACGCTGCTTCTATCTTGGAATTACAGGTTCAAGATAATTTTCTAATTGATGTTAGTGGGTTAAAAGTAATGACGAAAGTACGTGTTTGGGATTTGCCGGTTCGACTATTTCATTGGGCCTTGGCGGCACTCGTGATCGCTGCGATCATTACCGTAAAAATAGGCGGCAATGCATTGCAATGGCATTTCTATTGCGGCTATGCGGTGTTGAGCTTGCTGGGGTTTCGCATTTTATGGGGTGTGGTCGGCACCCGTTATGCGCGGTTTTCCAGTTTCGGCTGCTCGCCGTCCGCAATCGTCAAACACATGGGCGAACTGAAAAATGGCCGGGCTGTGCGTTACCTCGGGCATACTCCGATCGGCAGCTTGTCAGTGCTGGCAATATTGGTCGTGGTGCTGATGCAGGCTGGATCAGGCTTGTTTTCCAATGATGACATTGCCAGTGAAGGACCATTGGTCAAATTCATTTCAAAGGAATTATCGGACCGCATTTCCTGGTTCCATACGGAAGTGAATGCCTACCTGATCTATGGCCTGATTGCCGTGCACGTCGCTGCAGTCGGCTTCTATTACTTCAGGAAAAAAGAGGATTTGGTGACACCGATGGTGACTGGCGACAAGGAGTGGGCGGAGAGTGTCGTCGATGTGCGCGACAATTGGGGCAGGCGTGCGGTGGCGCTGGTGCTGTTAGGGATTTGTGCGCTTGGCGTGTACTACCTGGTCAACTCGTAGTACACGCGGGCCTTGATTACAAATCGATTACAAATCACTTACTCTTGAAATCTTCGTGACAAGCCTTGCACGACTTACCGGTCGAGCCGAATGCGGCTTTGATTGCGTTCAAGTCGCCGGACTTCGCCGCTGCGGAAAGCTTCACTACTTCGGCTTGCATTTTATCGGCGGCCGATTTGAATTTCTCCGGCTGCGTCCAAATTTCTGGTTTAGCCTTGGAGTCCGCGCTGGTTGAACCCGCAGGGAATGCCGACCATGGCAGCTTGGACAGCATTTCGACAATCGCGGCGTCGTTTTCTACTGCGGCCTTATCATAGGCTTGTGTGCCTTTGACGACTGCGCCGATGCGGCCAAAGTGGGTGCCCAATACCGACAAAGACGCTTGGCGATATTCGATTGCATCTTCGACCTTGGCGAATTGCGCGTGGGCAGCTAGGGAAACACACATGGATGCTGCAAGGCATATAGCAGACAGCTTAAATTTCAAATTCATTCGGACTCCGTAAGGTGAGTGGAGGAAGAACCACGATGGTCATTTTAGCGAAGTTTCCTTACGGCGTTGCGACAACGTGAAATTTAATGACGACGTCATCCGCAACCGTCGCTGTATCTCTCCATTCGCCATCGCCGATGTTGAAAACCAGGCGCTTGATCGGCAAGCTGCCGTCAAACACGGTGCTATTGCCGTCTTTCTTGATGTTCAAGGGGAAGCTGACGTCAATGGTCTTTCCTTTGATCGTGAGTTTGCCGCTGACGCTCAAGCTACCCGCAGCACCGGCTTTCATGCCGGTCGAGACGAACGAGGCTTTCGGAAATTGCGCGGCATTGAACCATTCTTTCTTCAGGATTTCCTGGTTGTATTCCGGGTCGCCTAAATCGAAGCTCGTAATGTCGATGTCGACCGATGCTTTCGAGGCATCGGGCTTGGCGGCGTCGTAATCGATTTGCGCAGCGAATTTCTTGAATTTCGCGTCGACCGGCACGTTCAACTGCTTGAACGTCGCACCGATAGTGCTTTTTGTATTGTCGGTTTTCAAAGGACTGGCACTAGCGGTAGAAGCCAGGCAAAGTGCAAGCAGCATAGCTGCGCCAGCGCGCATAGTGATGGGAATATGGGGAATGTTCATAGGGACTCCTTTTGAAGGATGGATGGGATCATGGCAACATGCGCTTGAAAATATTGTCGCGATCGATGAATTGATGCTTGAGTGCGGCCAGGACGTGCAGAGAAAATCCGCCTAACAGTATCCAATTAAGTGTGTGATGCGCCAGTTTAAGTATCGGTTTCCATTCCGGATTGGGATCGATAAAGACCGGCAGCGGAATGATGCCGAGGTAGACTACCGGTATGCCAGCCGACAAGCTAAAGAAATAGCCGGAAAGCGGTACCGCAAAGATCAGGAAATACATCAGGCCATGAAGCATGTTGGCAGCGAGTTGCTGCAACTTGCCCATGGTGGGTGGATAAGGCGGCGCAGGGTGCCAAAGCCGCCACAGCAATCGCAGGCAGGCCAGGCCGAATACAGTACAGCCCAGCCATTTATGCCAGGAAAAGTATTTGAGTTTGGTGGGGCTTAGGCCAGGGATGCTGACCATCGTTAGGCCGAGTGTAAAGGCGCAAATGATCAGCAGGGCGATCAGCCAGTGCAACAGCATGGCGGTTTTTGTATAGCGCAGCATAGTTTTTATTTTGACAAGAAGTCCGAATTAGAACTACTTTACCAAAATATCGGCAACGCTGCTTGACCCGATCAAATCCCCGGTCAAACCGCAATGGATTCGACCGGGTAGTAATGGGAGGGATTAAATCTTGCTCGCCAGATCTGCCGCAATACCAATGTAATTGGCCGGTGTCATCGCCAGCAAATGATCTTTTGCCGACTGCGGAATCGCCAAGCCATTGATAAATTCACGCAAGGCATCTTTGGAGATTCCTTTACCGCGCGTCAATTCCTTCAATTGCTCGTAAGGGTTTTCGATGCCGTAGCGGCGCATCACTGTTTGCACCGGCTCGGCCAAGACTTCCCAGGTCGCATCCAGATCTTCATGAATGCGGCGCGGATTGACTTCGAGTTTGTTCAAGCCGCGCAGGCAGCTATCATAGGCCAGGATTGCATAGCCGAAACCGACGCCAATATTGCGCAGTACGGTCGAATCGGTCAAGTCGCGCTGCCAGCGTGACAGCGGCAGTTTTTCCGCCATATGCTTTAGCACCGCATTCGCCATGCCGAGGTTGCCTTCGGAATTTTCAAAGTCGATCGGATTGACTTTGTGCGGCATGGTCGACGAGCCGATTTCGCCTGCCTTGGTGCGCTGCTTGAAATAACCGATCGAAATATAACCCCAGATATCGCGATTCAAATCGATCAGGATGGTATTGGTACGGGCGACCGCGTCGAACAGCTCGGCCATGTAATCGTGCGGTTCGATCTGGATCGTGTATGGATTGAATTTCAGTCCGAGTCTTTGTTCTATGACATTTTTGGAGAAAGTTTCCCAGTCGAAATCGGGGTAGGCCGACAGGTGGGCATTGTAATTGCCGACTGCGCCGTTCATCTTGCCCAGGATTTCAACCGCGGCAATGCGTTGCACCGCCCGTTGCAAACGCGCGACGACGTTGGCAATTTCCTTGCCCAGCGTCGTCGGGCTGGCGGGTTGGCCGTGCGTGCGCGACATCATCGGCAAATCAGCGTGAGTGTGCGCTAACTGCAGCAAATTCTCAATCACTGCCTGGAGCGTTGGTAACAATACGGTGTCACGTGCGGCCTTCAACATCATGCCGTGCGAGGTATTGTTGATGTCTTCCGAAGTGCAGGCAAAATGGATGAATTCCGACGCCGCCACCAATTCCGGCACGTCCTTGACTTGCTCTTTCAACCAATATTCGACAGCTTTGACGTCATGGTTGGTAACCGCTTCGATAGCTTTGATGCGCTCGGCGTGGGTTTCATTGAAATCGGACGCCAATTTATTCAACAATGCGTTGGCATTTGCCGAAAATGGTTTGATCTCGGCAAACCCCGCCTGCGACAAGGCTTGCAACCAGGCAATCTCAACCTTGACACGATGGTGCATGAAGCCCGCTTCCGACAAAATCGGGCGCAATTTGTCGGTTTTTGCTGCATAGCGGCCATCAAGTGGGGAAAGGGCGGAGAGTGTGGTGAGTGGCATGATAAGAAGTGATGACAAGAAATAGTGTTGCAAAAAAGCTGCAAAGCAAGCGCAAAACGCAATTTTACCATCCCAGCGGCACGCAAAAATGCTTCATTCGTAGCTGTCGCGTATGTGATCAACGGATAGAGGCAAATGCACCAATGTTATAATCGCCACGAATTCTTACTCTAAGCATCTATGAAACTCATTGGTTCCATCACCAGCCCTTACGTTCGCAAAGTTCGCATTGTGATGGCTGAAAAAAAGATCGACTATGCATTTGCAGTCGAGGACGTCTGGTCGGCCGATACCACGATCATGCAATCCAATCCGCTTGGCAAGGTTCCCTGCCTGGTGATGGAAGACGGCGGCGCCATGTTCGATTCGCGCGTCATCGTCGAATACCTGGATACGCTGACGCCGGTCGGCAAATTGATTCCCCCCAACGGCCGCGAACGTGCCGAAGTCAAATGCTGGGAAGCTTTGGCCGATGGTGTAATAGATGCTGGCGTGTTGATTCGCCTGGAGAAAACGCAGCGCCCGGCGGCGCAACAAAGTGCCGCATGGATTACCCGTCAAAAGGACAAGGTCGAGGCGGGATTGACTGCATTGTCGACCGGGTTGGGCGACAAACCGTTCTGCGGCGGCACCCATTACACACTGGCCGATGTAGCGACCGGCTGCGCCCTTGGCTGGCTGACGTTTCGCTTCCCGGAGATCGACTGGCGTGCCGACCATCCCAACCTCGCGAAATTGTTCGACAAGTTATCCGAGCGGCCTTCCTTCAAGGATACTTTGCCGCAATAAGGATATCGATCGTTTTGCTCCTCCTGAAACACATGCATCAGGCCCTGTTCGCAGGGCCTGATGGCATTTGGGCTACTGGATGGAACTAAACGATTCGGCGCGCGCCAGTGGCCAATAAGTCTTGAATACTTCCGGCAAATGGGCCGGTGTGGTATCCGCGAGCAGGGAACCTGGTTCGATATATTCCAGCAAGGCCGATGCCAAAGCCACCCGATTCGGCGACAACCGTCGTACCAGGTGATGCGGGCGCAATTCAGAGGGATGATGCAAGCCCACCGCCGCGATCAATTCGGCCAACGCTTTCAAGGTGCTTTGATGAAAATGGGCGACCCGCTCCGCTTTGTCCGGCACCACCAGCGCGCGTTGCCGCAACGGGTCTTGCGTGGTCACGCCGGTTGGGCATTTACCGGTATGGCAGCTTTGAGACTGGATGCAACCGAGCGCAAACATGAAGCCGCGTGCCGAATTGCACCAGTCAGCGCCGAGCGCCAAGGTGCGCACGATATCGAATGCAGTAACGATCTTGCCGGACGCACCGATCTTGATCTT
>Ga0302309_10003399_pt1 | contig 12351 bp, 11 predicted proteins | sample III_Palsa_N1_1_FD_200453 | JGI IMG/M metagenome (GOLD analysis project Ga0302309, IMG submission 200453) | Peat permafrost microbial communities from Stordalen Mire near Abisko, Sweden - III_Palsa_N1_1 | ecosystem: Environmental > Terrestrial > Soil > Palsa > Peat permafrost | place: Sweden... | reverse complement strand
TGGCGGTGTATTTGTTAGCTACATCGTTATAAGCCGGGCCGACAATTTTCTGATCAACCTTATGACAGGTTAAGCAATCGTTTTTAGTAATAAGCGTTTCGCCGAGGGTGTCTTTAAGGGTTGCGGACGTTTCGGTTGTAGTAGTTGTGGTGGTAGTGGTAGAATCGGTTGTACTACCCGATTTACTGCCGCCGCAGGCCGAAAATGCTACTGCTATCGCAAGAAGAATAAAAGTTTTTTTCATTTTTAATGTGAGTTGTATGCTGATATTGAATTATTTAATGCCCAATAATGCCTTATTAAAGGCTTCGTCGCTGCCTGCTGCTGCAAAGTCATCAAAAGCCTTTTCGGTTACCCTGATGATGTGGTCTTTGATGAATATCGATCCTTCCCTCGCGCCATCTTCCGGGTGCTTTAAAGCACACTCCCACTCCAGCACGGCCCAGCCTTTATAGTCATAAGCTGTTAATTTGCTAAATATACCCTTAAAATCCACTTGCCCATCGCCTAAAGAACGAAAACGACCTGCACGGTCTATCCAGTTCTGATAGCCGCCGTAAACGCCCTGCTTGCCGGTAGGGTTAAATTCAGCATCCTTAACATGGAACATCCTGATGCGCTCGTGATAGTTATCGATATATTCCAAATAATTAAGGCATTGCAACACAAAGTGCGATGGATCATATAACAAACAGGCGCGCGGATGGTTGTTCACCTTTTCCAAAAACATTTCATAGGTGATGCCATCGTGCAGGTCTTCACCCGGATGTATTTCGTAACATAGGTCAACGCCGCATTCGTCGAAAACATCCAATATCGGTTTCCAGCGTTTAGCCAGCTCGGTAAAGGCGGTATCGACCAACCCGGCAGGGCGTTGCGGCCATGGGTAAACCATTTGCCATAACAAAGCGCCGCTAAAGGTAGCATGGGCGTTCAATCCTAAATTTTGTGAGGCTTTAGCAGCATATTTTAGCTGCTGAACGGCCCACTCCTGCCGTGCGGATGGGTTATTGTGATAAGCGGCGGGTGCAAACCCGTCGAACAGCTGGTCGTACGCCGGGTTAACAGCAACTAATTGACCTTGTAAATGGGTAGATAGTTCGGTGATCTGCAAACCGCATTCATTAACCAGGCCTTTAATTTCGTCGGCATAAGTTTTGCTTTCGGCCGCTTTTTGCAGGTCGAAATAGCCTGTGTCCCATGTTGGTATCTGTACACCGATATAGCCCAGGCTTTTGGCCCATTTACAAATATTCTCCAGGTTATTAAATGGCGCTTCGGCACCCATAAATTGCGCCAAAAATATCGCCGGGCCTTTAATGGTTGTCATAATTGATGTATAATTTAATAAACATTGCCATTGCGAATTATTCGAATTTATAAATTCTTAAATTCAATAAATTCAAGTTCATGCGATTGGGGCGTTGCCTGCGGCCCGGGCTTTCCGCTCATACGCCTTCAGGCCTTAGGCGCGGGCCGGTATCCGCTGCAATCCCTAACGCATTTGTCTGAACTATGATTCGTCGGATTAAAATGATTGCCATGATGTTTATCAACAGCAGCCTCCAACTATACAATTATATGTCGTTATATCTTAAAATCCAGCCACTTCTGGTCTGATTTACCCGAAGCGATCATATTCTCCACAAACGCCATTCCCCTAACGCCGTCTTCTATTCCCGGGTAGTCAAGCCACTCTTTTTCAGGTGTTTTTCCCTCTATATCTGCTTTAACGGTTAATGCAAAGTTCCGGTACAGGTTGCCAAATGCTTCCAAATAACCTTCCGGGTGCCCGGCAGGTACACGTGTGTTGTGCGAAGCATATGAGCTTAAATAACCGCCGCCGGTGCGCCATATTTCGGCAGGTTTATCCAGCCACTTAATCAATAGCGTATTGGCTTCATCCTGCTGCCATTCAAGGCCGCCATTTTCACCATAAACACGCAGTTTAATATTATTTTCGTCACCAGCTGCAATTTGTGATGCCATCAGTACGCCGCTTGCACCGTTATCGAATTTTAACAATGCGGCACCATCATCGTCCAACTTACGCCCTTCCACAACAATGTTAACATCAGCACACAGTTTGCTTACATGCAATCCGCTAACATATTCTGCCAGGTTAAAAGCATGTGTGCCGATATCCCCTATCGCACCGGCTATCCCGCTTTTACCGGGATCCGTACGCCATGAGGCTTGTTTCTGGTGTTCACCTTCCAAAAAAGTACTTAGCCAGCCTTGCGGATATTCCACATAAACCTTTCTTATTTTGCCCAGCTTGCCGGCAGCAACAAACTGTTTGGCTTCCTTCACCATCGGGTAACCTGTGTAGGTATGCGTTAAACAGAAGCGTTTTCCGCTGGCTTTAACTATCTTTTCCAGTTCCTTAGCCTCGGCCAATGAAAAGGTCATGGGTTTATCCAGTATTACGTTAAAACCATTCTCCAACGCTAATTTGGTGGGCTCGAAATGTACATGGTTAGGCGTAACAATACTGATCACCTGCGCACGAACATTTTCAGGCAGTTGTTTTTCTTTTTCGATAAGCTCTTTGTATGACGAATATGTCCTCGCGGGGTCAAGCCCCAACGCAATGCCGCTGGCCTTTGCTTTTTCGGGGTCGCTGCTCAATGCGCCGCAAACCAGTTCGTATTCGTCGTCAATGCGGGATGCAATGCGGTGTACAGCGCCAATAAATGCACCCTGTCCACCGCCTATCATGCCTAATCTCAGTTTCATATTTTTTGTATTTCGAATTTCGGATTTTCGATTTCGGATTTATTATTGCCAAATTCGGATTTCTGATGTTTGACCCCGATAGCTATCACAGTGAATTTATTTTATTCGATATATAATAAGCCAAATCCGAAATCGAAAATCCGAAATTCGATATTAATTAAATCGCCCAGGCCTTATCTCCTTTTTTATAAGGCATATTACCGTCGAACCTGCCCGGTACTTCTATATAGCGCAATGCCTGTGTGCAACCAATTTCGGATGTAAAATATCCTAACAGGGTCAATTGCTTCAGCATAGCGTAATACTGGTATTGTTTGCCCGGTTTGGGTTGTTTGCTTTCCTTTTTCTGCTCGCCGTCGAGCATGGTAAGCAGTTCCAGCCGTTGTTTGGGGTTGCAATCCAGGAAATTTTTACTGTATTTTTTATTTGCCTCGACATCAATTGTTGCTAAGCCTTTCATAAACACCTGTTGATCGGCCGGGGTGTAGCAATCCTGTACCATTACGGTCATGAAAGTGCCTACATTGGCAGCCTTGGCGCCGGGCGTTTTGGTATCGGGCAATATGGTATCACCTATCTCATTTAAAAACACTACATGGTCTTCGTTAAAAAGACTGTTTATTTGTTTGGGGTTGCGCTTGCATCCCGCCATAAAAAACTCAGCGCCTATAACAGCTGCGCCGGTTAAAATGGCAACCCGTTCAATAGCTTCTCTGCGATTCATAATAATAATTTAATGCACACTAATTTTATTGAACACTAATTTTATCGAATTTATTCGAATTACACGAATTAATGCAAGATGAGCTTATCGTTCAGATCAACTATAATTCGTGCAATTCGAATAAATTCGCGTGAATTCGTGCTCATCCATTCGTGTAATTCGAATAAATTCGCATGAATTCGTGCTTATGCCATTACTTTCCAGCCATCGCGGTATTCGCGTTTTACAAACTGGTTTGCTTCATCAAAGTTAGTAACCCGCAGGTTATCATTATCCCAAACCAGCGTAATATTTTCGCCCGGATAGCTAATATCCTTCCCGTTTGCGCCTACTTTCTGGATATTATGACCTCTTATCGACAGGTTTGCCATCAGCAAGGCCTCGGTTAACGGCCCGGCCAGTTTAAATGGCGAGCTTACATCATCAGGTTTGCCGGCTATTGCTGCATTAACCCATTGTGCATAGTGGCCCTCTGCACCACCCGGTACGCGCGCATATTTTACCGGCACGTGTACTTCGCTGGTGCGGGAGGTTGGTAATAATTGAGGATTTGAAGAATAACATCCCGCCATCATTTTACCTTTTGTACCAATGAATAGCATACCATTTCCTTCATCGTCGCCAAAAGTTTCATTCGGACCAAGTTCTTCAGGCCTTTCAGGTTTTATGCCGCCGTCCATCCAGTGTACGGTAACATCGCCCTGCGTTTTTTCGGTTTTTGGATAAGTGAGCACAATATGGCTCGAAGGCGGGCAACTATCCGGATAATATGCTTTATGGAATATGCCGGTATAAACGCTGCCTACACTTGATTGAACGCTTTTTACATATTGCAGATCAAGTACACGGAATGGAGCTTCCATAATGTGACAGCCCATATCTCCCAACGCGCCGGTACCATAATCCCACCAGCCGCGCCAGTTAAATGGCACTAAATTTTCTACATAATCTCTTTGTGGGGCAGTTCCCAGCCATAAATCCCAGTTTAATTCTGTTGGCACATCGGCTTTGGGCGGCCGTTGTACGCCTTGCGGCCATACGGGGCGGTTTGTCCAACAATAAACGGTATGCACATCGCCTATCTCACCGGCATCATACCATTCGCGCAACTGGCGTACGCCATCATTTGATGCCCCCTGGTTGCCCATCTGGGTAACTACTTTATATTTTTTCGCGGCTTCGGTCATCGTACGGGCTTCGTACACATCATGCGCCATTGGTTTTTGCACGTAGACGTGTTTGCCCAGTTGCATAGCCGAAAGCGCCACGATAGCATGGTTATGGTCGGGTATGGAAACAGAAACAGCATCGAAATTTTTGTGGTCTTTATCCAGCATCTCGCGCCAGTCGTGATAAAACTTGGCGTTAGGGTATTTGGCGATGGCTTTATTACCATTCCGCATATCCACATCGCACAAAAAGCCGATATTAGCATTGCCGCTGGCATAAAAGTTAGCAATATCGCTTGAGCCTTTTCCACCTGTGCCTACCGAGGCAATGGTAAGCTTATCGCTCGGCGCAACGTAGCCTTTGCCGCCCAATACATGCCGTGGAACAATCATAAAACCGGCCGCCGCTATGGAGCTGGTTTTGATAAAATCCCTCCTGGTGGGATTTACATTAGTTTCAACCGTCTTTTTCTCAGACATATCCTTTTCCCGATTAATGGTTTATTTTAGTTTATTTAAGTTAACTTTTTGGTAACCCGAATACATCCGAATTTAAGAATATCAAACGTTCACAGGCTTTCCAAACTTAATAACTTTTTAAATTAAAAAAGCATTTAGCATAAATATGTTACTTAACTTAATATCCCCATTTATACATCACCTGCAGGTCGAATTTGGAGCAGGCCAGCGGGTCCATGCCCTGGTATTCTTCCTGCTCTATAATAAACTGTGTTGTACCGCCTGTTTTACCGGCTGCCTTTAATATTTCCTTTAGCGGTAATATGCCTTTCCCGAATTCCGTATTCTCGTACTTGCCGTCTGCGTTTTTAAACTGATCTTTGACATGCATCAACTCAAAACGGCCGGGATACTTAGTAATATAATCCAACGGCATTGCTCCCGTTGGATACATATTGCCAATATCCAGTTGCTGCGCCACCAATGTCGGGTCAGTGTTTTCCAACATCACATCATATAATCTTTTATCGCCGAACATAGTGGTAAACTCAAAATCATGGTTATGATAGCCAAAATGCAGGTTTGATTTTTTGCAAAGCTCACCGCACTTGTTCATCACATCCAAAAACCGTTTAAATGCATCAAGGTCGGTTTTCAGGTCGTTATCCAAACCGGGGCTTATCAAATAACGTTGTCCTATTCCTTTAGCGTCGTCAATGGTATATTTCCATTCATCTGTAAAATCGCCTTTTGCGGCATCCCAATGTTTTTGGGATAGCACCACATGGCCACTAACCATGTCGAGGTGGTTATCATCCAGTATTTGTTTTATATCCTTAATCTCCATCCCATAAAATTTCCGGTTGGCGTAACCGGCATGTTCTACGCGCTGAAAATTCATATCCCCCAGCTTTTTTAGCGTACCGGCCGGGTCAGCATGCATGGCATCGCGAACAGTGTACAATTGCAGGCCGATATGTTCCAGTTTTTTTGGTGAGGCGAATAAATTATGTGGTAATAAAGCTGTACCTGCGGCTAATAAGGCGCTGTTTTTTATAAATGTTCTTCGTGAGCTATACATCAGGAGTTTTATTTGGCTATGGGAAATAACGGGAATAACAATTGCGTATTGCTTACAAAAGCGATGCGCTTACTATCGGGCGACCATGACGGCGTATTGATAGTGCCCTGTCCACCATATAAATAAGCAACAACCTTTGGCGTACCTCCATCAACCGGTATTACGCGCAGGTAAACGTGTTTGTAAAACGGATGATCGCCCGGCGCAACCTCATTTTTCATAAAGGTAATGAATACGATCCACTTGCCATCCGGCGATACATGCGGGAACCAGTTATCAAAATCGTCATTGGTGATCTGCGTTTGTTCGCTGCCATCGGGTTTCATGCGCCAAACCTGCATCAGGCCGCTCCGTACTGAGCAAAAATAGATGTATTTGCCATCGGGCGAATATTCCGGGCCATCGTCCAAACCGGGCGCGGTTGTCAATCGTACTTCAGGGCCGCCGGCGCTGGGCATTTTGTAAACATCAAATTCGTTGTCCCTGTCGCCGCAAAAAACGATGTATTTACCATCCGGCGACCAGCCATGCATATACGAAGGGCCAGTAGGCGTTAACCTTCGGGCATCTCCCCCATCCGCAGGCACCACATAGCCTATCGATCCATATTGCTCGCCATTGCTTACCGCCAGCCATTTACCGTCGAATGACAGTACATGGTCGTTATTATTGTGGATGGCAACGCCGGTATTTAAAACAGCCGGCGTATTGGTTTTAAGTTCGAATTTATATAACAGGTCGTTGCTATTATAGATGAGATATTTGCCATCTTTTGTCCAGTTAGGCGCCTGGATAGAAAGTGGCGACTGGTAGATGATCTTGCTATTCCCGGTTTCAAGATTGAGAATATTTATATCGCTGCCGATATAATGCCCGTAACCGCCGTTCGGGCCTGCGGGTACAACAATTCGCACATTATTAAAAACCGCAGTTTCTGATACATTGGCATTATGCGAGCAGACAAATAAGCCTACATAAACTTCATCACCGAGATCGAGCGAATCAACTTCTTCGGTAACAAACGTGTCTCCATCGCGGGCTACGGACATGATGTATTTATTGCCCTTTCTTTCGAGCTGGATAATATCCGCAGCCGTTATTTTAGCCTTGATCTCCTCCGTATTATTGCCAACCGTGCGCCTGAATTGCAGCGAGGTTAAACCATCGCCATGTACAACGGCGTTGATATGTTTTGAGGTAGAATCGAGTGATGTGCGCACCATCCAGCCCATTTTACGGTGCATTTCCACGCCTTTGCCTAAAAAAGCCGCGCGTGTGGTGAGTATAAAATCACCTTTTATACGTTTCCACACAAAATGAAAAGCATCATGGTTGAACCAGATATTAGCGCCTGAGCCGGTAATTTTATATTGCTGTTCAGCATCATTATATACTGCGTTGCCGGGCAGCTTAATATTGCCTACATCGGTTTGCCCGTCGAATATCCCCACAGCGTTTTGGGCCGAGGCTTTTTTAAAACTGATGAATGCAAGCAATACCAGGAAAAGTAAACGAAACTTTTTTGATCTCATAATAAAGGCGATGGTTTGAATAATTCAGGAGGCACTAAGTTAATTATTCAATTTACAAATGGAATAGTGTTTTTTTATCTTAAAGTTCTTTTATTTTACCTTATAAATAATTTGCCGGCCAACAAAAAAGGGATGCAATTGCATCCCCTTGTGTATTTTGGTTAAGTATAAAATTAGTGCTGTACCTTTTCTACCTTTTTAACGTGTTTAACCTTGTAGCCATTATAGTGTTTGTGTTTGTGAAAAACGTTATGCACTTTTTCGCCTACTGTTGAGGTTTTTCTAACCTTAGTGCGATCTTTTACAACCTTGTCTTGTGCAAATGATGTAACCACTACGGCCATCATCATCATAAATGCTAATACTGTCTTTTTCATTGGAGTGTGTGATGTTTTGTAATTGAATAACACATTAATCAATAAAATGTTTGCATTTAAAAATTAGTACCCTTGCAATAATATATATGCTTTCTTTAGGTACCTCGATGTTTAAGCAATTATGCAGCGTTCACCCGCAAGTAGTTTCAGGCAGCTTTCCAGGTCTTCGGGTACTTTTATGGCATCGGCTTCGTGCTTGTAATTTTGCTTTAACTGTTTACGCCGTCGTGTTTCGTAAAAGCGGCGTACATCTTCACGGTTTTCCAGTATTAGCCCGGGTATTTGCACCAGGTTATTTTGCTCGTCTTTTGCAACCATTGTAAAATAGCTGGTATTGGTATGGCTGATGACGTTGGTTTTAATATTTTCAGATATTACCCTTATACCCACAACCAGCGAGGTATTGCCCACATAATTTATCGATGCCATCAGCGACACCAGGTCACCCACTTCAACAGGTTGCAGAAAATCAACCGTATCGATAGATGCCGTTACGCAATAGTTGCCGGCATGTTTGGCAGCGCATACATAAGCCACCTTGTCCATGAGCGAAAGCAGCACCCCGCCATGAATTTTACCGCCGAAGTTGGAGTAAGCCGGAACCATTAATTCAGTGATCACCGTTTCAGAAAAACGTACGCTTTTGTATGGGGCTTCGCTGGTTTGGCTCGTCATAATTTTAGGGCTTGAACACAAATTAAAGCATCGGTAATGATTTATCGCAATAAATGTGCATTTTAGGATTAATATCCAGGAATAGTATCATATCTAACACCGTTAAACCTTGAAGAAATACTACATATTTATAATCCTCATCATAATTATATGCCGATGTTCTGCCCAGGAAACCATACTGAAAAAGAACAGGCTTACCGAAACCATTACCGAGTATTTTAATGTTTTAAAAGATAGTGACCAGGTAAAAGAAGGTGAATACCGGGCTTTTTACCTCAAAAATGTAATTATTGCCCGTGGCAAATACACAAATAACCAAAAAACCGGGGTATGGTATTTTTATGATACACACCAGCAAACGGTGCAGATATTTAATTATACGGAAAACAAACTGCTATATGAAGAACCTGTCAACCATAAGTCGCTACAGTACGTACAATATTTATTCGATAGAAAATTTACCGACAGCGACCAGGTTACAAAACCAATAAGAATTGGCGGCAGGAGTTATGGTTATTTACCGTACTTAAAATTCTTTCAGCTTTCAGACGACTATGATTATTGGGACCAGTATTATTATACAATACTGGAGTTACTTATAAGCCCCGGCGGCAGGCTGGCCGACGTGAAAATACATATTAAAACAAGTGGTTCGGATAGGGTAACTACTTTCAGTCCGGATATTTTTAGTGAGGAAGATAAACAGTTTATACCAGCTACGCTAAACGGCGAGCCGATATTATCGCGAATATTTTTAGAATTAAGAGTAACGGATAAAGGCACTCTGGATATTTATTAAAATAGGCATCAACAAAAATCTCTCCTGGTTGGGGAGAGATTTAATATGTACTTAAACTATTTATTTAAAATTAATGGTGATGGTGACCATCCGGGCCGTGCGCATGTCCATGAGATAATTCCTCTGGTGTTGCAGGGCGAACTTCGATGATATTGCCTTTAAAATGCAGTTCTTGCCCGGCCATAGGGTGGTTAAGGTCTACAATCACGCCGTCTTCTCCTACCGATACTACCTGCCCCTGGAAACGGTTGCCGTTGTTATCCTGTAAAGGTAAAATACTGCCTATTTCGGGCATGTCCGTACCGTTAAACATTTCCTTTGGCAGGTTGGCTACGGCCTCTTCGTCATATTCGCCATAACCTTCATCGGCCGCCAGCTTAAAATCATAGCTGTCACCGGTTGATAATGTACTTAAGTTTTCTTCAAACTTTGGCAGCATTTGGCCTGCGCCATATAAAAATGTTAATGGCTGCTCCTGTGTGGCGCTTTCTACAAGGGATTCTGTGCCGTTGTTATCTACATACAGATCGTAGGTTAATGATACTACGTGATTTGGTTGTATTTTCATTATGAAAATTTTACTTATTGAATAATATTATGATTTATTTGTTTTAACGCATCGGTGACATTGTAAACCGGCAGGCTGCATGTTTTATCCTTACAGATAAAAACCTGCGTGTTATCGCCAAACCTGTCCTGCAATAATGGCAGGTTACCTTTTGTACCACCGAGTATTATTTTATTGGGGATATAATTTTTCTCCATTTCTATACGGAAATCCCCTGATTCCCGGCCTGTAATGGCTACTTCATACATCCCAAAAACTTCATTTAGCAATAATGATGCCCAGTTTGAGTATGCCGAGCCATATTTTGCCATATGCGGAAATACGTTGCTTAAAAGCTGGCCCGCTATTTCAACATATTCATCCTCGCCAAAATATAACCCCAATTTTTTAAGGTTATGCGCCATAATCGAATTGGATGCCGGGATTACACCATCCATAATCTCCGATTTACGGGCGATCAGTTGCTCATCTTCATCACCTGTATAATAAAACAAGCCCTGGCCGTCGTTGTAATAATGTACTATGGCATCATCGGTCAATTGCTGTGCTTTATCCAGCCATTTTTCATCAAATGTCACCTCGTACAGGGCAATAAAGGCTTCTGTTATATTGGCATAATCATCCAGGAAGGCAATATTATCATTGTTCTTGCCCTTGTAGATGCGCGACAGGCGGCCTTCGCCATCAATCAAATTATTTAAAATGAACTCAGCGCTTTTTAATGCTATATCGAGGTAATCCGGATTATTAAAAGCCCTGTATGCATCGCAAAGCCCTTTGAGCATCAAACCGTTCCATGAGGCAATGATCTTATTATCCAACCCCGGCCTTACCCGCAAGCTACGGGCTTCCAGGACTTTTTTGCGTGATGATCCTATTTTTTCAGTCAATTGCTCCAGCGGCAACCCTAATTGATTGGCGAGATTGAGTTCTTTGCCTTTTTTAAAGAGCACGTTGGTATGTTCCTCGTGCCAGTTGCCATCATCGGTTATGTTATAATAAATGCAGAATACATCCGCGTCATCGCCTAAGATATTTTCTATATCAGTTTTGGTGAAGGTATAAAATTTGCCTTCTACCCCTTCGCTGTCAGCATCAAGGGCGCTATAAAAGCCGCCATCCGGCGAGGTTAATTCTCTTAAAATAAATGTTATCGTTTCTTCAACAACCTGTTTGTAAAGGTGGCTGGTTTTCCAGGTATAGGCTTCGGAATACAGGCTGACAAGCTGCGCATTATCATACAGCATCTTTTCAAAATGCGGCACATGCCATAATTTGTCTACCGAGTAACGCGCAAACCCACCGCCGATATGGTCATATATTCCGCCATACGCCATTTTTTTAAGCGTAAGCGTAACGGCCTGCGCTATTTCGGCATCGTTCATCAGGTAAGCATACCGCATCAGGAACTGCCAGTTGTTGGGCATCGGGAATTTCGGTGCATTGCCCATACCGCCTTCTTCCGGGTCGAAATTCTTTTTCCAGTTATCTACGATAAGCTGCAGATCAAGCCTGTGATATTCCGCTTGTTCTTTTACAAAACCAATCGACTCATATTGCCTTATGCCTTCCGTTAGTTTTACGGCATATTCTTCGGCCTCGTTAGGTTTTTGCTTATAAAAATCAGCAAGGTTGAATAATAGCGACACCCAATCATTTTTGCGGAAATACGTACCGCCGTATATAGGCCGCTGATCGGGCAGGCAAATGCAGTTCATGGGCCAGCCGCCACGACCGGTCATTAACTGCACGGCGCTCATGTATATTTGGTCAATGTCCGGGCGTTCCTCACGGTCGACCTTAATACATACAAAATATTCATTCATCACCGCCGCTACCTGTTCATCTTCAAAACTCTCGTGCTCCATTACATGGCACCAGTGGCAGGCCGAATAGCCGACGCTTACAATGATCAGCTTATTCTCAGCCTTGGCCTTTTGCAATGCCTCACTGCCCCAGGGGTGCCAGTCGACCGGGTTATTGGCATGCTGCAATAAATAGGGTGAGGTGGAATTTGCGAGGTGGTTCATTATGCTTCTTCGGCTGTAAAGATGCGACATTTCAGCCGTTTATACTTAAAGCAATTGTAAAATGTAAAAGTTTGGGGAGGTGAAAGATTTAGAAGAATAATGGCTCCTGGTTGTGGAAATAGTTCTTTAACGGCTTTTACTTGAAAGGTGCTTTTCTTTGAATTCCTGTAAAGATATCGTTTGACCATTTCTGGCTTG
>Ga0302309_10003396_pt1 | contig 12362 bp, 11 predicted proteins | sample III_Palsa_N1_1_FD_200453 | JGI IMG/M metagenome (GOLD analysis project Ga0302309, IMG submission 200453) | Peat permafrost microbial communities from Stordalen Mire near Abisko, Sweden - III_Palsa_N1_1 | ecosystem: Environmental > Terrestrial > Soil > Palsa > Peat permafrost | place: Sweden... | reverse complement strand
TATGCGCCGACAATCACGCGATCACCCATCGGCAAATAAAACATATACGGCGACATATTGCTTTGACGCAAAGCACAATACACATTCAATGGACTGCTCACATATTGCTTTTTAAACGTGCGCGATAAAACAATTTGAAAAGCATCACCTTGCGTAATATAGTCTTTTGCACGGTCAACCCATTGCATAAATACTTCATCACTCACTTCCATCTCCGCCAATACTTCTTTTTGTGGTGCAGAAAACTCATGTGTATCGTGCACAATGGCTTGTTTTAACTTGGTGATTAAATAAGCAATTTTTCCTTGTGCTTGTTGATAGGCTTGAACGGGATCATTACCCACTTCGGTCATCACACTGATGAGTAATATTTCTTTTTCATGATCAAACGTGACAGTGGTTCGATAAAAATTAAATTCAATTTCAGGTAATAATTCATCTTGTGCATGCCGATCTGGAATGTTTTCAAAATAACGAATGGCATCATAGCTCATCAATCCAACGGCGCTACCAATAAAATCCGCCTTGTCTGCACGGCTTACATATGATAATTCAGAAATAAGCTCACGCAATCTCACCAAGGGTTGATCAGGATACGTGACCGTCTTTAAACCGATAGTCTGATAGACTTGTTGATTTTTTACTTGTAATTTTGCAATCGATTCAAACGCCAATAATGAATAGCGTCCACTGTCTTGCCTTTGCAAACCCGATTCCAAAATCACACCGCCCGACAATTCGCGATCCAATGTTTGGAAAACATCCATCGCTGTCTTTTTTTCAGTCTCAATCTCCTGAAACACAGCCACACGCTTAGCTGTGTGCGATAACTCAATAAATTCGTCGAAGGACAGTTGTTGTAGCATGGAAAAAATACTCTTTTCTCTGTAATTATGTAATGCTATACAAGTACAAATAAATTGTCAACCTCTCTTTTTGTTTTTTTCTTATCTTAATGATTGACAAAAGAATTTTAAACTGATATTTGTTATAAACCGTTCAGTCTCTCTTGATTAAAAATGAAGTGATACCATGCAAACCTTAAATAAACACATCATATTATTCGGCTTTAAAAGTGTCGGCAAATCGGTGATTGGCAAAAGCCTAGCTGCAAAGTTACATAAGACCTGTATTGATCTGGATGAAGAAACCCAGAACTTATACCAAAAACAATATCAAACAACCTTGACTTGCCGCCAAATCATGCAAAAGCACGGACAGCCTTTTTTCCGTGAGATTGAAAGCCAAGCATTACGCCTTATCATGGACGTTACACCCACCGTCATCGCCTTAGGTGGTGGTGCGCCGTTACATGAAGCCAATCAAGCATTGATAAAAGCGCATCAATGCGTGCAAATTGTAGCACCGCGTGGCGTGGTGTTTGAGCGAATTATGGTGCATGGGCGACCGGCTTTTTTTTCTGCCGATGAAGAACCGTATGACTCTTTTAACCGTTTATGGAACGAACGAGAAGCCATCTATCAACCCTTAGGTGCTTTTGTTGTCAATAATAATGGTTCAATTGACAGTGTTGTTGAACAAATTTTGCAGCAATTATCATGAACTATACCATTATTAAAAAATTACCCACCATCGCGGACATGATCCAGTCTATGCCATTGTCTGAACAAGGGCATCAGCAAATCATGCGCGATAGGCAAGACGTAAAGAATATCTTAGCGGGCAAAGATGATCGTTTACTGATGATTGTGGGTCCTTGCTCTGCTTGGCCCAAAACAGCCACGTTAGAATATGCAAAAAAATTGGCTGTATTAAATGAAAAAATTAAACATGCTGTCAAAGTAATTATGCGTGTTTATATACAAAAACCACGTACCACCAAAGGTTGGACGGGGCCGGTGAATCAACCGGATCCTTTTATCTATCCTGATATTGAGGCAGGAGTCAAATATACCCGTGATATGATGATAAAAGTGATCGAAATGGGTTTACCGATTGCCGATGAAGCATTGTTTACCCACAGTGCAAAAACCTCTTTGGAATTATTGTCATGGGTTGCCATTGGTGCGCGTAGTGCTGAAGATCAAGAGCATCGTATTTTTGCTTCTGCCATTGATTGTCCCGTTGGTTTAAAAAATCCAACGCATGGCTCCTTATCGGTGGCTGTCAATGGGATCATTGCATCACAACACACACATGTGGCTGTATTTGATGGTTATGAGGTGCAAACCCATGGCAATGCATATGCACATTTGGTATTGCGAGGTAGTCATCATGGCCCCAATTATACGCTGCCTTATTTAAATGAAGTCAAACATCACATGGAAAAAAATCAAATCCAAAATCCCGCGGTGATCATCGATGCCAGTCATGATAATTGTTTGATCAATGGTGTCAAAGATTATCGATTACAACCGAAGATTATTTTAGAAACCATGCAAATCTTAAAAAAACATCCCGAATTAAAAAAGCTGGTGAAAGGATTTATGCTGGAAAGTTTTTTAAAAGAAGGCAGTCAAAAAATTAATGCAGAAGACACCTTGGATGTGGATGGATTATCCATCACAGATCCCTGTTTGGGTTGGGAAGCAACTCAAGCATTATTATTGACTTTGGCCACTGAAACAGTAGCAACATAATTTCTTCAACTCCTCAGTTGTTGATGCGATGCTGATGAAATAGGGGTTTTGCTTCCTCTGGCAAATGGAACACTTTTTTGCGTGCGAACAGCATCACTTCTCGCGTGCCTTTAAAAAGCGATGCTCCTTGAAAACATATGCGCAGCACACCACCGAATATAGCTAGGGGTAATAACCAAAAAAAATTAGACATAACCTTATCAAATGTCTTTTCATAAGCATCTTTGGCAGTCGCTGCATTATTCAGTGCATAACCAGTAGTATCGGTCAGCGTTAATCCTATAATTAAAAGCCAAAAAAATCCGCTAATCCCATAGTAAATACTGGCTCTACGATTGGCGCAAGGTATCGAAGAAAAAATTCTTTTTGCTTGCCCAATATTTTTCCCCACATAAGTAAAAGTTTCTGTCACATTGATAGAATTTCGCCCTCCCGCCATAAGCAGTCCCAGCGACATTGCGACGCTCCCTAATCGAAGAGCATGCTTTGGATCCATGTCCACGTATTCAGTCAACATATGCGCAATGCCAGTACCCAACCCCGCCATCACACCCAACCCCCCAAAAAAAGTCGTGATAATGGCTAAAATATGCGTAGTAATCGCATTTTTTTGATACCATTGCTGGCAGTTGTGTCGAAATTCACTAAATTTATTTTCGGAGAATAAACCCTTACCTATTTGTAAAAAAAAATTAAAAATAGGTGGCCCGCCCAATGCGGTATCACCGAGGACCAAACAACATCCCACTAATATTCCACAGCTCCAGGCGGCAGAAGAAGGTCCTTTGACTAGCGTTAAAACAAAATCGGAAACACCCCCGACTGTCACCGAAAAAATGCACGCCTCATAAGTGCCGATCACAATGACAGCCACACTTCCGCCCATCAGACTTCCGATAAAAAGGCCACGCTCTTGTGCTGATGTTTGCAAACCGCTAAAAAAATATGCTTTTAATTTCCTCATATCTTTTATAAAGGCAGGAAAACCAGTCGCTGCTGCTGGAATGATCAAACTTGCAATGCTTAACCCTGCGCCCGCGCTAACAAAAATACTAAAGCTTATTGCATAATCATCCCTAAGCATGACAAGACCCAGTGCCGCACGCGTGGCCCTATAAACACTGATCGCCTCATTTATAGCACACCCCAACATAACAACACTTACACCGGTATATGCAAACAATTTTTTTTCTTTAAAATAAATATAGGTTTGATGAAGGTTGCTTAAGTTAAGGGGAGTAGCAAGCACCGCGCTTTCAGATCTTAATAACGGAGTACGCTCTTCATCAATAATCGACTCGCTTCCTGTTTCTGGTGTTGCTGACAAATAACTCGATCTTTTCACTACCCGCTGCTCATTTTCCATCATACAATCTCACTCCCATATCTTTGGTGAAGTCCCAAGAATAAGTGAAAAGAAACTTTTAGTTGAATTATCTGTTTGGATTTGATCGCTTCGGCAGTTCTGGCTGGATTAACTGATTTACTTTCCGCATGACATCGCTCCTTGCACTACAAAGAAAGGATAATTAATTGAACGGATCCTGTTTTTATACTATCAATTATAGATAGGGGAAAAATATATTTCAAATTTCTTCGCATTCATTTTAACATTGGGAGCAAAAAGTTGAGAGTAAACAGCCAATAAATGTCCTTACCGCAATGATGACATAACGTTTGAACACCTAAGTGGGAGAGCATATGATAGCTGTTTATATTGTAAGATTCTTTTCAAATTTTGCCTTAGCGGCTTTTTATCCTTTTTTATCCGTTTGGCTGTTGGAGTCCACGGACATGTCTGCGTTTAAAATATCCATTATTGTCAGTATCGGAATTTTTATGTCCCGAGCGGGCGCTATATTTTTATCCACTTATGTCAACAAACACGATAAAAGAAAATCCATTTGGATTAGCATCGCATTGCTTATGCTCATTGTACTCGCTATGGCTATCAGTAATATTATTGGAGCGGGATCATTGTTTTTATGGATCCCTCTGTCAATATTATGGGGTGTTTTCGTTTCGGTGTTAACATTGGCGGCTTTGGCTTTTATTGCTGACCGAACATCCGGACAAAAGCAAAAAGATGCTTTTTCTTATATTAATATATCAGTAAACTTAAGTTCGGGATTGGGCCCCGCCACGGGCGCTGTCATGCTGGCTTATAATCCTATATTGCTGCCCATTATTCCGATAATCGCTTTGGCAATTGCTATTATTTTTTCAATGGGAATACCTCCTGACAAGGCGGAACATAAAAATACAGCTAAAAGAAAAACAAAATTTAATCGTGCATTTGTGTTGTTATGTTTTATTAATTTTCTAACTTTCATGAGCTATTCACAATTTTTTAATATTTTCCCAGTCTATTCTAATCACTTTATTGATAAAAAAACCATTGGATTACTGTTTTTTATTAGCAGCATTGTCATTACATTTACACAAATGCCTATGAATAAAATACTGAAAAAAATGGATGCTTATAAGGCAGTTATTATTGCCAATTTATTGTCTGCTTTAGGAGCAATACTTTTAATTTCTGTAGAATCTCATGCATTAATCTCATGCGTGATGGCGGTGATATTGATCTCTATTGCCCAAGTCATCTATGTCCCTGTCTATCAAACCTTCGCTGTTAAATTATTTGAAGGGAGCTCAACCTACGGATTAGCATTATTAACGTTGGCCTGGGGGCTTGGGGAAGGTTTCACCGTTATTTTAGGGATGCATTTAATTGATCAAAACATTGGATATCTCTCTTATTGGATCGGAGGAATTGCTACGCTTATAACAATTCCAGTGATCTTGGCATCTAAAAATTTACTCAAAATGACAGGGGACCAGCACTTATGAACTTGGCAAAATAACAGCTTGACGGGAGCTATTAAATACAAATGTCATGATACAAAAAGCGATTAGATTTGCACATAACCCAGTCACCGTGCCATCGATATTAAACCAACCTGCATAGTGCCAAGTCAGCGCCGCAGCAATACCTGTTGACGCACTCACCAATAAAGTAGTGAAATTACTGCGCACGCCAAATACAGCGGCGACTAAAGGCACCAAAATGGTTGGTGCCCAGAAATTATAGGCTATCACCAAAATATCTAACACACTCTTAATCATCAATGCAAAGATAATCGCCATCACACCAATCAGCGCAGAAAAAACTTTACCCATCATCAAATTGGTTTTATCGCTAAAAGGTTTTTTACGCAATGGATTGATCACATCATGCGTTAACGCGACGGATGCAGAGTTTAAGAAAGAATCAGCTGAAGACATCACCACTGAAATAATACTGGCAATCACCAACCCTTTGATGCCAATTGGCAATACTGTTTGGATCACATAAGGAATGGCCAAATTTGGATTTAATGTTGGATGCAGTGTTAATGCCACCAAACCCAAGACACCGGTCATCAAGAAAAATGGAACAGAAAAAATCGCACTCCACAACGTTCCAGTAGCAGCCACTTGTGGTGTGCGACCAATTAATAAACGTTGTAAATAAGGAGGCACCAACGCCTCACCAAAGAAGAAGGTTAAAAATAATGCTAAAAAAGCCCACGGCGAGTAATCACCAAAAAACGTTAAATGTTCAGCTGGAACCGTGGCTTGAATATTGGACCAACCACCCGCGGCTTCCAGACCAAACACCACTGCTAAGATAAAACCCACGGCAATCAATACAAATTGCACCACATCCGTTAACACCACGGCATGGATCCCACCCACGGTCACATAGGCAATCACAATACTACAACCAATCAACACCCCTGTACTTTGTGATATACCCAGCAACACTTCAAAAACATAACCAATGGCACCCACTTGTGCGCCCACAATACCGGTACACACCAACACAGAAAAAATACCTGTGAGTATTTGTCCTTTTTTACCATAGGTTGGGCGCATAATATCACCCACAGAAATCGCATCACGGAAGGACGCCATGCGCGGCGCAATCCATTTAGACACCACAAATTCTTTCAGACTAAAGCCACATAATGCAAAACTGCTCACCATACCAAATAAAAATACTTTTTCCGCATTCCCCATGGTAAATCCGCCGCCAATAAAGGACGCTGATAAGGTTGCAAAAATAACAAACGCGGAATAAGACTGTCTTGCAACCGCATATTCTTTGAAAGAATGAATCCCACGCCCACACATCAACCCCACCACCATGATAATTCCAAGATAAATAACCACAATTAAACTATCAATATCCATGGCACTCCATCCTACATTAAGTGTGCCCTTCATGGGCGATAAAAAATAGTAATTGATTACCCAAATTTTGGTCAACTGACTATTTAAATGCTGCGCTGAACAAAGTTTGTGTTTACAAATAAGGGAGTTACCAAGTAGTCAATTTCAAGCATTCTGGTTTAGTTGAGTCTTTGCTAAAAATCCATTAAAATGAGTCCAATCTTATTATTTGGACATCCGTCTATGAACCAATGGCACCAATTATATCACCCAACACCTGCCGATTGTTGGCAAGGACGCGTGGATGGTATACATACCGAGCGTTTTCACCAGATTGTTGAACGTGTCGATCTGCGTAAGCCATTGAATGTTCCTACAAGCTTATCCATTATGCTGATTGGTTTTTGCTGTGATATCGGGGTAAGGCGTAATCAAGGTCGTCCAGGCGCACATCAAGGACCACAAGCCTTGCGTACTGCGTTGACCAACCTGGCCGTGCATACGACACAGGCCATTATTTATGATGCTGGTAATATTGTCTGTCACAGCGACGATTTAGAACAAGCGCAACGTGCCTTGGCGCATGCGGTACAGGCCATTGTGCAACAAGGTTATTTCCCCATGGTATTGGGTGGTGGACATGAAACAGCTTGGGGACACTATCAAGGTTTGGAAATGGCTGGGAAAGCGGAACAGCTGCAGATTTTAAATATTGATGCGCATTTGGACTTGCGTGATACGCTCAATAATCCCACAGGTACGCCTGGCAATATGAGCATGGGTACATCGGGATCCTCTTTTTGGCAAATTTACCAACAGCGTGTGGCTCAAGGGTTGCCGTTTCATTATACGTGTTATGGTGTGCAACCGTATGCCAATACGCCGTCTTTACTGACACGCGCTCGTGAAATTAATACCAAAATTTGGTGGGCCAGTGATATCCATCAAAATGCCAGTCAATATATGACCGCGGCGTTACGTGAAATTGATCACACCACAACGCCGATCTATTTATCCATTTGTTTGGATGCGTTTGCGAGCTGTTTTGCGCCTGGCGTGAGTGCGCCGCAAATCAACGGGTTGTTTTTACAGCATGTGCAACCGATCATTGACCATTTGGCACGAAAGAAACGTTTGGTCAGTGTGGATATTGTCGAATTATCACCTTATCATGATTCGGATCAACGTACGGCGAAATTAGCTGCGCATTTACTGTTGAGTTTGACGCATAGTTTGTTGGGATAATTTTTTATAAAATCAGTTAATTGGAAGTTATTTTGGCATAAAATTTGAAAAGGGAGCGATATGCTTCTATAATTTAATTTCTGATGCTTGCTCACACCTCAGGTTCCTTGTCTTTATTTGTTAAAAGGCGGGAAGCATAGATGCTCTTCAAGAAAATGAATGTTTAGGGGGCCTTACCATGAAGTTACATTCTCTTATTTTTCTCATTTTATCTAGCTACGCACTGACCGCAACAGCCGAATCTACATGCGAAACGCATGAAACATGTCGTGTTGGTAATATATGTACATGTGCCGTCATGCCCAGTTCGGGTTATGATCGTCATTTTTACTTTGATTTTACAAGTATGAGCAAAGGTAACACTTATACCTGTGCTTTTGAAGGCGCTGATTATTTAATTGATTATGCGGATTCTCTGTTTCCCGCCGGAGTGGAATATGCCTGTACCAGTGAAAGCTGCGAGGTCATTCCCTTTACGCTACAGGTTGACGCAACTCAGATGGTTGATCCTATGGCAACCATGATAATCCGTTATTTTGTGCCTGCAAGTGATATCACTTTCCCTACAACGGTGAGCTGTAAAGCGAACAATTAAAAACTATTCGGATGGTCTGCATTGGTAATAGAAAGGTTATTCGATGTATCCTCAGGTTTTTTTCTCACCCGGCACATAAATTGTCGAGGGATCTACAAACAGTTGCGCGGCATCGACGGCGTCAAAGTGGTAGTGATGCCGACAAAAGTCACAATCCACTGACACGCTGCCTTGTTCTTGTAAAATGCTCTCGACTTCTTCGTGCCCTAACGCACGCAACGTCTGTTCAATACGTTCTCTTGAGCAAGTGCAGCGAAACGAAACCGGCGTTGGTTCATGCAAGCGTACGGGTTCTGCATGATACAGTCGATATAAAATATCCGTAAAACTTAAATTCAACAATTCCGCTTCTGTAATGGTTTGTGTCAGATATTCTAAATGTTCCCATTCCAAAACTGCTTGTTGTCTTTTAAATTCATCAACGGGCAACGCTTGTAAGAATAATCCCGCGGCCATTTGACCATCAGCGGCCAACCAAATGCGTGTTGGCACTTGTTCCGATTGGGTAAAATAAGTATCGATGCTTTGCGCTAAGGTTTGTTGTGCCACCGGCACAATGCCTTGATAGCGTGCGCCCGTTTGTTCATTGTCTAAACTGATCGCCAATTGTCCTTTTTCAAATAAAAAAGGTTTACTTAGCTGCGCATCGGGATTGAAACGCGCCATGGCGCGTAATTGATGATGATGGGTGCACTGTGCAACAAACAATGACACATCACCGGCGTCTTGTATTTGTAGTGTTAATGAACCTTCAAACTTAAGGCTGCCCGCCAACAATGCAGCAGCAGCCATGGCTTCACCCAATAATTCTTGCAACACAGGCGGATAGGAATATTTTTCAAGTACTGCTCGATAAGACGCATCTAAACGAACCAATGCGCCACGAACAGCTGTGTTTTCAAAACTAAATTGTTGTAAATCATCGCGCTCAAACATGTGACTTACTCACCGCGTAGTTTGTCAACAATCTCTTGTACCACCAACCGCAAACCACGCCCGCCAGAAACAACGGTCATGTCTGCAATTTCTTCGTACAAGGGTGTGCTGGTTAATGCAATATCTTCTAGCACAGCGCGCTTATTGTTGGTTTGTAGCTGCGGACGTCGTTTGTCTTTTTCCATCCGTGCCAATTGATCTTCAATGCTCACCGACAGATGCACCACGGTTCCACGTCCAGCCAAACAGCGACGCACCAAATCACTTAAAATCGCCCCGCCGCCAGTGGATAAAATAATGCCTTTACGTTGCGACAATTCATCAATCACTCGTTCTTCGCGTGATCGAAAACCTTGTTCGCCTTCCACATCATAAATCCAAGAGATATCTGCGCCTGCTCGAGCTTCGATTTCTTGATCGGAATCAAAAAACTCTAATTTTAATTCATCTGCCAACGCTTTGCCTATGGTCGTTTTGCCTGCACCCGGCGGTCCTATTAAGAAAATATTTTTTCGCTTCATCGTAATGTTATCCAAACTCATCGCCGTTGTCGCATACACTCGGTTGACTATTCGTCACCGCGTCATTTAATCTCGTGTTACGTATCATTATCAATCATACTATTTCGGTATGATCAATTCATCACTTACTCATGCGCAGTAATCTTTGGAGTCACAAAAATCAACAATTCACTGCGATCATCTTGATCCAGTGTGGCGCGAAATAACGCACCTAAAACCGGCAAATCACTAAAAAAAGGAATTCGCCGCAATGCTTGATTTTTGGTCCGTTCAAAAATACCACCCAGCACCACTGTTTCTCCATCATTCACCAAGACTTGTGTTTCCACCTCTTTGGTATCAATGATGGGAATATTGTCCTGTACTGTCAAACCACTCAACACATCTTGCTTCACCACCAAGTCCAAGATCACTTTATCATCTGGCGTAATTTGTGGTGTCACTCGTAATTCTAACACCGCCTCTTTAAATGCGGTAGTCGTCGCTCCACTGGCACTGGATTCCTGGTAAGGGATCTGTTTGCCTTGCTTAATCCTAGCTTCTTTTTGATTGGCTGTCATCAAACGCGGGCTGGCGATAATATCGGCAATACTCTCGCTTTGAGCTGCTTGTAACTCCAGGTCGAGTAAAGTATCGCCCCCGAGCGTAGCAACTGACAAACCGATGGTTCCAAAAGCCGGCGTCTGCGTCCCAAGATTAACATTGAGTTTATCTGTCGCGTTTGCCGCTGCGCTTCTTGCTGACCCACTGGCCCGTGCATTGCTCGACACACCCCACAAAATCCCTAACTCTTTTTCAAACCGTTTCGAAGCGCTCACAATCCGCGATTGTATCACAACTTGGCGCACAGGAATATCTAACTTTGCCACAATCTCACGGATCTGTGTGACTTTTTCTGCGGTGTCTTGTACCAATAGCGTGTTTGTTCGCAAATCGAAACTCGCATTACCGCGTTGTGACAACAAGGTATTCTGATCATTTTTCAACAGCGTTGCCAGATCAGCCGCTTTGGCGTAATGAATTTGAATCAATGTTGACTCTAGCACAGACATCTCTTCTATCAAGGATGGATCGAATGTTGTCTGTTGCATGTTGTTATCTACAATCGACACAAAGGGATCACCTTGCGCCGATCCACTGTCACATAAACAAATCAAAAATACGAAACACAGGCACTTATGCTGCATGAATTAGATCCTTTTTAAAAGATATGCTTTTGCGGTCAATGTCATCACCAATGGTTGATTGGCCTGCACAGATCCTTGCTTCTTGATAGCAACATCATGCACCGTCATCATCTGCGGCCATTCAATCATCCTCTTTATCAGCGCAACCAAATGCGAATAATCGCCAGTCACTTCCATGTGAATGGGTAGTTCCTGATAAAAACTTTTTTGCTTTTTCACTTGTAGCTCAATCAATGTCAAGCGAACGTTGTTTTGTATACTGACGTCATTTAACGTGTTCACCAATGCAGGAATATCATCTTCTGTGGTTAAATATTGCAACAGTGCGTTTTGTTGTGTTGTTAATTCGTCTTTTTGCTGTTGTATTGTCGAAAGCGCCGCGACAATATTTTGTTTTTTTGTCTGTGTTTCTTGTAAAAACAAATACTCTTTTTCTGCAAGCGTTAAACGTTCATTTTGTTTTTTTAAATCCAACGCATACCCCAGCAATACCATAAACGTGCACACAAATAAAATAACACTTGCTTTAATCAACCAAGATTGCTGAGCAATATTATCCCAATCAAAATGAAATACATTCATTCCTGCGTTTCCTTTTCTTGTTGTTGTACCAGCAAGCGAAAATCATGACCGGCTTGTTGTGTGTGTAATGTATTTAGCATGGATTGCGTAAAAATAGGACTTTCTTGTATATATTGTATGAGTTTGGCAAGCTGTTTATCCGATGGTGTCCAACCTTGAAGGTGTAAACGATCGTCTTGTTTTTCAACGGCTGTTAAATACATTCCTGTTGGTAACATTTTTTTTAGCACATTGAATAAATGCATCCATTGCGTTTGTTTCTCTTTTAACTGTGCCAAATATTGAATATTGTCGATGACTTCTTGCGTGTGTGTTTGCAACTGTTGTCGCTGTACAATGTGTTGATCTAGCATTTGAATATGTTGTTTTATTTGCGCGTTTTTTTGCAATTGTGCGTGTCTTTCTTGTGTCAACATTTCATGCAGACTCCACAAAAACAATAGCGTCCCCCCCACACAACATAACAGTACTTGGCCAT
>Ga0302309_10003393_pt1 | contig 12364 bp, 12 predicted proteins | sample III_Palsa_N1_1_FD_200453 | JGI IMG/M metagenome (GOLD analysis project Ga0302309, IMG submission 200453) | Peat permafrost microbial communities from Stordalen Mire near Abisko, Sweden - III_Palsa_N1_1 | ecosystem: Environmental > Terrestrial > Soil > Palsa > Peat permafrost | place: Sweden... | reverse complement strand
TCGTCCGACAGCGAACTCGTTGCGATGAAAGCCAACGGTTTCAGCATCGCCCGACTTTCGATCCCGATTATCCTTTTGTCGATCACAGTATTTATCGTTACTGCAGCCCTCAGCCTAGCGTGGGTCCCCTGGAGTCTGCGCACCTACAAAACCAACTTAATCAAAGTCAGCAACACCAAAGTCGTCAGTGCTATCCAACAAGGGACTTTCACTGCTGGTTTCTTTGATCTGCTTATTTTCGCTGACAAAGTCGACAACAGAACCAACCGGCTTGAGCGCGTTTTTATTTACGATGAGCGCGAGGCCGGCAACCCCCTCGCCGTCGTCGCCAATACGGGGGAAATCGTTCCTGTTAAAACTGACACCGAGCTCGGCGCTGCCGCTTTACTTAAACTTTATAACGGCAGCATTCACCGCAACGATCAGGCCGAGAACCTTTATCAAAAAATCAACTTTGGCGAATACAACCTCTTCTTAAAAGTCGATGAAGGCGCCGAGGGCTCCGTGCTGAAGCCCGAAATGCTTTCCTACAACGACCTCCTCGGCAAGATCGCCGCAACAAGTATAGCAACCTTCGAGGGCCGTGAATGGCGTGGTGAATACTGGAGGCGGGTCAGCATCGCCATCGCTCCTATCCTTTTTGTATTTCTCGGCATCGGCTTCGGCACCGTTCGCACACGTTCTGTGCGAGCCGGCGCTGGCCTCGTTGCTCTCGTGACATTCGCTGGCTACTACAGTCTTCAAATCTGCTCGACCATTCTCATTCAAAAGGGAGTCCCTGTTCCTCCCGCGATCCTGATGGAAATTTCCAACTTCGCCGTCCTCTGCGCGGCGATTTTCTCGTTTAGAAAAGCGTCTTGGTAAAATCAGAACATCTATGAAATGCATCATCTGCGATAAACACAAAGACTTCGCGTCCTACGTTGGTGAACCGATCGCGATCAAGAACGGCATGGTGATCGCTCACATGCCCGTGATCGATGATCAGCCTGCTACTCGCGGGCACTTGCTGATTGAACCGCTCCGACACGTCACCGACGCATCAGAACTGACCGAAGACGAAGCGATGGCTCTTGGACTATTCGTTCGCAATGGGATCAAGCTTGTCACAAAGGAACTCGCTGCTGAGCACGCATACGTGTTTCGTATCAACGATAAAGTCCCGCACTTTCACGTTCATATTGTTCCGAGATATTCCGGTACCCCTACAGAACACTGGGGAACTAAAATCATGGATTGGAAAGGCTCACCCAAATTGAGCAGCGAAGAGATCAAAGCGTTATCGTTTCAACTCAAGAAATCCTGGTAATTGCGGACATATCTTAGCTTTGGGCTTTTATTCCATCGAGGAAGACTCGAGTGCCCGCGCGAACTCGCTCGTCGATTTCATTCTTAGAGATCTTGCTCCCCGTTAAAGCTCTCAACTGAAGATCGCCACCGAGCATGTCTAGAAAAAGTCTGGCTGCAAGGCCTGGGTCATCCAGTTTTATTTTTTCGGCCGAGAAGCATTTCTCGAGCAAATTGCCGACTGCGGAGTAAGCGCTCTGAGGCCCCAATTTCAAAAACCGGGCTGATATTTCAGGGAAGCGAGAAGCCTCACTCACCATCAGGCGATGAACCGAGAGAACTTTTGGTGAAAGAAGAGAACGCAAAAAGTTTTGGCCGATGGAAAAAAGAGTGTCTTCAAGTGAAGCGTTTACATCCGCTGGCGGAAGAGAATTACTTTGGAGAGACTGAAGCACTTCTTGAGCAATCCCTTCTAAGACTCGACGAAAGAGTTCTTCCTTGCCGCCAAAGTCACGATAAAGATCGCGGTAGGAACCTCCGGTTTTGGCGACGATCATCTCGAGCGAAACGCCAGAGTAACCCTGCTCTAAGAAGAGTTCACCCGCCGAACGGATCACGAGCTCTAAGCGCTCAGGGCTTGGAGCTTTAGGGGCCCGCTTCGAGGCCTTGGTAGCTTTACTAGGTTTGGGCATAGGTTTCTAACTCCATACATTAATCCGTCGTCCGGCTGAATCACAATTTGACCGTGATTTCAGCTCTTTGGAGCCTACGTCTTTGCTTCGGTAATTACAATTACCAATTTCCGTTGTTTATGGTAATATTGATTACCAGAAGGAAGAAACGAGGAAATTTATGAAAGATATCGTCATCAAAGGTGGTTACGTACTTACGATGGATTCACAACTGGGAGACCTTCCCGTTGGCGATGTGCATGTACGCGGGGAGCGCATTCTAGAGATAGGCAAGGATCTGAAGGTGGCAGGAGCCAAGATCATCGATGCTTCTGGTTGCATCGTTACACCGGGATTTATCGACGGACATCGACACACTTGGCAAAGTCTCCTTCGAGGTATGGCAGCAGACTGGAGCCTCCCCAAGTACATGGTTGAAGCACGCGCGATGTATTGCGGGTGCTTCGATAGCGAGGCGGCCTACATTGCGAACTACATCGGCGGACTGGAATCCATTGACGCGGGCATCACAACTCTCGTCGATCACAGCCATTTGCAAAAATCGCCTGATGTATCAGACGCACTTGTTCGCGGTTTGATGGACAGTGGCGTGGGTGGGTTCTTTTGTTACGCCTTACAAAATGTTCCCGATTTTCTGGATGAGCAAAAAATCGATCCGAAAGCTGTAGCGGCCCTCCTCGGACGTCCCGCTGATTCGTGGCATTACGAAAACGCTGAACGAATCCGCCGGAAGTTTTTTGATAGCACCCCTGGTCCTTTACGTTTTGGAGTAGCGCTCTTTGAAGGCGCAGCCTACGTCCCTCATCAGATGTCGTTAGAGCTTTTCGCGCGTGCAATAGCGCTGAAGCCCGGTCTCATCACGAGCCATTGGAATGCGATTAAAAAGCCAGATTTCTATCTCTCTTCTTTAAAGAATCTCCATCAGGCGGGAGCTTTTGTACTCCCCACATTGCTTTCCCATAACAATCAACTCAACGAGAGTGATTTGAAAATCATGGCCGAAGCCGGTATTGGCCACTGCACTTGTCCTGATACAGAATGCGGAATGGGCCTCGGTCCACTCTTGGCGCGCAAATTTACCGATCTTGGTGGCGCCGCAAGTCTGGGCGTGGACATCACCTGCTATGTCGAAGCCAGCATGTTGAGACAAGCCCAACTCATGCTTCAAGTGGAACGCAAAACTGCGGCAGAAGAATCCGGCGGTATGCCGATGAATGTCGGCTGGAGCGCGCGGTCAGCCCTGGAGCTGATCACGATCAACGGAGCGCGATCGATCGGAATGGATGCCGAGATCGGAAGTTTAAAGCCCGGCAAGAGGGCTGACCTCGCCGTCATTCGACCTCAATCGAATCAAGCGATGTCGACGTTCTTCGATCCGATCTCAGATCCCTCGGCAGCTTTGTTGTTTTATGCAAACGCCGCGGATATTCGAACCGTGATGATCGCCGGAAATCTACTGAAGCGAGACGGTGTACTTCAAGGCGTCGACGTCGCCAAAGTGCGCGCTCAAACAACTCAAGCGGTCGCGCGCGTGCAAGCCCGTTACAATCAACTTCCCCACGCCGAGCTCCAGGGCTCTTGGGCAGGAATGTTTTAACAACTGACAGTCAAACCAATCAGGAGAATTTTTTATGAAAACCATGAAAGCTATTCGTTTCCATCAGTACGGATCAGTCGACGCACTCAAGTTAGAAGAAATTACAGTTCCCACACCAGGTGATGAGCAGGTCCTGGTGCGCGTTTCCGCCACGTCGATCAACTTGATCGAACATAAGCTTGCGTCGGGAGAACTTAAGGCTGTCTTTCCCCTTCAGTTTCCTTGGACTCCGGGCGGTGACTTTTCCGGTGTCGTAGAAGAAACTGGAAAAGGTGTCAGCCAGTTTAAAAAAGGAGACGAGGTGTTTGGCTGGAATCCAGGTATGGGTGCCTACGCTGAAATGCTCGTCGTCCCTCAGGCGATGTTGCTAAAGAAACCTAAGAATCTGTCTCATTTTGAAGCGGCTTCTATCGCGACCGTCGCTCAAACCGCGTGGCAGGCGCTCTTTGAAATCGCAAAAATTGAACGCGGCCAAAGTATATTGATTCATGGTGGCGCCGGAGGGGTGGGAACGATCGCTGTTCAGCTTGCTCATCGCGCCGACGTGAAGGTTTACACCACCGCCTCCTCCGAAAATAGAGAGCACTTACTTTCGCTCGGTGCTGACGAAGTCATCGACTACAACAAAGTACCTTTTGATTCAGTCGCCAAGTCCGTCGACTTAGTCATCGACACCATCGGTGGCGAAACCCAAACGCGTTCTCTCCAGATTCTGAAAAAAGGAGGTATCCTGATCTCCACCATCCAGCCCCCTTCCCAAGAAGAAGCTCAGAAACTTGGCGTCACCGCGATGATGATGCGAACTGAGTTTAATCCCAAGAGACTGGAACAAGTCGCGGAACTCGTCGCAAGCGGAGCGCTAAAAACCGTCATTTCGAAGACCTACTCTCTTGCCGATGTGAAAGAAGCTTGGCGACACATTCTCACCAATCACACCAAAGGGAAGATTGTTTTGAAGGTCTAACTAACCTTCGTCTTCTTCAAGATTTGCGTTTTCTTGGACGTAGAGTCTTCTGACCTTCAGCATTTGATGAGCGGTCTCAAAGGCAGTGATCGACATTGCTTCTCTCTCTTCGGCGTCGACATTTTTTAAGTCTTTTACAGAAGCCAGAATCGTCGCCATAATTCTTATCGCAGCGTCGTCCACGAAGTTCAGCTCGTCTTGATCGATGTAATCATCCAACTCTTTCATAATCTCTTCCTTTTAGAATTTTAGGGGCTCGGTCTTGGACCCATGCACGAGCATTTATCACGTAGAAAGGGCCGGTCCAATCGAAATTGGAGTCCGGCCCATCTGAACAAACCTTACTACTATCTGAGCATTAATTGCAGCCGCTGTCCGAATCAACAAGGGCGAGGATAAACAAGGTTCCTGCGATCCCGTAACCGATTGCAGCGCTGGTGATCAAAAGCTTTTTCTCTGTTTCGTTTGAAGTCACAGAAGAAGAGGCGGTTGTTGTAGTACCGGATACCGTTGTGGTCGTCGTGCTGCCGGAGTTGCCTGAGGTGGAGGACGTTGAAGTTCCGCTTCCTTGCTCGCTACCGCTTGCAGTAGTTTGTGAGGTACTGTGGGTTAACGTCGAGGCGTAGACATTCGCGAAAATCGAAGCCACTATGATCGCTGAGCCGCCAATCCAAAATCCGGTACAGGTAGCACTACTGAACTGCGCGCCGACGCTGCTCAAATTCATTTGCTGAAGAGTCGCTGTCATGACGAGCTGATTGCGCTGATCTTGATTCATATTGGGATTGGCATTTAATTGAGCACCAACAGTTGCATCGATCGAAGCTTTCACTTCGTCAGCACGTGCCGCCGTCATCATATTCATCTCGACCATCGCTTGAGCGAAGCGATCGCTTCGACCTTCGCTTGGCGAGGCTTGCTCGTAAGCGTTAACGACTGGGAGTACTTTGGACTGGAAATCTTTTTCAGAAATCTTCTGAGCGGTCAAACCGACCAAATTTGCGATCAAAACTTGTTCTTGCAGATCGTCTGTTTTGCTTGAAGCGCCGACATCAGCGAAAGCAATACCAATGACTTGAAGACCGATCATTAAAGAGCCAATCATTCTTTTGTACGGATTCATTTTCGTTTTCATAAATTCTCCTATTTGACGTTTCTAAGTTGCACACTGAATACAGCGCACTGCGTCAAAAAGAAAGGGGTCCAACGAATTTACTGTTCGTGCCAACGAACACTCGAAAAGGCTTACAGGCTTTGAAGGGTTTACTCGGGTTTTAGCGGGAAAAGGGCTTAATTTTCGATCTCAATGATTCCATCGACAGCCTGGATGAAGTCCTCGACGGTCAAGGTCGCGTTCCCCTCAGGGTGCTCTTCGCAATCGATAATCGCGGAGTTAGAACCAGGGCCGTCGAGCATAAGGGTGACGTCAGACAAAACCCCTGGGGCGTCGTTGCCAGAAGCGCCCCAAATAGGGTCGAGCACTTTATAGGTACCGCCCGTCTGAAAATATCCGTTCGTCCAGCAATAGACGCCGACCATATCGACAGGGATTTGGGTGTGGACTGTTCCATTATACATCGCGGAGTATCCGCCCGGGATGTCCTGCAGGATCTTGAGCTTCGTTCCCTTCTTTAAGTTCTTTAAAGGTAACGAATCCTTCGCTTCGCGAGAGCTCTGCCCGGCTGCAGCCGCGAACGATGGAACCTGCATACCCAACAACTGAGAGCCCACCATCTGAGTGATCGCGTAAGCACCAGGCTCGTCAAAACCAAAGTGATGTGCCTCTTCATGGAGAGCAAGCGCCAGGATCATGGGAAGCTCGGTGCGCTCATTGATGATCTTGTTCACATTCCAACAGACGTCCGCGTGGTTTGGAAAATCTTGGGTTGGGCTCTTCGGGCCCGCAATTGTGGTACTCGCAGCAGTCGAGGGATCTGAACCCAAAGCACACACTTGTCCAGAAGCGATGTACTTCGTTTTCTGAATGTCCGCGAGAAGTCCGTTTTCCACCATGAATGACCAAAGCTTCGCCACGCTTGGATTGGATTCGCGAGAAGGATCAATCTTCTGCGCAAATTGCGCGACAAGCTGGTTCAACTGCCCAGAAGAAATAAACTTCGAGTAAGTGGGACCGTGCTCGATCACTAAAGAGGTCACACTATTATCGCTCACCACATCCGCCAACGCAGAGGAAACGACGCAAGCCGAAATCACTGCGATCGACAGAAATGATTTGGGAAAAGACTTCACAGGCCTGTCCTCAGCTGTCTTGCGGCCATCTCTGCGATGACACGCGTACTATTGTAGTCGAATCCAAAATGGCGGGCTTCTTCTCGAATCCCGAGGTTCACCAAAGTATCCATGCTGTCGTGAATAGAAATCAGATGCTGAAGATCCCAGCACACTGGCGCCTTCAAGTTCGCTTCAGTGCTTGCGCCGGTTCCTTGATCAATCGATCCGGTGCAATTGCCTGTTTCTGAAAAAGTGTAAGGAGTTTGCGAGATGTCATCAATCAGACCTCTGCTCAACATCACTTCCCAATCATTAGCCGTGTCGCTAAAAATGCTTTTTGCCGGATCAATCTTCACGATGGCTTCTTTCACGGCTTGTCTAAGCCCCCCAGAAGAGATGAACTCTTCAAGGCTCTTGATGTCGACGATCACAGCGTTTCCGCCGCCACGAGTTCCCGTAGATTCGGCAGGTTGAATTCCGTTCTTCAGCTGAGTGACTCGAGTGAGCTCCGAAGCAAGATCGTTACCTGAATCCAGAATCGGTGTGGCCACTGGTGGGTCTTGAGCTTGGACGGACAACGCCATTAATAAAGCGGCAAGTGTGATGAAATTTTTCATTTTTGATCCTCTGAAGTCACTTTGAACATTTGGATTCCGAGGTGATAGACCTCGGGTTTTTTGCGATTCGCCTTGGAGAGATTCACGACACGAGTGAAATACTCTTCTGTGATTTGTTTAAATTTTTCGAGAGCCGCTTTATCGAACAGGAACGTTTCAGAGCCGATCATCTTTTCTTGATTGGATTGAGTTTCAATCGCGTCTGTCGCCTTCTCGAGCATCTTCTTGTGAAAGTGACGAAGACCCAAATTGGCGTGTTCAGATCTGAAGACTCCGCTCATGTAAGTTTTTTTGTAAGAGCCGTCAGTTTGTTTCTCGAGGAGCTCGAGCCGCAAGAGTCGTTCAATCGCGGTCTCAGCTTCGATCGCAGTAATGCCGAGACGCTTAGCGATTCTCTTTGGAGTAAACTGCAGGCGGGGCAGCTCCGACATTTCTAAAATCGGGATGTGATACCAGTCCGCGATCATTCGAAACGCATCCAGACTCAGATCTTGCGTCGGACGGTTCTGATTGATCAGACTCATGCGCTCAATCGTAGCTTCGCGTACGCCCGGATCCTTCGCTGTCGCCTTTTGAACGAGAAGGCCGAAGTACTCGACTTCGTCAGAGGCAAGGCCAAGCCGCTGTCCGACTTTCAAAGCACTTTGTGACGAGAGTTGATTGCGATTGGATAAAACTTCAGAGAGCTGGGATGGAGAAATGGAAATCTGCTTGGCGAAAGCGCGCAATGAATACGCGGGATTGCGCTGAACGCGTTCGGAGAACACCGCTCGTAAAAAGATTCGATAATCGTTGTGAGCAAAGATCACAGGGCCACGACTCCATTACAAAAACACCGCCCACCCAGCCCCGCGCGGAGTATATGCAAAAAGATAACGCAGCGCAATATCTACTTAACTCCAAGCCTCCGGAACCCTCTAAAACGACCGCCAGGTGCGGTTCTCCACAGTTTTTCTTAATTGCGACGCAGGAATGCGTTACACAGATGCTAGAAACTTTGCCCCGAGAGCCGCTCTAGTCGCGACAAGATCGTGACACAATCCTAACAAGAGTCAAAAAAACGGCGGTTTTATCGGGTTTTGTGGATAACTTTCCGATCACGTCGAGAAAAAGCTCCATATAAGATTAAATATGTAATAAATTCATGAGGTTATCTTGTGGGGATAACTCATGGTTTCGCTGTGGATAACTTCACTCGGTCGGCTGAGGGGCAGGATTAGAGCCTCTTGAGGCAGGTACTGTTGCACCTTCGATAGAGGAGTCACCAGGGAATGGTTCCCCAATAGTTTCGGCACTTTGCTTCGGTAAAACGAGGGTCAAACCGGAGTCTTTTTGTGCCGCATCCGGGTTACCCGTGAGGGGCTTTCCAGGTGCTCCGTTTATCCTAATAATAGCGGCATCCGGTTGCGATGTTTGGAAGCGAAGTTGTTCATTGGCGCGAAGAACTAAGATTCGTCCTTCGCGGAGGATAAATTTCATCTTCGGGCGATTATCCAACTGAAATTTGACCCACAAATCCTGGTTCGCTTTGACCACGACTTTGTACTTAATCTCTGAGCCCTTTAAATTAATTCCGGAGTTCAGGGGATCCGGCTTTTCGGCTGCCTCGGTGGATTCTTCGGAAGACGAAGGAGTCGGAGTAACCGCTGGAGCTAGGGGAGTAACTTTAGGCGAAGGCTTTGCCTTAGGGCTTGGTTTCGAACTTGGCTTTGGCGAAGGAGGAGCTACCACGGCCACCACTGGCGGTGCGACTTTCTCAGCAGGAGAAGGCTTCGCGACGGGAGACGGGCTCGCAGAAGGGGAACTCGATGGCGATGCGAGCGGAGACACCGAAGGCGATGCTCCCACAGCAAGACCAGAGGACTCCGAAGGAGACGGCGACGCCTCGTCAGGATTTGCTTCCTTCAACTTATCGAGATGAGAGCCCTTGTGGTGATGCAGAGAAGGTTTGAAAACAGCGAACCCGATCGCGCCAAACACGAGAAACCCGCCCATGACAATCCAAAGGATCGTTCGGCTCTGTTCGCCTTCGCGCTTCTCGAACGCATAGCCACTGTGGCCCGCGTCGCGAGTTGGGCGCTCAAACGAGCGCACGTCAAGGAACTCACCAAACTGAGTTAGAATTTCTTTGGAGTCCACGCCGATGAAGCGAGCGTAAGAACTCACGAACCCACGAATGAAAGGCTTTGCTGGAAGTTCGGTGTATTGATCGGATTCTAGGAGATGTAAAAGTCGTACACTGATTTTGGTCGCCGATGCGACCTGCTCGATCGTGATCCCACGCTTCTCCCGCTCTTGCCGGAGAAATTCGCCTAATGAGGGATGCCCTTGATCGCCGTTGGTCACTATGGAAGTGCTCTCATCAGATTAATGGCCTGATCGGAGGCCTTGGTGTTGGGATATCTCTGCTCAACTTCGAGGTAAGTTCGGCGAGCCAACTCGTACTGTTTGGTTCGATCGTAAACGATCCCAATCGCCAAGTGTGCATCAGCAAAGCCGCCGCACATCTTCTTAGTCGCCTGTGTGTAGTCACGAATCGCGGCACTGTACTCGCCATCGCGAAGCTTCAGGTGGCCGCGGTAGTAGTAAGCGATGCAAGCTTGATCGCCGCCGGATTGAATGGCTTTCTCGAAATAACTCGTGGCTTTTGGAAAGTTGTTTTCGCGATAGTACAGAATTCCAAGAGTGGTCTGCGGCTTATAAGCTTCGCGATAAAGAGGTTCATCGGCCGCGCGAGAAAGAGGCGCGATCGCTTCGTTGAAACGGCCGAGGTCGACAAGAATTTTTCCGAGCGTGTTATTTGCGTCCGGATATTTTGGAGCAATGCTGACCGCTTTCTGCGCGTTGAACAAAGCCGTTTGAAAATCATTCTTGGCATAAAAAGCGAGCGCTCTTGAATGATAAATTTCTGGAAGACTTGGATCCGCTGCTTCGGCTTGAATCAGCGCTTCAAGTGCAGCGGTCGGATCGTTTTCAATCAATGCGCCATCGGCCACCTGAATTAAAAGTCGAGCGCGCTGAAGTTGGGTCAGCTCCGGTGACTTTTTAGGAGACGAAGTCGCACAGGCACTCAAGACAACAAGTGCTGTTAGCGTCACCAAAGCATTGGATAAGTTGTTGACCATACTAACTAAAGTAACGGGCTAAGCCCGGGGTGTCAAACTTTGAAGAGAGCTAAACACTCAACATGAGGGGTTTGCGGAAACAAATCCAAAAAGCCGACACGTTCAAGCTTCCAGCCTCGCTTGATCAATCGACTCACATCTCGCGCCCACGCGTCGGATTCGCACCCGACGGCGACAATTTCTTGAACATTCAGAGCCTCAAGAGCAGAGACAATTTTGTCGTGATCATCGCCCAAGCCCTCTCTCGGCGGGTCCAAGATTGCCGATGCCTTTGATGGCGCCTTCGCTGGGTTTGAAGCTTTCTCTAAATGAGCTTTGAGCCGAGCTTGGTTTACGATCCATTTCGCAACCGGCGAACGGTGAAACCGGAGCTCCGGTAGGCCCTCGACCTGAGTCCCTTCAGGCGCACCGACATCGACGCAATCGACTGCTAAAGCCCGCGCAGCAACGGTCTTCCCGAGATTTCCCGAACCTCCAAAGAGGTCATATACATGTAGTCCCGGTGTAACCGCGCCGGCGACCCAAGTTCTGAGCTTCACATTCTGCTCGTCGTGCACTTGGCGAAAGCCCCCCGCCCCATGAGCCGAGTTCCAAAGGGTTCGAGTGGTCCCGTCGGGCAGGATTTCCAGCTCCACTTTGTAGGGAGATTCAAATTTCTCACCCGCTTCGCGTGTTTCAGCGAAGATCGCATTGAGTTCGGGCCGAGCAATCGCACACGAATCCACCGCCACACGCTCATGACTTCTTGCGGCATAAAACCCGAGCTCGGATTTGAACCCCCGAAGTTGCACTCGGTTTCGATAATTCCAGATTTGATCAGCCGGAAGTTCGTCGATTTGCTGGGGCGCTGGGACCTGAACTCGCGCAAGCGCTTGAAGAGCACCTTTGACCTTCGTCGCCCACTGCATTTCATAGGGGATGTGCTGCCACTGACAGCCCCCGCACTTTCCAAAAACAGGACAAGGCGGTTTTTGCCGGATCGCCGATGGCCGAAGAACTTCTAAAAGGTCGGCTTCGGAGAATCTTTTGTCCGATTTCGTAATTTTGGCTCGAACCAAGTCGCCCGGGGCAGTGAACGGGACGAATACCACTCGACCGTCTTCACCACGCGCGACGCCCGTTCCACTTCGTGAGAGATCCGTGATTTCGAGCGTAACTTCAGACGAGGGAGACATGGGATTACCCATAGCGTCAATCTCGAGAATAATCAATTGCGTGATTGCGCTGGGGTGTTTTCGTCTGCTACTTTGCCCCAAAGTTCAAATGGCCAAAAACATCCGAAATTTCTGCATCATTGCCCACATCGATCACGGAAAATCTACCCTTGCTGACCGCCTTTTAGAGCGAACAGGGTTGGTCACTGCACGCGAGATGGAATCCCAGTTTCTCGACAGCATGGATATCGAGCGCGAACGCGGGATCACGATCAAAGCTCAAAGCGCGCGCTTGAACTACAAAGCCAAAGACGGTGAGACTTACATTCTCAATCTCATCGATACTCCAGGACACGTCGACTTCACGTACGAAGTTTCGAGATCACTCGCTGCATGCGAGGGCGCGATCTTAGTCGTCGATGCCTCTCAAGGCGTTGAAGCGCAAACTCTTGCGAACGTCTTCATGGCTCTCGACATCAACCTTGAAGTTTTTCCAGCCATTAACAAAATCGATCTTCCTGCCGCTGACCCCGATCGCGTGCTCAAAGAAATTGATGAAATGATCGGTTTGGTCGACACGACTCACGCCGTGTATTGCAGCGCTAAATCCGGAATAGGTATCGACGAGATTTTAGAGGCCGTCGTTAAATATTTCCCAGCCCCGCAAGACAACGACAAAGAACCACTGCGCGCGTT
>Ga0302309_10003391_pt1 | contig 12369 bp, 12 predicted proteins | sample III_Palsa_N1_1_FD_200453 | JGI IMG/M metagenome (GOLD analysis project Ga0302309, IMG submission 200453) | Peat permafrost microbial communities from Stordalen Mire near Abisko, Sweden - III_Palsa_N1_1 | ecosystem: Environmental > Terrestrial > Soil > Palsa > Peat permafrost | place: Sweden... | reverse complement strand
AAACGTGAACATGAAATAGAATTTTAAGGTGTGGAAAAAAGGCGCCGGCACTTCATCTGCATTTGTGAAGGCCGCTGCCGCCTTCAATGTGTTTGAGCCCTATCTCTTTACACCGCGATGAAGTAATATTCCCTGAAAATCCGTATTTTTGCATGTTTTTTTATAAGCCCGGCGTTTTGATTTTAATAAACCCTGGTTTGTAATTGATTTACAATTTTTATCATGTTAGAGAAATTAGAAGCGATATTCCAACGCTGGAAAAACGTTGAAACCGAGTTGAGCAGCCCTGATGCCATGGCTGATATGAAACGCTTTGCCCAATTAAATAAAGAATATAAAGATCTTGCCAAGGTTGTGGATGAGTATAACATCTACCGCAACATTATGAGCAATATTGATAGTAATAAAGAGATTTTAGCCAACGAAAAGGACGAAGAGTTCCGCGAAATGGCTAAGGGCGAATTAGACGAATTATTGGTTAAGCAGGATGAAATGGAAGAAGCTATCCGTTTAATGCTGATACCAAAAGATCCCGAAGATTCGAAAAACGCTATTATTGAAATACGCGGCGGCACCGGCGGCGATGAGGCTGCATTGTTTGCGGGTGACCTGTACCGCATGTATATGCGCTATTGCGAAAAACGCGGCTGGAAAACCGAACTGGTTGATTATACCGAAGGTACATCAGGCGGATACAAGGAAATTGTGTTTAACGTAATTGCTGAAGATGCCTACGGCACATTAAAATATGAATCTGGCGTGCACCGGGTACAGCGCGTACCGGATACCGAAACCCAGGGACGTGTACATACTTCCGCAGCTACCGTTGTGGTATTGCCCGAAGTAGATGAGTTTGATATTGACCTGCAGGTGAGCGACATCCGTAAAGATTTGTTTTGTGCATCAGGCCCGGGCGGCCAATCGGTAAATACAACTTACTCAGCAGTAAGGTTAACGCACATCCCGACAGGCATCGTCGCCCAGTGCCAGGACCAGAAATCACAGTTAAAAAACTATGATAAAGCCCTGCAGGTATTGCGTTCAAGGGTTTATGAAATGGAACTGCAAAAACACCTCGAAGTAACCTCCAAAAAACGCAAAACAATGGTTTCCACCGGCGACCGTTCTGCAAAAGTACGTACCTATAATTATCCCCAGGGCCGCTTAACCGAGCACCGCATAGGCTTAACCATTTATAACCTGCCCGGCGTTTTAAACGGCGATCTGCAGGAAATAATGGAAGCACTTCAGTTTGCTGAAAATGCCGAGAAGTTGAAGGAAGGAACGGTGGCGTAACGAGTCTTAAGTCCGTAGTCAAAAGCTGTAAGTCTTAAAAAAAAACCAATTTAATTAATTTTGTATCTCTCTTACAGAATTAAATAGTGACGCAGCGATATAAAGATATAGCCCGCAGCACAGTGCTGTAGCCTCATTACCCTGATTTTTATTGCCACAATCCCATAACAATTATAGATTCCTTATTAACAGAACCCTAAGGATAAAATAAAAACGACTTAAGACTAAAGACTTATTACAACTATCAAAATCCCCTTTTCATCTTAATTTCATAATAACTACCGACTTTAGTAGCGTAAACATTAGCAAGATTCCCCGTTTCCCCTGATTTAATGAGGTTTTAGAGCGAAAGTTTTTATAAAATTATTCCTTTTATACTGCATTTAAATTTATCAGCTTATGTTAGCTATAAAAACCCTGCCCCATAAATCAGTTATTTTCAGGCGTGTTGTACGGCTGATGGGTAACCAGTTTGAAATTAGTGTAGTTGGCAATGACCCGCATTGGGCCGATGAACGGATAGACGACGCAACAGCCGAGATAAACCGGGTTGAAAAGCTGCTTAGTACATTTAGTGATGATACCCCTATTAATAAAATAAACCGCAATGCGGGTATACAACCGGTGAAAACTACCGGTGAAATCTTCAGGCTTATCGACCGTTCATTACAAATATCCGAACTTACCGATGGCGCGTTTGATATTACTTACTATACTGAAAAGGACGCGGCACATTTTGAAACCTTACAAGATAAAACTGACAACGTAATTACAACTGTTAGAGCAATAAGTTATAAAAATGTGGTGCTTGACGCAAAAGAGCAGACTGTTTTTTTAAAAGAGAAAGGAATGCGCATAGGCTTTGGGGCCAATATTAAGGGATATGCAGCCGACAGGGCTAAATATGTGTTACAAACGCAGGGCGTAAGCAGCGGTGTTATCAATGCCGGAGGCGACCTGCTCACCTGGGGCGCTGGTCCTGTTAATGAACCATGGACAATCGCGACTGCCGATCCTGCTCAAAAATCGCAGCCTTTTGCAAATGTTGAGATAAGTAATATGGCTATAGCAACATCAGTAAATACCGAAAAGCATTTAGCCATCATTAATAAAAAATATTCAAACGCTATTAACCTTAAAAAAGGGTTTACGGTTAGCGGTATTAAAAGTGTAAGTATTTTAAGCACCTGTGCCGAACTTGCTGATGCAATGGCGACGCCAGTAATGTTAATTGGCATCAATGCAGTACTGTATTTAATAAACCAGCTAAATCAATTAGCCTGCATTTTTATAGACGACCATAACCGCGTTTATACTTCAAAAGATGTTAGCATCACCAATTGACTTAATTTAACCTTATTCATCTTGTTATGAATAAATAAAAGCTAAATTTAACTATTTGCAGGGCCTGTAATGGTTCTATGAATAGATAATGAAATCAATAATATTATTTTTATAAACCCCGGTTATATAATTCAGATCGATTTAGTGCCCTGTATGATTAAATACATTTTTTAATAAATGTATTTAACCCTATGTTAGTGGCACTTATTAATTAAATGGATAAAGTTTAATTGAATACTATTTGAATGTAATTTTAACATTTCCCCTTCCTCAATGATAAAGTGGTTTGTGTATATTGTCTTGTTATTGATATTTGCACCATGTTTATCATCTGCTAAAATAAAAAATAACCATTTTCATGTTTTTTCTGATCGTTTGAAGTTAAGTTTGCCTTTTAAAGAAATGGCTATTGATACCGTAACTACAAAAAACAATAAAAAGCCGGAACCGGATGATAAAAAGAAAATCAAAGAAGTAGCTAAAGCCAAAAAACAGCCAAAGCCCGAAAAAATTGAACCTTTAAATAACACAGGGGCCAAACATAAGCCTAAAAGACAACGAAGACCCGAAGGATTGGAAAGGCCGCCTGAAATACCCAGGAGAAATGGGGGCTAAACAAATTCAACACACAATTTTTTGAAAGTTAATGAAGTACTTTTTTGTATCCCTTTTCTTTATAATTTGTAATGGTGCCAATGCAGCTACTGTAACGTATGCCCGTTTTACACATGGGGCAAACCATACAATTGCAGATACTGATACGGTATTCAGAAAAAGCTCCATTTCGCTGGGAGCAAATTACGGCAGCGATATACAGTTTTTTGGCCGTACCGGGCCTGTCACCTATCCATACCTGAGTACCGATGCGATATATAACTTTAAATCGGGCTTTTTTGTTTATGGTTCAGCAGTGCAGGTGATCGGGTATTATCCCCTTATTGATGAAGTTGACCTGGGGACAGGGTATCTGTACAAATATTCAAAAACGTTTTCAGGTTCCATTAGCTACACCCGGTTTTTATTTACAAAAGATGCTGCACAAGTAATAAAATCGGCCTCATCCAATGATATAAATTTTAAAAATTCCTTCGACTGGAAATTTGCAAAGTCAAGTGTAATATTTGATTACCTGTTTGGGGACGCCAACGATTATTTTGTAACCCTGAACACTTCCAAATACATTGAAACTGACTGGAGTGTTTTTGATGATAAGGATTACCTGTCATTCAATCCTACAATCAGCGCCATATTTGGCACTCAGAATTTTGTTGGCAGGTATTCTGCCGAACACCTGGTTCCAAACGGCCCGTACATACCAGGCCTGGATGTCCCGCCCTCGTTTACTAAATATAATAATGGCAGGTTTAATGCGCTTAATTATAGTGTTAAAATTCCAATTGCTTATAACAGGCCCCATTATACTTTTGAAGCTTCGTGGAAATATTCCATTCCGGTAAATGTTGAGGGCGCATTGAAAAACAGGCATGAAGTTTTTTTTAATCTGACATTTTATTACCTAATTTTTTAAACAAGGCATGAATGTTTTAATAATTGAGGATGAAAAAGCGCTTGCAGTTGAATTAGAGATATTCCTGACCAATTATAATTACATCTGCGAAGTATGTTTCACAGGTGCTGCCGCGTCTGAAAAGATTGGCGTTAACCTTTATGATTTTATTTTAATAGACCTGGGGTTACCTGATTATGATGGCCTTGAATTGCTTAAAGAAGCAAAAAAAAATAACCCGGAAGCTATTTGTATGATATTGACAGCCCGCGCCGAAGTTTATGACCGCATAAAAGGATTAGACCTTGGCGCTGATGACTACCTGCCCAAACCATTTTCGTTATTAGAACTGCAAAGCAGGATGCAAGCCATAACGCGCAGAAAGTTTGGCTTAAAACAAAACCTGGTTGACCTGGGCGGGTTTTTAATAAACCTAACAGATCGTACTATCAGCTATTACAATACTGAGATCAGTACCATTACCAAAAAAGAATTTGACCTGATAGCCTATTTAATTTTGCACAAAAACCGCACTTTAACGCGTTCTCAGCTTAGTGAACATATTTGGGGAAGCATAATAAATGATGATTACGATTCCAATTATATTGATGCGCATATCAAAAATATCCGGAAGAAATTAAATGTACATGCTTCGCCCGATTGGCTTGAAACCGTTCGTGGCTTAGGTTATAAAATAAAGATCAACAATTAAGTATTGAGACTTAGAACTAAACTTACGCTATTCAATACCCTCTCCAAACTGGTGATTGTTACTATTTTTGTCCTCCTTTTACCGGTCCTCATCCAAAATATCAACAAAATTTATGCGGATAACCGTCTTCATAAAGACGAAGAAAAAGTACTGCAAACGGTTAAGGACCAGGGCATAAAATCCTACATTCAAAACGGCGAAAGTTATGGCAGTTATACCCCCATAAAAGATGTGTATGTAAGTTTGGACGAGGATACCCTTGCTGAGAACCTGGACACGATACAGAATGAGCCCCGCAAGGTTGAAGGCGACACGATATTATACCGGATTTTAAGCCATAACTTTGCGGTTAAAAAAAAGAACTACCTGCTCGAAATTGGCATTAGCCTCGATTCGATAAATGAAACGAGCCGGCCCCTCCAAAGTATTGCGTTTATGATATTGGTAGGTATGATTGTTTTAACCGTCCTCGCCGATCAAATTTACTCCACTTATGTGCTGGGGCCGCTGGGGCAAATCATCAAAACCAAGCTCATCGGTAATAAATTTCCCAATTTTGGTTCGTACCAAAAGGTAAAAACAAGCACATCGGATTTTGAATACCTGGATATCAGCATCCATAAAATGATTAAAACGATTGAAAACACTTTCCAAAAGGAGCGGGAATTTATTTCAAATGCCTCACATGAGTTAATGACGCCCATATCAATTCTACAATCAAAAATCGAAAATATGTTTGAGCGGGATGATATAGTTGACGAGCTTAAAACGCGGCTGCTGGAAATGCAAAAAATATTGAACCGTTTAAAAAACATAACCAAAACCCTTTTACTGATATCGCAAATTGAAAATGAGCAATTTTTAAAAGAAGATAAAATTTCGCTTTCCCTATTGCTTGGCGAAGTTTACGACGAAATCTCGATCCGCCTGCAGGATAAAAATATCAGTTATGAGGCTTATATACCCGAAGAATGGCTCCTGGTTAATGTAAATAAATTTTTATTGTTCAACCTGTTTTTCAACCTCATTAACAATGCTATAAAATATAACCACGAAAACGGCGGAATAAAAGTTGTGGCAACCCGCGAAAATAATGTGTTCATAATTAGTATAATTGATACCGGCATTGGGATCAGCGCAGAGGAACTCCCCTATATTTTTAACAGGTTTAAAAAATTCAGGCAATCCATGCAGCAGGATAGTTTTGGGCTTGGGTTACCTATTGTAAAGTCTATTGCCGCTTTTCATCAGATAAAGATTGAAGTAATATCTGAAAAAGATAAAGGAAGTACCTTTAAACTCATTTTGCCGGATTTTCTAATTGAAATCTAATGTTACATTCATTAGCATTAATACGTATAAGTACATAGATTTACGCTATTAATTGTTATAAAATCAGAAGTTAAGAATTATTAATAAATTAGGCTTTTAAATTAAACCATTGCAGACTTTTTTAGTCTAACAATTTTATTAAAGGTTATTATACTTAGAATGCAAAAAAACTGTTAATCATTTATCAATATATAATATGAAAAGGATTTATAAATATGCATCCGGTTTGTTTTTAACCGGGATGTTATCAGTACTAATGATCACAACTGCAAGCGCACAGCGTGGCGGCCATTTTGGCGGTGGTTTTCACTTAGGAGGAGGCGGTGGCGGCTTTCGTGGCAGCAGCGGTGTAAGCACCGGCGTTCGTGCCAGTGCGGGTGTGGGGGGGTTTAGGGCCGGTGTTGGTTATTTTGCCGGCCGGGGATATATCGGCGGCGCATTTTACCGCCCTGGCTTCGGCTATTTCGGTTATCCGCACATCGGATTTTATTTGGGCGTGTTACCTTTTGGCTATTACCCGTTTTATTGGGGTTCGGCCTTATATTATTACTACGGTGGTGTTTTTTACAGTCCTTATGATAATGGCGGTTACCAGGTGACTGTTCCGCCAATTGGCGCGGCTATTCCTAATTTGCCTGATAATGCCCAGCCTATTAAGATAGATGGTGTGCAGTATTACGAAGTAAACGGCGTTTACTATAAGGAAGGTGTTGACGATAAGGGTAAAAAAATATACATAGTAGCCGGAAGGGACGGTGTTTTAAATACCGGTGATAATGTTACTGACCCTAATGCAACTGTTGCAGCCCCCCAGGTTGGCGATATTGTAAACCAGCTGCCTGATGATTGCCGCAAAGTTATATTAAACGGCAAAAAATATTATGTATCTCCTGACGGTATTTATTACGAAAAAGTAACCGATCCAAATGGCAATGTAGGCTATCGCATAGCAAGCCTGCCTGAAGATGATAAAGGAGCTTAAGTAAGTGAGTGGTGAGTGGTGAATAGTGAGTGGTAACAAGGTTTATCGATTATTCACCGTTCACTACTCACCACTTGTTATTCACCATTCACTACTCACTATATGTTAAAAAGATCAGGAGCATTTGTATTAACCCTGCTGTACCTCGTTACGGTAATTGGTTTTGCGCTGAACCTGCATTTTTGCGGCAATTACTTAGCTTCGGTAAAGATTGATGCCCCCGTTAAAAGCTGCAGCATGCTGTCGGAGGGAAAAAAGAAATGCTGCACTAATAAGCATTTCGAAGTAAAGGTAAAGGATACCCACCAGGGCCAGTCACTATCATTTCTGTCAAAAATATTTGTTTTTGAACTCGCTAAGCTGCCTTTCAACAATTCTTTTCTGTCGGTAAACCAGGGATCATTAGTGAAGTTTTTTGACAGGGGTCCTCCAGATATCTTTTCCTGCAACAACAGTATCTTTCTAAAAAACTGTATATTTCGTATCTGATCATTATTAATCACCTGCCTTTTTTGGGCAGTTAAAAATTTAAATTGTTTATTTTTTTATGATTAATTTATGATCTCAATGAAAGCACTAAAAATATTTATGGCCCTGCTGATGCTTACCACAGGCATTGCTAAGGCTCAATTTACAAAAGCCGAATTACAGGTTAGCGGCCTAACCTGCGCACTATGTGCCAAAGCCACAGAAAAATCATTAAGGACACTTCCATTTATCGGCGATATTAAGCCCGATCTGATACGTAATATCTTTGTTATTACTTTTAAAAATGATCAGGCTGTAAATTTCGATGAGATCAGCAAAAAAGTACAGGATGCAGGTTTCTTTGTTAACAGCCTGAAAGCCACCTTCAATTTTGACAAGGTAAAAGTTGCCAATAATTATTTCAGTTATGGCGGAGATACTTTCCGGGTAATGAACGGTGCTGATAAACCAATAAGCGGGCAAGTTCCTGTAACCATTGTCGATAAAGGCTTCGCCCCAAAATCATTATCAAAAAAATACATTAGCCAGGTTGCCGATGCGGCCCCGGTTAAACCGGGACGGATTTATCATGTAGCCATATAAAACTTCAAAACTATTTTATGAAGCATTTATTATTGGCGCTATGCCTATGGGCGATGGCTTACTCTGTGTTTTCGCAGGAACTATATGTAAGTACCGAACCAGCCAGCAATATGGCGACAAATTCGCTGGGTATAAGAGTTGAGGATCAGGGCTATTTTAATCCCACCTATAAAAACCGGGAAACCCTTGAGCTCATGTATGGTGCAAGCAGGCATTTAATGGTACATGGCTCCATATATGTATCAGATTATTATGAAAACCAGCAGCATTTTGATGGCGGCAGCATTTATGTAAAATACCGGTTTCTATCTGTCGATTCTGTTCAAAAGCATTTTCGCGGAGCATTTTTTACAAAGTTGTCAAGTATCAATAATCCTATTGTTAACCAGGAAATTACTTTAGAGGGAGATAATTCAGGTTTGCAGAGCGGTTTTGTTTTTACGCAGCTTTTGCATAAACTGGCATTGTCGGGCACAGTAAGTTACCTGCATGCCTGGGATAACGCCGGTGGCTTTAACCTGCCTGTCTCCAACGCAAAAAATGCTGTTGCTTATACATTGTCATCAGGTTACCTGCTGCTTCCAAAAGCTTATAAAGATTACAGTCAGTTAAACGTTAACGTTTATGCCGAATTGCTGGGCAAAACCAATCCGGGTTATGGGCAAAGCTATCTTGATGCCGCGCCCGCTGTTCAGCTGATATTTAACAGCTTGATAAGGGTTGATTTTTCGTACCGGATTCCCTTATATAATTCAATGATCCGTAATACTGATCACATGTATTTGGTAAGGCTGGAGTATAACTTGTTTAATTTGTAAAATATAGCAATTTCATAGCGATGGGTTTTAAACCCATCGCTATTTTTGATTATAATATCTCAAAACTTCTTTATCGTTTCCGTAACGTGGGCTAAATGGTGGTTACTATGCCAGGCATACAAAGCCAGCGCCCTTTTTAACTGCATAGTTTGGCCCGAAGCGGGGTGCACAAAGGTGCGGTTCCATTGCTCTTCGGTAAAACTTTCAAGTAACGCAACCCAGTGCTGATGCATCCCTTCTAATATTTTTAACGACGATTCCACCGGTAAACGGTAATCAGGCAGCAGGGCCCAGTCTGCTTCTTCATAAGGCTTTATAATTGGATTTTCTTCTGTTAAAGCCCATTTAAAACGCAGATATGAATTCATGTGGCTATCGGCAACATGGTGTACTACCTGCCTTAAAGTCCAGCCGCCGGTACGGTATGGGGTGTCCAGCTGTTTCTCAGTTAAACTGAGAATTGCATGGCGCAACTTGCCCGGGAACAGTTTGATCGTAGTGATCCAATGCCTGATATCTTCGGCAGTGTACGATAACGGAGCCTTAAATTTCCCGATAGGATATCTTAATAGTTCGTCTGTCATGGTCGTAAAAAAAAAATTAAATTAAGTATAATTTTGATCTGCAACAAGCTTTTACCTTAATTTGACGTTTAGTACCTGTTTTATTGAAGTCCTGATGATAAAAAAGCTGATCGTAATACTCTTTATCTCCCGTTGTTCTTTACTATATGCCCAAACTATTAAAACTGATGTATTGGTTATAGGGGGCAGTCCGGGCGGAGTTGCGGCGGCGATACAATGTGCGCGGAGCAAAGTAAAAACAATATTGGCGGAACAGGATACGGTACCTACGTTTTATGAGGAGGGCTTTGGGCACTTTGAACCAGGTGTTGTCACAGCCGGAGGGGTAGCTACATTGGCAGGAAGCCGTAATCTATCTTCAGGCATTTGGGATGAATTCCGTAAAAGATTCAGAGCGTATCATAAAGGGGAAAAAGGTTTAGATACAACAAATAATTCACCATTAAAAGTTGACTCGTGGTCAGGCTCAATCATCCTTAAAAAAATGATGGATACAGTAAAAAACTTAACTATTTATACAAATACAATTTTTACTGCTATAAAAAAAGATAAGGATTTTTGGGATGTTACCGTTACTCAAAACGGTAAAACGAAAATAATAAAAGCGAGATTAGTTATAGATGCCACCAGAAAAGGCATTGTTGCATCGTCAGCGCAAGCAACTTATTCCCCGTTGGATAGTGTGTTAAATAAAACCGGATCAAAATTATACCGGACATCTATAGCTATGGGCGATGAACTGCCAGGAGAGAGCTATAATGACAATAATGCCCCTAAAGATAATTACCCGCCGTTCCCGGCGTATTGTATTCCTATGAAAGCTGTGATTGCTAAAGGTGTTGATAATTTACTAATTACAGGAATGCTATTGCCTAACAATATACACCTGCAATATTTACCTCTTCAATTAACGCTTGGCCAGGGCGTCGGAACGGTGGCCGCCTATTGCGCATTTTTTAAAACTACTACCGATAATTTAAATGTGAGGATTATTCAGGGTGAACTATTGGATTTCAAAGGCTACCTGCTGCCATTTGTTGATATATCGCAAAAAGATCCCGATTGGCGGGCAATACAACAAGTTTGTGCGACAGGCTTGATAAAAGGTGTTCAGCGGGTTAATGATACTAACGCCCAATTTTTGTTCAGGCCGGATTCATTGGTTAGTACCGCCGAAATAAAGCCTGTTTTAACAGAGATTTATACACGGGCGTTTTTATGGTTTGATAAAGAAAAGGCGGCTGAAACGTTTACTTTGGGAAACCTGGTGTCATTCATTAGCGACTATACGTTAACTGATCAGCAGGTTTTAAAGTTCCGCATACAAAAGGATTGGAAAACCCAATATAAATTCAAAACGGATTTTGACCTTAACCGGCAGGTAACCCGGCGGGAGTTTGCCGTTTTAGCCAATAAGTTTTTAAACCCTTTTGCCAGGACAGTGGATTTGAACGGGGCGCTGGTGAATTGATCTGGGCTTTTTTATCCGCTTAATTTATTACGGAAATCCTAAGTTCATTATCTACAGATGCATGTGCTTGTATCAGGTCGCCTTCATCAATAAACTCGAATTTATATCCGGCATAACTATTTGGATGGCCGATAATACGCAGCAGCTCATTTGTGATAGTTTGGGTTTGTTCAACGTTTAATTTCGACTGCGTTGATACATAAATGGTGACCTCCCTCGAATAATTTCCTTCACTTGCCATAATATTGCTTAATAAATAATGCTTACGTAGCATATCCTTTTTTAGTTACGGGATATACAAATAAACGCCTGCTTCCATAAGTAAAAGTAGCCTGCCATATAAGAAAGCACAATAGGAAAAGTACCTGATGTTCAAAGTACCACTACTGGTTATGGGTGCGTATAATTACGCGTTATTAGCTCGGAACAAAAGGGTAGAGATGAAGAAACAGGGGACAGCATTTGGTTTCGCAGATAGATAGTCTGCCTAATCATTTTCAGGCAACCAAAGCTTGCAGGTTATAAAATCAGTATTATCAATAAGTTGCTGATGATCAAATAATTATGTCGTCATTAAGTGTCAGCTGGTTAATTACCTGGCCCCTTCCGATAAAATTGATTTAAGCCTGCTTTCACCAATACCTGGGACCTGTTTCCCGGTAACTGAAAATGTGCTTTGTGTTTCTGAAACTCCGTCCTGGTCTTTGAAAATACGATTGGTACCCGCCGGTACAAGCAAATGGGTAGGATCATTTACTATATTTTCCCAATAATCAGACACCTGGAGATTGTTGATACCACCCTCTTCAATTTCCCCGCTTATTATTTTTAACTCGGTATATGTTATCCCTTCATCCGTGGCGGTAATTTTAGTAAAAACGGTAAAAAGATTGCCACTGCCCGAAATGTATGTATTGTTTGCATTCAGTCCGAGATCAGTTCCGCCACCAATTGCATCACTATAGGCAATGCTGATGGCAAAGCTGGCATTGTTTTGATTACTGAATTGATATTTATAGCTGTAGAAGGTTTGGCCTGCCCGGTTATTGCCTGAATTATCAAATATACAGTAATTAGGGCTTAACAGGTAAATACCATTAACAGTTGGCGGAGTTAAGCCACTGTTGATAACAACACCGTTCTTTGTTAGTGTATCCAATAAGGTAGGGGTGATCACAGTATTAATAATTGATGGAAAATTTGGCCCAAGGGCATCTCCGGGTGCTACCTTATCAATTTTACATGAGGAAAA
>Ga0302309_10003390_pt1 | contig 12373 bp, 9 predicted proteins | sample III_Palsa_N1_1_FD_200453 | JGI IMG/M metagenome (GOLD analysis project Ga0302309, IMG submission 200453) | Peat permafrost microbial communities from Stordalen Mire near Abisko, Sweden - III_Palsa_N1_1 | ecosystem: Environmental > Terrestrial > Soil > Palsa > Peat permafrost | place: Sweden... | reverse complement strand
CCATGCGCTGAGATCCAGTAGCAGTCCACACGATTGCATGGGACTCTCGGTTACTCCCTCTGTTGAACGACACACGCGAACAACACCTAGCCTCATCAGCAGTAGGGGGAAAACGCGGAAAATGAAAAAGGCCCTCAGCGCCGCGGCCGTGAGAACCTTATATCTATCGGTCGGGGCGAGTGTACAGCACCTTCACCTTGAAGCGTCGTTCGTGACGAGCCGCAGGGACCGCAGCAACGAGCCGTGCGCCGCCGTGGTGGCCGAGATACATTTTTCAAGTACGCTACGTGCAGTTGACAAATTGAGGCGCGCCACACCAATGAAAAAAACGATTCTGGTCGTTGCCGCAGCGACTCTCTGGGGGTGCGCCAGCACCGCGCCAACGAAAATTGGAGCAGAAACCTACTACGCGTCTAAGACAAATACAGCGGGTATCTTTGGTGATGTTTCTGCCGTTGCGGGAAAGTTGATGGGGGAAGGAAACCAGTTTTGCGCTTCAATGGGTAAAGAGTTTGAACTTGTAACCGAATCGACAACATCGAACATACCCGCTGTGCGGCTGGGCGGTGCATCGATCACTTTCAAGTGCGTAGCCCACGCGGGTAATCCAGTGATGCGCCCAGACAATGGCGTCACCACCACCCAGTAGCAGGCTTGAGACCTAAGCCACGCCATCCGAGTTTACAACGACAGGTTGCTCGCTGCCGACAATCGCGTTCAGTGCGGACGCCGTGACCCGAGACCATCGCTGGAAGACAGCAGCGCCTTGACGAACTTGTCGCCACTCGAATAACTGTTCTCGAATGCCGCCGTAGTGCCGCGGTGATGGTTGAATCCGTACGCGGATGCAAACCCGAAAGTATTGTTCGATCCGACACGTGCAGGCGGCCCGGTATAAGTCGTGCCGTTGATCGAAACTGTCATCGTGCCGGTTCCCATGCCGCTCCCTTCGGGGGAGCCGGTGTACGTACGTCGGAAGTCACGGGACAATACGTGGCATTGAAGAAACAGCCGGCGACAAGCAATGCGGCAATCGCAAAGGACTGGATGCGTGCCTCTGTTTTTCGATGCATACGCATAGCCTCTCGCTCAATTGGTGTAGTGGGCTGTATCGCACAATTATGCTTGACCTACGCGTTCTTGCGTACGTGAGCCTACTGCTGATCGATCTCTATCCTTTCATTTGGATCGGACTTGAATTGCGGGCGTTTAAGTTGTGGATCACCGGGAGCGAGGCAATAAAACATGATCTCAGCTTCGCCGCATCCACCGTGCAACGCACACTCACTTGAATCGACATGGTTAAGCAGTATCTCCTTGCCTTGAGAACCACAGAACGTGTTTGCTTCTTGTAATGCCTCGCCCTTCGCAGATGCAGGTCCACCGAGTGCAACGCGCGTGGAGATCGTATAGGTGTCCGGGCCGATCTTTATCGGTCCAGTATCGGTGCAACCTGCTAAGGCGAGCAGGGCAGTGCAGAAGATGGTGAGTTTGACGGACGTTTCCTTTTTCACTATTTAATTGCCCCTTTTTCATTCACCCCAACGTGTCGGCGATTGTAGCCGACATGGGTACGGGGGAGAAAGTACGGCCGCGTCCGCAATCACGATCGGAGCGGCATCAAACCAACCATCGGTGACGACGACCCCGAGCATTGGCAAATGTTTATGCCAAAGTGTGTGTCTTTTTCTAAAAAAAGAAAAAGGCCCTCAGAGCCGAAGCAGTGAGAGCCTTATATCTTTTGGTCGGGGCGAGAGGATTTGAACCTCCGACCACCTGCACCCCATGCAGGTACGCTACCAGGCTGCGCTACGCCCCGAACAGCTAAAAATTATAACAGACACTTCAATCGATTTGAACCTGCGGCCACCACAAAACTGCGAAAGCAGGCAACTGCCAGTGCAGTCAAAAAGATTACCGCCCCAGCAGATCGATCACATGCAGCAATTCCTTGCGCAACTGATCGACATCCACGGTGGCAGTTTTTGCAGGCGGCGCATCAGCCACCTCGCCCTCTTCCACCACATCATCCACCGGCCCACCATGCACTGCACCATGCGAATCGAGCCGGTTACGCGCACCGTTGATCGTGAAGCCCTGCTCGTACAACAGCTCGCGAATCCGCCTGATCAACAGCACCTCATGATGCTGGTAGTAGCGGCGGTTACCGCGCCGCTTCACCGGCCTCAACTGCGTGAACTCCTGCTCCCAATACCGCAACACATGCGGCTTCACACCGCACAGCTCGCTCACTTCACCAATGGTGAAGTAGCGCTTCGCCGGAATCGGAGGCAAGACGACTTTTTCGATCGTCGCTGTCATCGTCAGTTAGCCGTCGTGGTGGGTTGCGCAGGAACGCGCCAGTCGATCAGCGCGCGAAGCTCGCCTCAGCGCCGGTCTCGACCAGCGCCTTCAGCTTTTGACTTGCATGGAACGTCACAACGCGGCGAGCAGCAATCGGAATTGCCTCGCCGGTCTTCGGATTGCGGCCGGGACGCTGCGGCTTGTCGCGTAACTGAAAGTTACCGAAGCCCGACAGCTTCACGCTATCTCCGCTTTCCAGCGCATCGCGAATCACTTCGAAAAACGCCTCCACCATGTCCTTCGCCTCTCGCTTGTTGAGTCCGACATTGTCGAACAGCAACTCGGCAAGCTCGGCCTTGGTGAGCGTGGGCGTTTCCGCCGAAGTGTTAGCGGGTGATGTCGGAATATCGCGAATCATGGCGCTACGCTGCGCCGTAAGAAGGGCTTCGAAATCACTCGAGTTCATTTCATTCATATCTATCAAATGGCGCGCCAACCAGAAACGGAGATTGCGGAAATCGCGGCCTAAAGAGTCTCCGCGGGTTATCCGCGCAACCGTGCGCCATATACTCGAGCCAGACGATCCACCAGGGTTTGAATGGCCAGATCGACCGTCTCGTCCTGAAGGGTCCCGCCAGTATCTTGCAAGGTCACACGGAACGCAAGGCTTTTCTCATGGGCTGCTAACCCGCCGGAAGTATTTGATTTTGGACGGAATTCATCGAAAAGCGCAACCCTTCTGACGGTCTTGCAGGCGTCTTCCGAGAGCGCCTTTTGCATCTCGTCAAGCAGTGCCTGGACTTCGATTTTTTGATCGACGACCACGGCGATATCGCGACGCACCGGCGGAAATTTCGACACTTCCGACGGTACCGGCAATGCACGCTGAATTAATGCATCTGCTTCGATTTCAAACAGAATCGGCGCATGCGGCAAATCATATTTCGGCATCCAGCGCGGGTGCAATTCGCCAATCCAGCCCACTGCGCGGCCATTCAATTCGACGCGCGCACTGCGTCCCGGATGCAGCGCCGGATGTTCCGCCTTCACAAAGCGTGCCACCGCCGGCGACAGCAACGCTTCCAGATCGCCCTTGACGTCGAAGTAGTCGACAGTGCGCGTCGCCGCGCCCCATTGTTCGTCCTGCGCCGGGCCATAGGCGAGCGCGCCGAACATCTTCGGCTGCGAAAAACCTTCGACCTGCAGTTCACCGGCCTTGATGGCGGGATCGTGCAAGAACACGCGGCCCACCTCGAACACGCGCACGCGGTCCGCGGCGCGACGGCTCAAATTCGTACGCAGCACTTCGATCAGGCTGCCGAACAGCGTCGTACGCATCACCGAAAGCTGGCTCGCGATCGGATTCAGCAGGCGCACGGGCTTGTCGTTGCCGGCGAAATCCTGCTCCCATTGCGCATCGACGAAGCTGAAGTTCACCGTCTCAGCGTAGTCGCGCGCGGCGAGCGCGTGACGGATATCGTGGAGCGTGCGCTGCGTTTCGTTGGTCGCGCGCATTTCGCTGGTCGCGACAGGCGGGCGCGCCGGAATCTTTTCGAAGCCGTAGATACGTGCGACTTCTTCGATCAGATCCTCTTCGATCTCGATGTCAAAGCGGTACGACGGCGGCGTCACAGAGAACACGTCGTCGCCTTCGCGCTCGAACGTGAGGCCAAGACGCGTGAAGATCTGCGCGATCTCATCTGCGCCAATCGCAACGCCGATGATGCGGTTCGCACGCGCGACGCGCATCTTCACCGGCGCGCGCTGCGGCACGTTGACGATCTGATCGTCGACGGGACCGGCCTCACCGCCGCAGATATCGAGGATCAATTGCGTGATGCGCTCGATATGCTCAACCGTCGTCGCGTAGTCGACGCCGCGCTCGAAGCGATGACCTGCGTCGGTCGAGAAATTGTACTTGCGCGAGCGGCCACGAATGCTATCGGGCCACCAGAACGCGGCTTCCAGATAGATGTTGGTTGTGTCGAGCGTAACGGCCGTGCTGTCGCCACCCATGATGCCCGCGAGACTTTCGATGTGCTGCTCATCGGCAATCACGCCGACCGTCTCATCGAGTTCGACCGTGTTGCCGTTCAACAGTTTGAGCGTCTCGCCCTTGCGGCCCCAGCGCACATCCATGCTGCCGTGGATCTTGTCCAGATCGAACACGTGCGACGGACGGCCAAGCTCAAGCATCACGTAGTTCGAGATGTCGACCAGCGCGGAAATACTGCGTTGGCCCGAACGTTCCAGGCGCTCGACCATCCACTGCGGCGACTTCGCGCGCGCATTGACGCCCCGAATCACGCGGCCCGAGAAACGGCCGCACAGGTCCGGCGCGGAGATCTTCACCGGCAATGTTTCGTTCAACTTGACGATGGCCGGCTTGATGTCGAGCGCATGCAGCGATGCGCCTGTGATGGCCGACGTTTCGCGCGCCACGCCGAATACCGACAGGCAATCCGCCTTGTTCGGCGTCAACTTGATCTCGAAGATCGTATCGTCGAGGTTGAGCGTCTCGCGGATGTCCTGGCCAATCGGCGTATCTTCCGGCAGGATCAGCAAGCCGCTATGATCTTCCGAGAGCTTCAGTTCGCGTGCCGAGCACAGCATGCCCTGGCTTTCCACGCCGCGCAGCTTCGAGAGCTTGATCGCAAAAGGCGCACCGCCCTCTTCGGCCGGCGGCAGTTCTGCGCCCACCAGTGCGACCGGCACCTTGATGCCCGTGGCCACGTTCGGTGCGCCGCAAACGATGTTCAGTGTCGCGCCCGTGCCGGCGTCGACCTGACACACGTTGAGCTTGTCCGCGTCCGGGTGCTTGACCACCTCGAGAACCCGGCCGACCACGATCTTCTTGGTCGCCGGCGCGGCGGGCCACAGGCCTTCGACTTCGAGGCCGGCCATCGTCAGCGCGTGCGACAGCTCGTCCGTCGTCATCTGCGGGTCGACAAAGCTTCTTAACCAGGATTCCGGGAATTGCATGGTTCTGTGTACGTTCTGATCAGGTTAGTCCACGTCCGGCTGGGGCCTTCGTTGGTTGCCACGTTCTGGTAACCAGGCGTCTTGCCGGTGGCACTGCTTGTGGCGCGCAATTGCCTGTGTCTATGCATCTGGCAACGTGCGCTGCTCGAAGCGTTAAGCGAATTGCCGCAGGAAACGCAGGTCGTTCTCGAAGAACAGGCGCAAGTCCTGCACGCCGTAACGCAACATCGTCAGCCGTTCGAGGCCGCTGCCGAAGGCAAAGCCGATGTAACGTTCCGGGTCGAGGCCCATGTTGCGGATCACCGTTGGGTGAACCTGGCCGGAACCCGAGATCTCGAGCCACTTGCCGGCGTTCTTGCCCGTTTCGAACAACATGTCGATCTCAGCCGACGGTTCGGTGAACGGAAAATACGACGGCCGGAAGCGCACGAGGATGTCGTCGCGTTCAAAGAATTTCTTGAGGAAGTCGGTGTAGACGCCCTTCAGGTCGGCGAAGCTGATGTTCTCGTCGATCCACAGGCCTTCGACCTGATTGAACATCGGCGAGTGCGTCGCGTCGCTGTCCACACGGTACGTGCGGCCGGGCACGATCACCTTGATCGGCGGCGTGTTGGTGCGCGCGTAACGCACCTGCATCGGGCTCGTGTGCGTGCGCAGCAGCAACTGGCGGCCGTCGGCATCTTTGCCGTCTACGTAGAAGGTGTCTTGCATCGAACGCGCCGGATGGTTTTCCGGGCTGTTCAACGCGGTGAAGTTGTACCAGTCGGTCTCGATTTCGGGGCCGTCGGCCACATCGAATCCGATGGAACCGAAAATCTGTTCGACGCGTTCCCACGTGCGCATGACCGGATGCAGGCTGCCTGCTCCGAGGCCGCGGCCGGGCAACGTGACGTCAATGGCTTCAGCGGCGAGGCGCTGGTTCAGGAGCGCGTCCGCAAGCTCCTGACGGCGGGCCGTCAAGGCGGCTTCCACCTGCTGCTTGACGATGTTGATGCGCGCGCCTTCGGTCTTGCGCGTCTCGGGATCGAGTTTGCCAAGACCCTTCAACAGCTCGGTCAGCGCGCCCGATTTACCGAGAAAGCGCGCTTTCTCGTTCTCGAGCGTAGTGACGTCGTTGGCTTCCCCGAAGGCTTTTTGCGCGTCAGCGACAATCTGGTCCAGATCCATTGATCCCATCATTTCAACGTCAGTGTCCAATCGATGCAAAACTGGTTCGACCAACAAAAAAGGGGCTCGGTGAGGAGCCCCGTTTTTGTTGCAGCGTCACCGAGACTACCGGATGTTCGCTGCAACGAACCACGCAGTTTAATTGCCCAAAGCGCAATCAGGCTGCAACGGCGGCTTTCACCTGCTGAACGATCGCAGCAAAAGCAGCCTTGTCGAACACAGCCATGTCGGCCAGCACCTTGCGGTCGAGTTCGATCGAAGCCTTCTTCAGGCCGTTGATGAACACGCTGTACGTCATGTCGTGCTGACGCACCGCCGCGTTGATACGCGTGATCCACAAAGCACGGAACACACGCTTCTTGTTGCGGCGATCGCGGTAGGCGTATTGGCCTGCGCGCATGACCGCCTGCTTGGCGATGCGATAGACGTTATTGCGACGGCCGCGGTAACCCTTGGCCAGCTTGATGATCTTCTTGTGACGGGCCCGTGCGGTAACCCCACGTTTGACTCTAGGCATAGTTAGCTCCTGTGAGTTTTAGTTAAGGGTTAAGCGAACGGCAGCATTGCGCGCACGGAGTTCATGTTTGACTCATGAACTGCCGTGGAACCGCGCAGATGGCGTTTGTTCTTGGTGGTCTTCTTGGTAAGAATGTGGCGCTTGAAGGCTTGACCGCGCTTGACGGTACCACCCGGACGCACCACGAAGCGCTTTGCAGCACTCTTCTTGGTCTTCATCTTCGGCATGACAACTCCATTATTAGATGGATATGGGTGTGCGGTCGGCCTGATGGCCATTACCCGCCCTTCGAAACCCAGTCCACTTGGTATGCAGCCGGCCGGTGCTGCTGGCCGCCGCTTTTCATGAACGGCGCCCATTTATCTGGGCGCTGCTCTGAAACCTGCTGGTCTTCGCCACACATGCGGCAAAGTACGACTCAATCTTTTCACAATGACGGACGCGCACCTTGCAGCGCGCAGCCCTGCAACCCATTTACAACCGCACGAGTTGCTTACTTCTTTTTCTTCGGAGCGAGCACCATGATCATCTGGCGCCCTTCCATTTTCGGCATTTGCTCGACCTGACCGACTTCGTCGAGGTCCGTGCGCAGGCGTTCCAGCATGCGCATACCGATTTCCTGGTGGGCCATTTCGCGGCCGCGGAAACGCAACGTGATTTTCGTCTTGTCACCGTCGTCGAGGAAGCGAATGAGGTTGCGCAGCTTGACGTTGTAATCGCCGTCATCAGTGCCCGGGCGGAATTTGACTTCCTTGACCTGGACAATCTTCTGCTTGAGCTTGGCCTCGTGCTGCTTCTTTGCTTCCGAGTACTTGAACTTGCCGTAATCCATCAAGCGGCAAACCGGTGGCACCGCCTGAGGGGCGATTTCAACCAGATCTACATCTTGCTGTTCCGACATGCGGAAAGCATCGGCAAGTTTCACGATGCCGAGGGGTTCGTTCTCGACTCCGACCAGACGCACCTCGGGTGCAGTGATTTCACCGTTAATGCGGTGCGCAGACTTATCAGTAGCGATGTTACGTTTCCTCTAAAAATTAAAAAAACGAGCCGGGCTGCCAAGTGGTTTACCTGAACGACTGCACGTCCTGACGCAGACGCTCAATGAAGGCGCTGACGGGCATCACACCCAGATCAACACCGCCACGGGCACGCACGGCTACCGTTTGAGCATCACGCTCTTTGTCGCCGACCACAAGGAGGTACGGCACCTTTTCTAGCGTGTGCTCCCGTATTTTATAGCTAATCTTCTCGTTGCGCAAATCGGCCGCTACTCTAACCCCTTGTTTTTGCAACGATTGGGTCAAAGACTGCGCATATTCCATCTGACTTTCCGCGATATTCATTACAACCACCTGCATCGGCGCCAGCCAGGACGGCATTGCACCAGCATGGTGCTCGATCAGAATGCCAATGAAGCGCTCCATTGATCCGACAATTGCCCGGTGCAGCATGATCGGGCGGCGGCGGCTGTTGTCTTCGGCGACGTACTCGGCGCCCAGACGCTCCGGCAACACCATGTCGAGCTGCAACGTACCACATTGCCACGAGCGACCCAGCGCGTCCTTGATGTGGTATTCGACCTTCGGACCGTAGAACGCGCCTTCACCCGGTAGCTCCTCCCACGTCACACCGCAGGCCGTCAGCGCGTCGCGCAGACCCTGTTCGGCGCGATCCCACGTCTCGTCAGTGCCGGCACGCGCGTCCGGACGCAAGGACAGCTTGATGTCGACATTATCAAAGCCAAAGTCCTTGTACACGCTCATCGCCAGCGTATTGAACGCGATCGATTCGCTGATGAACTGGTCTTCAGTACAGAAAATGTGTGCGTCGTCCTGCACGAAGCCGCGCACGCGCATCAGACCATGCAGCGAGCCCGACGATTCGTTGCGATGGCACGAGCCGAACTCCGCATAACGCAGCGGCAGATCCCGATACGAGCGCAGACCGTGATTGAACACCTGCACGTGACCGGGGCAATTCATCGGCTTGATCGCGTAGTCGCGCTTTTCCGATTCGGTCGTGAACATGTTTTCGCGATAATTCTGCCAATGGCCAGACGCTTCCCAGAGCGAACGGTCCATGATCATCGGCGTCTTGATTTCGAGGTAGCCCGCATCGTTCACGCGGCGGCGCATGTATTGCTCGACCTGCTGCCACAACGTCCAGCCTCGCGGATGCCAGAACACCATACCCGGCGACTCGTCCTGCATGTGGAACAGGTCGAGCTGCTTGCCGAGCTTGCGGTGATCGCGCTTCTCCGCCTCTTCGAGCATATGCAGATACGCGTCCTGGTCTTCCTTCTTCGTCCAGGCCGTGCCGTAGATACGCTGCAACTGCTCGTTCTTCGAATCGCCGCGCCAGTAAGCACCTGCAAGCTTCATCAGCTTGAAGACCTTCAGCTTGCCGGTGGACGGCACGTGCGGGCCGCGGCACAGATCCGTGAAGCCGCCGTGCGAGTACAGCTTGATTTCGTCGGTCGAGGGAATCGACCCGATGATCTCGGCCTTGTACTTTTCGCCGATGCTCTTGAAGTAGTCCACCGCTTCGTCGCGCGACACCACGCGACGCGAAACCGGCTCGTCTTTCTTCGCCAGTTCCTGCATGCGCTTTTCGATCTTCTCGAGATCTTCCGGCGTGAAAGGACGGTTGTACGCGAAGTCGTAGTAGAAGCCGTTGTCGATCACCGGGCCGATCGTCACCTGAGCTTCCGGGTACAGGTCTTTCACCGCGTACGCGAGCAAGTGCGCCGTGGAGTGGCGAATGATGTCGAGGCCATCGGCGTCTTTTTCCGTGACGATCGCGAGCGACACATCGTGATCGATCAACGCGGACGTATCGACCAGCTCACCATCGATCTTGCCGCCGAGGGCGGCTTTCGCGAGGCCAGGGCCGATCGACGCGGCCACTTCCGCGACCGTCACCGGATGCTCGTATTGACGAACAGAACCGTCAGGCAGACGTATCGAAACCATTGCGTTCTCCGAAATGCCGACCGGCGGCGGCACATACAACCATCAAATAAGCCAAAAAAAATGCGGCCCCGCTTTCGAGGGGCCGCATTCACATTTCCTGCAAACTACATTGGCGAAAGTGGTCCTCGACTAGCGTCGCTCCGAAGTGGTTTCGGTCAACGTTCGCGGTGTCATAACCGTATTCGCCTTTTGCGCCAAGGCGCTTACTGCAGCTTGCGAAACCCCGGCAAACCGGAATTTCTCTTTCGTTGGTAGGCTCGATTGGACTCGAACCAACGACCCCCACCATGTCAAGGTGGTGCTCTAACCAGCTGAGCTACGAGCCTGAAGAAACGAGATTATATGGAGCGCCACATCGCTTGGCAAGTACTTTTGTACACCGACACTGAAAAACCCCTGCGGCCGTTTCCGCGCGTGTGAATGACGGCACGCGGCCCCGCGGGCATCAAACCTTGCGTCAACTTTTGCGACCCGCCCTCAACACGCCTGTGACCTCGCCAAGCAGCGAACAAGCACGCTGAATCTGCGCAGCGCTCGACACCTCGACCGTGAATTGCATGAAAGCGGCGTTACGACGCGTCTGTGTCTTCACACCGATCACGTTCATCTTCTCGCGCGCAAACACTTCGGAGATATCGCGCAGCAGACCTTGACGATCCGTCGCGTCGATCGTCAGGTCCACTGGGTACACCGACTGTCCGCGACCGTTCATCACGTCGGCGGACCACGCAGTTTCAAGTACACGTTCGGGCGCGCGCTCGGCCATGCGCAGGAACGTCGGGCAATCGCTGCGGTGGATCGACATGCCCTTGCCGCGCGTGACAAAACCACTAATGCCATCAGGCGGCGCCGGACGGCAGCAACGTGCAAGCTGTGTGAGCAATGCGTCGACACCGACCACCAGCACGCCCGTCGATGCACCATGCGCCACGCTCGAGCCGCTGCTGCGCTTCTCGAACTGCTCGGGTACTTCGACCTCCGGTTCGGGCGGTGGCGCATCCTGCAGTGCCTGCTCGACATGACGCAGGCTGAACTCTTCCTTGCCGACCACCGAGAACAGGTCTTCAGTGGCCTTGAAGCCGAGCTTCGCCGCAAGCTGATCGAGATTGACCGAGGTCTTGCCTTCGCGCTGCAACGTCTTTTCGACCATCGCCCGACCGCTGGCGATGGTCTCCTGATACTCGACCGCGTTGAACCATGCGCGCACCTTCTGCCGTGCACGCGGGCTATGCAGATAGCCAAGCTGCGGGTTGAGCCAGTCGCGTGACGGACCGCCCTCTTTCACCGCGACGATCTCAACCGTCTGACCGTTCTGCAATGCCGTGTTGAGCGGCACCATCGCGCCATCGACGCGCGCACCGCGGCAACGATGGCCCAACTCGCTATGCAGGTGATAAGCAAAGTCGAGCGGAGTCGCGCCTTGCGGCAACGGAATTACGCGCGCCTGCGGCGTCAGCACATAGATGTGGTCGTCGTCGAAAGTGGCCTGACGCAGTTGTTCCCACGGCTGCGCCGCGCGCTTTTCGCCATGCTCGCCCTCGGACACTTCGTCCTTCCACGCCAGCAACTGACGCAACCACGCAATCTTCTCGTCGTACTTCTCGCTCGCCGTGACCTGGCCGCCATAACCGCGCGCGCCGGCTTCCTTGTAGCGCCAGTGGGCCGCTACGCCGTACTCGGCAAACTGATGCATCTCCTGGGTACGGATCTGCACTTCGAACGCACGCCCGTCATCGCCGACAACCACCGTATGCAACGACTTGTAGCCGTTCGGCTTGGGTCGCGAAATGTAATCGTCGAATTCCTTCGGCACCGGTTGCCACAGGTTGTGCACCATACCGAGCACGGTGTAGCAGTCCTTGATGTCCGGTACGATCACGCGAAACGCGCGCACATCGTAGAGCTCGGAGAAATCGAGATCCTTGCCGCGCATCTTGCGCCAGATGCTGTAGATGTGCTTTGGCCGCCCGCTGACTTCGGCGCGAATATGTGCGGCAGCCAATTCCTCCTGCAAGCGTGCGATGGCAGCAGCCACATAGCTTTCACGCTCCACGCGTTTCTCGTCGAGCAGCTTCGCGATACGCTTGTACGTAGCAGGCTCTTCGAAGCGCAGCGCGAGGTCTTCGAGCTCCCACTTCACTTGCCAGATACCGAGACGGTTCGCGAGCGGCGCGTAAATATCGAGCGTCTCGCGCGCCACGTCAGGCGATGGCGTCATCTTGTTCGCTGCGTAGTAACGCATTGACTGCAATCGCGACGCGAGCCGGATCAGTACGACACGAATGTCCTGCGCGAATGCGAGCAGCATCTTACGCAGTGCCTCGACCTGCGCACGCCGCGCCGCCTGAGCGTCGCGCCCCGCTTCGGGAATGGCGTTCTGCGCCGCGCGCAGACTGACGGTGCCTAGACGCAGCAGCTTGCGCACGTC
>Ga0302309_10003388_pt1 | contig 12379 bp, 11 predicted proteins | sample III_Palsa_N1_1_FD_200453 | JGI IMG/M metagenome (GOLD analysis project Ga0302309, IMG submission 200453) | Peat permafrost microbial communities from Stordalen Mire near Abisko, Sweden - III_Palsa_N1_1 | ecosystem: Environmental > Terrestrial > Soil > Palsa > Peat permafrost | place: Sweden... | reverse complement strand
ATTTAACCTCATTCCAGTTAATCATGTCCAGAAACCGTTGATAATTACTATCTGTTATGTCAACCTCACCCACCTCATACACCTCAACAATGTTGGGATGTTTAATCGATGACAATGTTGTTAGGACCTGCTTAGTCTTATACCATTGTTCTTTGTCCTGTGCTACATCTAGTGTAACTATACGAGTAAACTTAAGTACAAACTGTTTGTTGTCCTTATTGAGCACATAGGTTTTGCTATTGGCAGCTGAATCCAGAAGTCTAACTATGCGATAGTCCTTAAAACTTTTTGCAGCGTTCATAGTAGCAACACTTTTATTTATAGCTATAACTTTACCTGAATATATCATCTTACAGAAGTACTGTTGTAGAATTAGAACTTGAGGTTGTAATTAAGAGTTGTTTGCACCTTCAGCGTGTGGCAAACATCGTAGCCACTCTCACCAACAAACTAGGCAGACATCAGCCAGTCAACGGTAGACTGGAAGCTGCTACCATCCAACCAGTTATGGATCTCGCGAACCAGACCTGTGTATGTTGGTGAGTCAATCTCGCCCATGTATTTGGTAACAAAGGCCTTTAGTAGAGGTCTAACCTTCTTGTTGCCATGTTGTGGGGCGTACTTGTACAACAGGAAGTGCAGGGCAGTGAAGATCAAAACTGTTCTACGCTCATCAGTGTTCTTGATGACCCGATCATGAAAATGAACCTTTTTGTCAATGGTCAGTGCCAGCTCTAAGATGCTGTCTCCACTCATCGGCCGCCATGACCATAGCCTGTTTATGGTCTAGACTTGGGTCATGCAGCATAAGGCGCGGGATAGCCTCGCGCATGAACCGAGTATATGCTGATTCAGCTTGTGGTTCCTCAATAGGAGCAACAACTTCTTCTTCTTCTTCTTAAATAGGCTGTTGATAGTAGACCCCTTGTTTGTTGGTTTTTAGGCGCTTGCTGCCACTAACGGATGCGTTGCGGTCGCGGTGCTTAACGGCCACTGACCGACTGCTACTACCACTATCACCATCACCAGTGGCCATTTCAACCTCAGACTCCCCTTCATGTTCATCTTCTGGCAAGCTGCCCATATAAACAAGGTCGTTGTCAAGGGTGAGCTTCATGTTATTGTCAAGCTCAAGATAACCCTCCTTGATCATATCTTGAATGGTGTACAGGTACTGTACGCTATCGTCGTAATTATGCACTCCCCCGGGATTGGCAAAGCTAGGGGTCTGATCGACCACAGAAGCCAAGTCATTACTATCATTCTCAGCCTCATGTTTGATTGCCTTAATGATAGGCATAACTTTGCGAGTCAAAGCCACCGGCCCATACCAGCTGTAGAAGCGCATGAAGGTTTTCTCTGGACCAGTGTTGGCATTGATTACCTTGATGACTCTGGCGGAGGTTACTTGTCGATGGTCATCAGCTATCCACTCCTTAACATAATCAATCAGATCGTCTCCATCTATGGCAGAGCCACCCTCGTTAATAATAGCTTCTTCGGCAAAGATAACAATTTGCTCATCTGTAGCCGTCTTAATCAACCTGCGACTAGTCACCGAAGGCAGAGCTACCTTGATCGGCTGCAGATCAACCTCCATCTTTCTCCATTATCACAGAAAATCAGTTATGATTGACAAGCGATAGTCTTCAGTCCTTAGACTAGAAGGTCTATGAGAGGTTGTTCAACAATCATAGTTATAACTATCTTCTTGTTAGAAATCTCATGGCAAGCAAGAACTACAAGTGTATTATTACTGTAATAATACTAATAGTAACATCTCTATTGAGATTGGTTTGTTAACGCAAGAATTTGTAATCTAGGATTACAAACACTTCTAGACACTGTAGTTATTACAACATCTCAACAACTACTCATCTGGCTATCTTGGTATCTAGTCATCTGAGCATTTAGATACCTTAATAGCAACTTATCTTGGTACCAACTTATCTTAATAGTAACTCGTTCTTGGTACTACCTACCTTAGCGTCTGATGGTCTGAATACCCAAGTCAGTGCAGTCGTTACTGTCGTAGGTAAGCTCATCATCATCATCATCACTGTAGTCATACTCTTCAGTGTTACGACTAACAGGCTCTGCCTTCTGAGTTGATTGACCCTTCTTGGCAGCTGCCTCTTTCTCATCATGATAATCGCAGTAGTAGCGTTTGTGCCAGGAAGGCGATGACTCAACAACATTGTCCCTGTCTTCAGGGAACAGCTCAGGCACCGGCGGTAGACTCTTGGCCAGCTCTCTCAAGCCGTTGCATTCAACATCATCCTCCACAGCGTGCAGCTTGTAGGCGTCAATGTACCAGTCGATAGACCAGTAGTTGTTATCACCGAAACCACCATTAGTCACTGTAGTGTCTTGGCAATTCTTGACAAAGCTATACTGAGCAGGGTAAGACTCTCCCACACTACTCGTGTAGTACATAATGATGCTGTTATCATGGTTAGTGAAGACCAGTTCCGACAGGTCCCAGCGCTCAGAGTAGTTAGCCAGCTGGATAGTTGGGTTAGCTGCTGCTTTAGCTTTGACCTTATCAAGGTTTACCTTATCCATGTGATGGATCGAGTCGATCACCTTGACCAGCTGTTTAGGCTGACTAGAGGCCTGGTTGACCTCTCCAGAAAGAGGCAAAGCCAGTCTAGAAAGACCAAAGCGAGACATCAGACGATCGATGGTAAAGTTGCGACGTGGCAGCTTGATCTCATCGTTGTTGATATGGACTAGGTAGTCAATATCTGTCTGTCCCAGCACTTTGACAATGATGGTCTTGTTGCTATTAGCCAAGTACAACTCTTTGAAACACAGCATAGTATTAGTTGTATTTTTCTAGTTCACTAACACTTGTGGTTTTCACAACTATACTCTATATATTACTAGTCTGATTTCTCTCACATACTAAACTTCTGCCAGGTAAGTTATCTATATAAGCAGCATTACAAATTCTGCTATAATCTATAACTTTTCTAACTTCTCCTAGGTTTTTAACGTCTCTAACTCTTGTAAGTTATAACTCTAAGTTATAACCCACCCAATCTCTTATAAATTTTTATATCTTCTAACTTAGTAGCAATGACAGAAAAATCTCATAGGGTCTTGTTATAGATATCTATCATTAGAAGATTTTGTTTTACACTACTACTATTACAAGATTTTATTACAGCTCCTAGCTTACAACAGTAACAAGAAAATTTGCTAAGTTGGTTAACTTACCTTGTACACGTACTTTACAATAAAGTAGGTTGAGGATAATCTACTGCTAGCAGTGTTGTTAGTGTCTACTATGACACTAAAGCACTAACAAAACTACTCCAGTCATTGTGAGAGCTGGCTGGAGTCCAGAGATGTGTTGACCCTTGTCACCTTTAACTTCTTAACGCCTTTGAGAGGTGGCATAGGGTTGGCTGATGAAAAGCGGTGCATGGAGGACACGTTCAAAGTTTCAGGGTCGGTAGTGCCAAAGGCACCGTGCACAGTTTCAGGTGAGCGTGTTTGTTCTTGTCATAGTCAGCAGCTGCGATAATAAACCACTCGACTGACCTAAAGACACCGTCACGCTCGTTAGCTTCAAGCTCTGCTGGGTCATAAGCTAGGATAGCCGTACCCAGCTTGTCAGGGTTGATTGAATAATGAGCATCCTCTCCCTCACCCCTCACATCACACACCTGCAACAGTTCGGAATGCATTAGATTCCATGACATCTTTATGTGGTTTTTCATTCCTTATCTATCTCACATTTCTACCACCAGCCAACTCTCTATCGATTCTTCACTAACAACATTGTGGTTGTAGAGATTACTCCAACATAATCATTATAGTAAGATGGATAAGTAGAGAGATAATTACCAATAAATTTGGATATAAACTCTATTGAGAAACCAAAACCACAGTTGGACACTATCATAGCTATAGAAACAGGCTATGGTAAGTTAAATTTTGCTCTTTAAGTCTACTGAATAGACTTACAACATTTCTGCTTTTAGCAGCTCTTGTAACTATAAAGTTTCTCCACTAGAGAAGCTTATAATTTATTACTCTAGAAGTGTTATCCGATAAAGGTGTTAGTTAACATATTGTATTTACAACTCTAAGTTGTAAGTATTTTTCTGGTGATGAGTTTGACAACCATAATAGTCATGATGATTATGTGCTACCACAAATGGTATCTGTATAGCGTAGACTATCGTATGAGTAGAGCTTATTATCGATGAGTTCAGGGTCATGTTGAGCAGCCTCAATGTAGGGTTGCCACCAATCGAGTAGTCGACTACAGCCAATCTTGGCTAGAGCAGTTGACAGGTCAAAAGGCCGGGTCCAGTTGGGTGTGACAATACGATTGACTAGTTGACCGTGTAAGTAGTACTCAACACTGTCGATGTAGCCAGCAGCGCCAAAATGGATGGACAGACCGTGGTGATAACCGTGGTGATAGGCTGTCATCTCTTTGATACGTCCTGACGTGTCGAACCTGTGACCTATACCTTCCGGCTTACCATAGATGTAGTAACTAAGCTGACTAATAGGATATCCTTCAACAGCCCAGAAGTGGACGCTCAGACCCTCTTGTTTACCAAAGAGTTTGGTGGCCCAGTTACGTAATTCAACCACGGAGTTAAGTTTGCGCTTAAGCTGCACATGATGCTCTTCATTGATGTGATAGTCAGCGCCTCCAATTGTAATCGTACGATTGCGCTTGCCCATCCAGCGATTCCTGAAGTCCATATCACGTTTGTAAGCATCAGGTAGGTAGTTGTAAGGTAGTTGTAGTATCAGACTGTCCAACTGCAAATCGTCTACTTTAACCAGTAGCAGATCTTTGAGTCCTAATACCTGTTGTGATAACAGTCCGATTATGGCAGAACTGTAACTGTTATCATCGAGATAGCCAGCTAGTTGCAAGTCTTCAGTCAGTTGCTTGGCAGAGTCAATTACTAGCTTACGATCCTCTAGCCAATAAGCATAACGCTCTAGACTAGCCTCATAACGACTAGGAATAGCCACCACTACCTCATTGTGTTGGTTGCGATCAATATAGCTACTCTCCACCACATCTCGTATATAGCCTGACTTGATATCCTCCAGACTTCTGTAATCCAAAGTGTAGGTATCACTACTATCACTGCTATCACGACCACTACCACTACTATGACGTTGAGCTAGTCTGCTATCAGTAGCTGGTGAGATGTCAGTCAACTCCAAGAAGACAGTGAATGTCATGGTGTTTTAGCTTGTTGATTATTTTTCGTAACCAACACGTTAGTCCAACTTTCATTTTTATACCTGCTTACCATCAGAAATACTACTCCCCTTGTGGGTGAACAAGTCGTGTTTGAGTTAATTAACCTACTTGTTGTCATTAATATAAACATTGTGATAATTAACCTACTTGTTGTCATTAATATAAACATTGTGATAATAGCTGTGGCTAAGCCACAACTCTCTTAGTAAGGCTATTATAAGACTCTTGTTGGTAACAGAGACTTCACACTCTATCACAAGCATATGCTGTATACTAAAATGTCATGGTAACGATAAAGGTAAGGTGAATCAAGACAGTCTCATTGGTATTTGTCAACTCAGTTGACAAAGATCTTAACGGGGGAGCGCTTAAGCTCATCTCGTTCTCTCGCTATGAGCCATGGCGTTGTTGTATGCTATTTTGGAAAGACGGGTATCGTAAGCGAAGACCAGAACTTCAGGGCTAGCTGGGCCAAGATCGAGACCCTGGAGACGGGCCTCGAAGCTAAGTTTGTCCTTAATGTAGGTCTTGTAGGTTACAGGTACACCCTCATTGACATCGGTGTTCAGAAAGTAGTTTAGCTGGTAGAGGATAGCCTCAGGTATTTGAAGTATACCTTGTGCAGTGCGGTCAAGCTCGGGAATGACTGTTTGATAGGCCAGTGAGCTCAGGGCCATAAGAGACATAGTCCTTCCATCACTATTGAACATAGAAGGTCTAATGTAAGATCCAAGATAGTCTTAAATGCTCTGAGATAGAGGAATCTTATTGGTATCCCAGCGGACCCCACCTTGGCTAGAGTGATATAGCTCCCAAAAGCAGTTGACAGCTAGTAGCTGTCCTAGAGTACTCTTCTGAGCCACTACAACCTTCTGACCCATGTAAATAGTGTCGGCCTGAAGACACATAAGATCGTCTTGCAACCTACCTTCGAACTGGACCAAGTTCTCGATGTTCCACAACCTTGCATCAGAGCTTGTGGTACGGATCTCAGCATCAGCATCAACCAAAGGGCCCAGATCGGCGTTCATAAGGAAATTGTACATGTCCTGGTTGTACAATCTAATGGCATTGACAGCAGTAAGTACTGAGTGGCCTGTCGATCTGCCTTCAGAACTCATCATGAAGTCGCGCTCTGGTGCAGAGCTAAAGTTATTCTGACTAAAATTAGGGTAAGCAACTGGCCTTGACATTGTTAGCTTTAAGGCTATTTCTATGACAAAAAAATCAACTAAAGAGAAAGGCCAAATAAGTATCCCATGTTAACACCATTATCATCATCATTCTCATCAGCATCACTAACAACGTTAGTAACTACATCTCGGAGATGTAGTAGTTTCTAGTTTTCTTAATCTCTTCTAACTTCTCTAATACTTCTAACTTCTCTAATACTTCTAACTTCTCTAATACTTCTAACTTCTCTAATTCTTCCAATCTGCTATATCTTAATATAAGATATAAAGTGTTGCAGTCTTAATTCTAACACAAACCAAAAACATCCGTTAATAATATAACTTATGGTAAGTTATAGACTACTACAGTTTTATATATATATATATATATACAGGCTACTAAGTCACCAAACCAAATTTAGAAGATATTATAACATCTAGTATAGCTTGGAAGATATAAAGTTTTACTCACAACTCACAACCTATAAAGATTTAAAGTTGTAACTTACTAGAGATCTAAATAAAACTTACAACTTACAACCTATAAGTTATTATAACTTATAACATATAACCTATTTATAACTTATAGTAAGTTGTAATCTGCACTATCTTAGAGGTATAACTTATAATAAGTTATATCTTACCAAGCTTGCTAACCATAGTAATTTAGAAATATCTTCTACTAGCACTATAGCACCTAACCACCTAACAAAAATTTCTCCTATGGGAATCTTGGTTGGCGGTAAAATTTTTGCCGACCACCATCTACTTTGAAAGATATCATTTTTCGAAAAAATCTGGTTGGAGCGGGGTTTCTTGACTCCACACAGTAGTCCATACACCAACTACTTAAAAATAAAGCATCTTGATACCAGAACAACTGTGCTTACTTCACATCACTACAACTTTACAAGAATATACTAATACCAACTTAGTTAGTATTAGTTCTATGTTCTTGTGTCCTTGTATCTTTATGTCTTTATGTCAAACACACAAAGTCACAAGACTTACAGGTCTGTGACAGACACTAGGTTGCCAGTGCGATCATAGTCATCGTAGCGAAGTTCACGCTTAGTCTTGAAGTTGGTGGTTACCCATCTACCAACTTTACGATCACGATCGTAGAAGCCACTGCTGACAGTGACTACACCAGGGCTGAGCTCAGACTCCTTCTCTCGCCAAGGACCTTGACGCTGGTCGTCGACATACTGGCCACCACCAAACTTGACACCACGCTTGTTGGAGATCTCGGCTGGGCCTGACCTGATACCATTAATATAGTTGACTGTTAGATAGGTGTTAGTAGGCTCCTCATACAACTTCCAGCGACCAACTCTCTCGCCGAACTCATATATGCCCTGCGCTTCAACATCACCATTGGCGAGGTAACTTTCATAGCCACCATTAAGCTGACCATTCTTGTACCTGGCCATGAACACTTGCTTACCATTTTTGTAATCAGTATCGAGAGTTAGTTGACCTTTATTGTCCCACTCTTGTGTCAGACCATCGTAAATTTTAGTCCCACCACTGAGAATATAAGAGGTCTCCTCTCTGAGATTCACTCCTGAACCGGATATGGTAAAATCGTAAAGTATGTGATGCTTGTCTAATTGGTAGTCACGACTAACCTCTGCTACTTGGTTCCTTCGATGATCGGTTGTCTGACTAATTATCGAGCGACCAGCATACATGAAGCTAATTTTAACTCTTGGTGCTGAAGTAAATATTTCGCGGTATACATGTTCCTTATACTCAATGACGGTAGCTATGATAATGCGAGTGCCATGATCCATGATATATTCCTTACTGTATTCGGCTGAATCCAAGATAGTGCGACCTGCTGGCACTGATGAGTTGGCTGTCTTCGTTGTGAATCTCCTCCAGTCTCCAACAAAGACTGGATCCAGCTTAAGATCATCAGGCACCAGGTTGAAAGGCAGATATAGATTAACCTCTTTGAGCCAGTTAGGGTTCTGTTGTAGTTGAGATAAAACAGCCTCTAGACCACCATATTGGGCAGACCAATGAAGTAGTAGCTGCTGCATCAGAAACAGTTTATAGGAGGAGTCACGGAAGTACATGCTGAGATCGAAGCCGCTCAGCCAGTCTGTCACATTAGTGACCTCGATCGGTTGGTGCTGGAGCCAGCTTACATAGTTGTCTACTACATGGTTATAAGCAGCTGGCACCAGAATCTCTACATCATCATCACCACGTCTAACTATCACTGACCCCTCAGGCAGTTGTGCAGTGGAGTAGAAATCTTCATCGTTGACAGCAAACTTTGCCTCAGTACCAGTCTCACTGTCAGTCACCACCAGTGTAATCATGATGATTTTTAAAGGCGGAAGAATTCTTCCCCACCAATCCGCATTTATCATCTTTTAACAGCACCAACAGCTCTAGAGTGGGGAAATAGATCAAGGACTGTAGTCTGTGAGTATAGAACTGTGAGGTTGACACCATGTGAATATTAGTGCGGCGATAAACATTCTCTTCCTGAGCTGAAGCTCCTGACTTAACACCTCCACCCTCCTTGTAGTCTGAACCCATGATAAGGATGAGATCACTCTCATCGGCTTCGACAGCTGACAAGGTGTCACTGCTGACTACCAGCACCTCACAGCTTGGTGTAGTTTTGATAGACTTGTCATTGGTAGACTGGTTACTAGCAGTCTCAATACTTGTAATAGCTGCTGGTTCGGGGATATCTGTCCAGGATTCAGCCTCAGCGAGTTGTGTCTCATAGCTGCGACAGTAAACTTTAGTTTCGTTGTAGACTTGGATTAGATCGTTACCTAGCGCACCACGGCCATGGTAAGGGCCCCTACCACGTCGCTTGGCGCCATACTCCTTGGAGTTAACAAGACGATTAGTCATGTCTATTAAGTAGTAACTGTTAACTTTGCTGATACAGTCAATACTAACCCAAAAGATTTTAATCTTGACAACTTCTCTAACTCTTCTAACTTCTCTATCTCTTCTAAGTTATAACTTAGGGTTATAACTCTCTTACAACTTAGAGTTGCGACTCTCTTAATCTCTTCTAAATTCTCCAACTTCTCTTACAACTTAGAGTTGTAACTCTCTTAATCTCTTATAACCTCTTTGGTACTTCTAACACCTACAGCTCTTATAACTTCTCTAATATTTCTAACTCTCCCAAGTCTTCTAAATTTCTTGCAACTTTAAGTTTGTAGCTCTTCTAACTTCTCTAATACCTCTAACTTCTCTTCTAAGTTATAACTTAGAGTTATAACTCTCTTAATCTCTTATAACATTTCTAACCTCTCTAATTCTTGTAACTTCTCTAGCTCTACTAACTCTCTTAATATCTCCTAACTCCTCTTAGTCTAACCTAAGTTATAATTTAGAATTATAACTCTCTTGATCTCTTCTAAATCTCTTGTGACTACTACACCAAAAAATATAACTACCGCTATATTTGTAGTAGATTAACTCTCTTAGGTTGTTAGTATGAATATATCTCTGCTTAGAGCAGAGATTTTAATATTAAGCTACTAAATTGCTAGCCTAGTCTATTAGAATAGTAACTTACTAGTCTAGTATACTGACTCACCAAATTAACCTAGCAACCCACCCTCATCACAAAACCCTGTTATATTGAAGACAGAACTGCTCAAACTCTTGGACACCTAGTAGTCCGATGGTCAAGATGTTGTACTTGAAACTGCGAGCATTCAGCATTCCATGCAGTTCGATAGTATCCTCCAGGTTCTTGGTAAAGATAATGTCGAAAGAGAAGTTGAAGTCAACGTCACGGTCAGTGTAATACCACATAGACCCTTCTTTGTAGGAACTGTCTGTGTGACCACTAATCTTCACCTGACTAGCATTGATAGCTACACCGCAGTCTCCGAACTGGTACTCTGGGGCATCAGCAAACCACACCTTACCACTACTGGGATGTATCTTACCTTCGACCACGATATCTCTAATGAAGTCAGAAGCCGAGGCGTGGAACAGACTGGGTATGACATTAGGATGACTAGGCTGGTGTAGTTTATTGATATTGTCCCTTATAGACACATTCATATAGACAGCCAGGTTGTAAGCATCAATTGCACCTCTCTTCTTCTGAGCTGCCATGTCTCCACGATTCCAAGAGCGTGGATGCGCCATCCTGTAGATCTGTTGATAGTCGCCAGACTCAGTGATCACCTGATCACGTTCAACCATTCTGTCGAATAGTTCATTCCAAGCTTGGTACTTAGATGGACCAACAGACATTTCTTAACATTATTACATCTTATAGCTACAAGAAAATCAACTAGAAATCAGTTCACAGCTCCCTACTACCGTCACTATTGTTATCATCATCATCATCATATTAATGATGACTATGTAACACAGTTTTCTTTACTACTCGAAGTAGTAATAAAACTTATACATACCCACAACATATCCACATAAGGATATAGTTAAAGTTTTCTGGTACACATCACTTGTTCGTAGTATAAGAGAGCTAGCTTATAAGATTTTGCCATCAGACCAGTTGCGCCAGAAATCCCACACTACTTCGGAAATGTAACACTTGTTGAGTTTGAACTCGAAGGTCCACATTATGTTCTCACCTACGTTGATGAGAGAGCGAGACTCACCTAAGAGATAGAAAAGTTAGAATTTTTTGCTATACTACTAAGAGATAGAATATAGAGCAACTAAGAAGTGGTAGGTAAATAATAGTGCAAGTATAAACTACAAAAATTAAGTTCAAAACATCTGCCGAGCAGATGTTAGATTGTCTTAGTCAGGAAAAACATAAACCTATGCCAATAGTTGAGCCAAGTCAAGTTCAGCATTGCCTTTGTCACTGGCCTCAAGCTTGTCAATGATCAACCACAGAATATGGAGAAGTCTGCTGTCTCCGGCAACACCACCCTCAACAGATACAACCTTCTTGGTGGGAATATCGTGTGTCATCAAGAGACTAAGGTCGTTACTAACAGTGTAACTACAGACCGACAACATACTGGCCCAACTATTATCAATACTAATGTCATCGCCGACTCCAAACAGCAGCAGGCTGGCCGTTGGATATTTGTCCCCAGCAGCAGCTACATATCTCTTACACTCTTGCAGCTGCAGCTGTGGTTGCAACATTAGGTCATACAGATACAGGACAGCCAACCTTGCGTCATTGCCAATATCATTGACAGTCATGTTATTACCACCAACATCCTCGGTAGCTCGATAAACAGTGAAGTTGTATTCATGATAGCTAAAGCTAATCTTGCTACCAGCATCACTATTGCTGTCAGTGACTGAGAAGCCAATTTTCAGAGTCTCAATGAATTGCTGACTAGCAACATGGTTGGGACCAATGATGATAAGACTAATGTTTTTACTATCAACCATAGTTTTTATCGTTACTCCCAACATATTACAAACTATTCCATTTTCATGATAGACTTATCCTAACTTTTCATGTGTTGACTAGTCAACACAATAACTAGCTGACGTGTTTGAGTTATCATAACTCTATGCTGTACCCAACAAACTCCACTCAGAGTGGAGTTATAACTCAACCAGACTAATGTCCTAACTGTGACCACTATAACTCTGCATTCACATAGGAGTTGGCACGGCAAGGTAGTGTGTGATCTTACCGCTGTTGTCAGTGTCGCGATAGGCAGTAGCTGTCATTACATAGCAGAATTTTGTAGTCATTGACGTTGATAAGGTGATGACAACTCCACGTGAAGTCTCTTATACTAACGTTGCAGAGCAAAAACTTTGTCCTGCCTGATAGTAGTTGTTGATGATAACAATACCAAAATCTCTTATAACTCCATTGTACAGTAAAAAAATCTGGTAATAGTTTTGGCAGTTGGTGACGACATCAACATCACCAAAAACCTCGTATAATAGGATGTTAAAGTAGGTGTGGTCAAGCGATACAGCGCTTGACCACACACGGCTGTTACATAAGTTA
>Ga0302309_10003386_pt1 | contig 12383 bp, 12 predicted proteins | sample III_Palsa_N1_1_FD_200453 | JGI IMG/M metagenome (GOLD analysis project Ga0302309, IMG submission 200453) | Peat permafrost microbial communities from Stordalen Mire near Abisko, Sweden - III_Palsa_N1_1 | ecosystem: Environmental > Terrestrial > Soil > Palsa > Peat permafrost | place: Sweden... | reverse complement strand
AGCGAAGGGTTGTTGCAACTCTCCTATCAAGATATCGATTCAAACCCCTATTGCCTGTTTGACTGGGAAAAGGACAAGACCCTGGCTCTCAATGATCCCCATCGGACAATCTTGAATCCTTACAATAATTTGTATTGCGGCATTCGGACAATGGCTGACCTCGTGCGTGACAATAAAACGATCATTGTATCGCAAGGTGGTTATTGGTCGACCATTCAAGCTGGAGTCGTTCACGGTCAACTCAAGAACGTCGAAAAGCTTGTTAAAAAATTGCCCTTTTGTGAACACCATTTCGTCGCGACGCCGGTGGAAGATTCTTTACAGGTTATTAAGGAAATCGGAAAAGCGCTGGGAGACTGATCGCCTAGTTCTTTGCGAGAGCGAGAATGATGGTCTTCGCGAGGTTCTGATTGAGAACCTTCTCCATCTGAGTAATTAATCCTGGGCTGGTAAAATTAAAATCAGTCACGACTCCGTCGATCAAGTCAACCGCGGCGAGGCGAATCTTCGCACCCTTCAGGAATTTTCCGATTTTTGTGGAAGCTTCTTGCTCACGCGAATTGAGAAAAGTCTTTTGAAGGGCACTTCCTGCATCAATATTCACGCGAAAGTCGTTCTTCAGCGGAAGCTTTCTCACAGTCGCAAGCAATTTTCCGTCGACAAACCAAAGGCGCTGTTCGCCCTCAGAGATACCAGGAAGATAGATTTGCAGAAGAACCGGGGCTTGGAAGTTTTGCGTCGATTTTTCAAGGACGGCCTTAATTTTCCCTTCCTCGCTGGGACCTTTCCAATGAAGAAGTTCAATGCCCTTGCTTTGCGCTTCGTGCAGGGGTTTTAAGACGACCTTGCGATGTTTCTTTGTAAACTCTTTGAGAGGCTCCCATTGGCTGGAGACGAGTGTCTCGGGCATCAAAGCTCCAAGGAACGAAGCTTCCATCTTCTCGTTCTGCATGAATAAAGTTTCAGGTGCGTTGACGAGCTTGGTCTTCGATTTTTTTAGAGTTTGAATCCCCAAGTTGAGAAGTTGAAGGGGGTGAAGATAAGCTAAGTCAACGGGGGGATCCACACGGTAATGAACACTCGAAAAATCACCGACATCCATTGCTTGCAAGGGGAAGGGGCGTTGATCGGTTTTAGGTGGCTGCGCTGAAACAATAGCAGCGTCGAGCAGGACGCGACGGTCTTGGTAGCGAATCGACTTTACGTCGCACCAGTAACTCCCGAAGCCAAGAGACGCGGCCTCTTGAGCAAGACGAAGGGTCGTGTCCTTCTCGTGGTCAAGGGTGTCCCATGGATCGGTGACCCAGAGAAAGCGATAGGAAGATTTTTTCGAGTTAGCCATGAGAGTCGCTTTCGAGTTTTTTCTGAATCTCTTCCGAGATTTGAAGAAGAGGCCGAGCTTTCTCGCCCCAATTAGAACTCAAGCTGAGAGTCGCGTTGTTGAGGCGTTGAAGAGTCATGTCGCGAGCTTCTTTTTGGGGTAAGTAAAACAGAATGTGATTTGGCGCAATCTCGGTGGTTTCTTCCTTTTGACTTTTTTGATCAAAGTCTTCAAGGTCGTCCAACACTTGGTAGGCCTGTCCGAGTTCTTGGGCAAACATGTCGATGGCAAGGCCTTCCGAGCTATCGTCAGAGATGCCCATGAGATCTTTGGGGATGAGAAGAGCGGCCGAAAAGAGCGCGCCTGTTTTTTTAGCGTGCGTCTTGTGAAGGTCGTCAAGAGTGCTTTTCGTGGTCAGAGTCAGCTCGCTGGCTTGTCCTCCGATAATTCCACGGGGGCCAGTGCACGTGATCAGGCGATGCAGGGCCTGGATAAAGTAAGCATCTTTTACTTTCCCTGCGATTTCAGAAAACACGTCCAGAGCCAAAGGGACAAGGGCATCCCCTGAGAGGATGGTGAGCGGTTCAGCAGACTTTTTACGGATCAGAGTGAAGCAGTGGAGCATTTCCAGCGCGACCGCGACAGGGATGGCGACATCACGATCCAGCTCAATCATTTCGGCACACGCCACGGCCAAGCGAGACCGAAGGCGTTTTCCGGGTGCCAACAGACTATAGCGAACAGCTTCGAAAAGATTCGAAGGACCGCTTGCATCAAAATAACGAGAGAGAGCTTCTGCTAAAGCTTGATCGATATCGGGACGATTCGGCATAAATCAATTTCCTGGAGTAGCATTGGGTGCGAGAAGCGGTCCAGTAAGGTGATAGCTGAAACTCCCGTCCGGTTGCTTCGCGTTTCCAAGAATGGCTTCGAGAAGTGAAAAGGATTTTAGAAGGCTTTGCGAGAGTGCAAAGTTTGCGTGCAAGTTTGTCGTACTGGCCGCTAGGGTCTTCGCAAGAGTGATATCGCCAGCTACTGTTGCCATGACGTCATCTGTCAGGGAGCCCTTCTTTCCAATGGTGAGTGTCTTTAAAGTTCCGCGACCCTGATTGATATCGAGTTCGATACGACCCGTGGAAACAGCAAGTTTTGGAATCGGAAATCCTGAAATGGATTGCTGATCGATGACGATTTTGTCGAGATCGAGTTGAAGCTCTCCATCGGTTTCGTTGAGCGCATCGGTGTTGGTGGAGAATGCGCCTTTTCCGGTGAGTGTCACCGATCCATTGATGTCACTGAGAAGATAGAAGACACCGATTTTTCCAAGATTCATTTTGTCGGCTTCGAATCGAACAGAAGCCTTAGTTCCACGAACAGAACCTAGGAGAAACATTTTGCCATCGCCGTTTTCGATCGAGACCCGGGCGCCAAGCTTTCCGGTGAGAAGCGCTGAAAAAGAAGGAGCGATTTCAATCTTGTCGATGTGAGCGGGTGCTGCCGGAGGAGGAAAGGTCAAGGTGACGTCTTTCATCACGTAAGAAGGTCCGAAAAGAATGCCCATGCTGGTTTGATCAGCAGTGAGTGTCACTCCTTTGGATGCTAAGGCCGCAGAGAGATTTCCCTGAATGAGGCCTTTCACGCGATCTTCTGGCAGTTTCAAAAAAGTGAAGACGATGAGACTGGTCAGACCGGTCGCAGTCCATGCGGCCAGAGAGACGAATTTTCGAAATCGACTCGGTGGGACTTCAATTGCCAAGACCGGCTCATTGGGTTCTAGCGGAGAAGGAAAGCCAGCGTCGGGCGAGCCACCAAATGCAGGGGGAAGAGCACCCGAATAACCAGGGTACTGAGGCATCTGCGAGGGATTTTGCGAAAGATCACTCATAGTTCCTCATTTCGGTGGTGGAATTAAGCTGAAGCCCGATATGGCGAGAGTCGCGTCCATATAACCTTCAGGGTCTGCGTTGGTGTTGATCGTGAGATTGCGAAGCTTCACCGGGCGATTGCCGTTCTCAAGTTGGTAGGCATACTTGATGATCTGTTTGATCGTCACTTTTTTCATGCCGATATCGTAAAGAGATTCTTTCGCGACTTCACTTGAGGCTCCCGGTTTGTCGGTGGAGATGGTCAGCATCGACTTGTCGATTCCGAGTGGAGTGGCGGTAGTCTCAAAATAAGCGTTCCAGCCTCCCACGTCGGCAGCGACTTGAGGAGCGCCGCTCTCACGAAGTCGGCGAAGTTCCTCATTGGCATTTTGGATGACATTGAGAAGGTCAGTTTTGTCTGCAAGATCCTTTTTGAGGCCATGAACAGTCCAGATAGAACTAAAGACGAGGTAGAGAAACAAGATCACTGCGGACGCAAAGGTCGCGACCTTGAGGTAACTTCGGCTTTGTGGGTCGAGTTCTTCCCATTTGCCTTTGAGCCCCTGAAACCACTCTTGCTCACTCAGTTTGTCGGTAATTGTATTCACGAATTCCATGATTTGTTCCTAGGGAGATTTCCCAAAAGAGTCCTCAGGAGGCTTTCCTGAATACGTGATTTTTAAACGCTTGGTCGATCCGTCAGGAGACTTCGCATCTTCCGTTCCGCTGTGTTTCATTCCAACCAAAGCCGTACCCATGATCGAGTTGAGCTTGTCGATCGATTTTGGATCGGCCAGAAAAGTTAACGACGCGGTGACTTCATTAGTGGGCGCGTCCGAGTAGGGCGCAGTAGGCGCGGCGCCGACTTGAAACTGAACGAGATCGACGACCACATCTTTTGGAATCGTGGTTGAAATTGTCTTCAAAAAGTTTTCAGGCGACTTCGGATTGGGGCTAGAGAGTTTGCTGAGCTCACGTTGCTTCTTCAGTTCTTTATTTACCGAGTTTCGGAGAGTCGAAACATTCGACATATAGGTTCGAACTGCGCTGTTGGAGACACTTCCGAAAAATCCTTTTACGCTTTTCTCCAGCTGCGCGTTGGTATCGTCGATTCGAGTCGAATAGAAATGCGATTGAACGAACATACTCGCAAAGAAGCTTAAGCCAATCGCACCTAAAGCCATCAAAGGCCGGCGAAGGGTGGTGATGTTCAGTTCACGGGATCTTCCCGCTTTTCCAAACTCTCCCTTTCGAAAGTTGATCGCAAGCGCGCGTTCCGAGCCCACAATAGTGAGCGCAAGAGATGCCGCAAGCAGAAAAGTTGCATCGGCGACTTCAGAGTAGGTGACTCCAGAGGTCGCTATCCCACTCAGCGCTTGAAGAGGTTTGACCTGCACGCCCATCGCTTCTTCAAGAAGACGTCCAATGCCAGGCAGAAGCGAAGTTCCCCCAGAAATGAAAACTTGTCCGATGGTGAGGTTCGTAATGTTCTTACAAGTGAGTTCTGCTTGCTTAATGTCTGCAAGAAGTCTTTCGATCGGTTGCAAGAGGGCGTTCGAAAACTCAGCCTGCTCAGGAGTCACATCATTTTGTTGCGAGGTAGGCACGACAAAGCCGTGATCCAGTTTTGCAGCCTCTGCTTGAGCAATCGGAGTTTGATAACGATCGCAGATGGCCATCGTCAGGTCTTTTCCACCCCAAGCGATTTCACGAGAAAGGATCGGAACTCCGCGCCAGTGAATATAAAGAATCGTTCGCTCGTGGCCCATCTTCAGAACGAGAAGGGGACGTTCTTGTTCAGGAGCACCGACGACTCGGTTCAGAAGCGTTCTGAAGGCCCAAGCTTCGGTCGTGATGAGATCAGGATTGATTCCCGCTCTTCCCCAATCCTCGAGTGCGTTGACGATATTTTTCTTTAGCGTGGCGCCGACGTGGAGTTGCGTGCCTGCTTTCGATTGCGAAAGAATCGAATAGTCGTACTGACATTGCTCGATTGAAAAGGGAAGTTCGTCATCGAGTTCGTAACCCACGCCTGCCATGACGGCTTTTTTGTCGCGAGTAGGGAGCTGGAGATTTCTGAAAGTCACATGCCGGGAGTGGAGGGCCATGACGATGCGATCGGGCGTTTTCGGAAGCGATTGCATGAGACGAATCAAGGCATCATGAGTGGCGCGAGCGGGATCGCCCCCATCAGTGTGGATGACCCGTTGCTCGTAATACTCATGAACCTCGTAACGGCCAAAGGCGCTGTCGAGTTCGACTGCTTTGATGCTCGTACTGCCGATATCGATTCCGAGGATCTTCATGTTGCCTTTCCGTGGTCTTTCGCCCTTATAAAATTCTCATGAAAGTGATTTTCAAGCCAGCGTCAGGATGAGTATTTTGCCCATTTGCCCCCTGGCTCGGGCTCGGTTTTGGGGCCGGGCTGCCTGAGGCGGTAGGATTGGGCGTGGTTCCAGCTCCTGTTAACGTAACCCAAGCCTCCATTTGACGTACAGCCTGGTTGACAGTCGCCTGAACCGTGATTTTGAACTGAGTTTCGTCCAAAACGAGTCGAATGTTCTTTTTGGCCAGATCCTGCTGGGCCTGTTGGATTTGGCTTTTGTCGTTTCGAAAGGCCGAGACGCTCTTCTGAATGTAATCCCAGAAATCCTGTTCTTTTTTAAACGTATTATCTTCGTCGGTCGAGTCCCTGAATTTGAAGAATTCGGTCGCCTCATCCGCCGTCATTTTGGGGACGATCGCCCTTAACGTGGCTTCTTTCATCGTATTGATGTTGATGCCGGGGGTAGTGCTGACGGTCAAATTAGGCGAAAAGAGATCGTAGAGATCATCATCCATCGTCGGGATCATATGAAGCTCCGAAATATTGTAAAACGGAGCTCCTTTAGGAAGCTCGTCTTTATAATCGGGAACTTCCTGTTTGTAGGATCGGTCGGCCCAAGCGGAGATGTTCTGAACGAGCTCGTCGACCTTAAAGTCTTTGTAGTCGTGAGCGAAACCGTCATCTGTTTCAACTTTTTCGGCAATCAGCTGGGACAGATAATCTTGAAGATTTTGGCGGGCCTCATCGGAGCTGAAAGAGGAGGAAGGGTTGGGCGTCGGGGCTTGAGCCGCGGTCCCGGGGCTCGGACTTGGCGAAGGAGACGCCGATGCGCTTCCCGTAGGCTGATATTGCGACAGCAGCATATTCAAATTGTACTTGGAGGATTCGGACTCAATCGTAGCGGAGTATCGTCCATCGAGTGAAGAATCCTTGGTGAACTGATCGAGCTTTTCCTTATCAGCTCCGGTCATCCCAGGCAGGACAGGAATCGGATAGAAGAACGGAAAGTTCCAAATCTTTTCGACAATCGAGCGGGGAACCGCACCCGCTAAGGGATTGCTGTTCGCGCCGGTGCTGCTTCCACCGATCAGGCTTTTCACCTGCTGGTAAGCTTTGAGCCGCAGTAGCGAGAGTTTCAACCCGCTTTTAGCGAGATAATGCGCCTTCACCTGATCGAGTGAGTCGTATGCCATGCGCTGATTGATCTGCGAGATGTAAGTGAACTCCGTCACGATGATCGAAAGCAAACTAACGGCAGAGATCACCATGAACAGGGCGATCCCGCTCTGATTCTTCGTGGGCGCTGAGCCGATGACGTCCTTTTCAGAATCGTCGTTAGCGTTTTTAGGAGGAGGGATCAATTCCATTAAAAGGAAGCTCCGGTTTGAAGTCGTAGACGCCATTGAAGTAAAGTTTCGTCGGTCCGTAGACCTCAAAATTGACTTCAACGATGTCAGGATAAATGTTTTTGTCCTCGTCGGTATCGACAGAGTCCCACGCTGGTTCCCACGTTCCGTTATCTTTATTCTTGTTATAGAATCTAAATTTCAGTGTCTTAATCCCATGCATCAACGGATAAGTTCGCTTCGTCTGGTCCTTGCGATCTTCCATTTGGAAAACATCCACGCTTTCAGTCTTCACAAGCATGAAGGAGTTCGGATCAAATTCGTCCGTGACGAGTTCGTAAGTCACTTTGGCAAACTCAGACTCCGGCGTGTCTTTATAGAGGCGGATATGGGACGAGGAGATGAAAGAAATCTTCTTATCGCTGCCGACAAACCGAGAAGGGCGAATACCCGTCTTATCTAAAGCTGGGCCCCAAAAATCAGACTCTTGCCCGAGATCAGGATCAGTCTGAAGAAAAGAAGGGCTTGGGCGAGCGTTCGGATTTGGGGCTGGTTGAAATCCTCCTGCTAACGGAGAGGGTGAAGCTTGCGGAATCAAAACAATGGGCGAATACATCAAGGTGACGTCCCTTTGGAGGATGCTCATCGTCAGTCGGATCGTATTGTAGAAGTCGCTTTCGTTCAGAAGTTCTTCTCGTAACTTGTAAGTCTCAGCCGTCGCTTGATAAATCCCGAGACTGATAAACGACAGAACAATAATCGAGATCAAGACCTCGAGAAGCGTGAAGCCTGCTTCGGAGCTACTCGGAGAGCTACCCGGAGGGGTGCGTTTACTGAGAGAGATCGAACTCATGATTGAGATCCACCCAGTAGGTTGCGACCGTAAAGGTCTGTTCTTTGCCACTCTTTTTCCAAACGATGGTGACGCTTATTTCTCTTAAGGCTTTTGAAAGGTAGTTCGTGATGAGCTTTGCCATCGTGTCGACGTTGGCGCTGTTGTCTTGGTCGTTACCCGCACCCTGGGAGCCATCCGGATTTGCGCCGGCGGCAGGATTGATCGGGGGAAACTCGATTTCTTTGATTGCGCGCTTCCAGGTGTAGTCCCCATAAGGCGGTTCAAACTGACCTGTTTTATCTTTTTCAATTTCATCGAAGGTTTTTCCTTCGATGTCGAACTCGGTCATGATCATTTCGTTACGAGCGAGCATGGCAACGATGCTCATCTGTTTTGCGCGCGCGGAGGCGTTGATACTGCCTGATTCGATCGCCAGGATCGATGAGAGAGCGAGCACCATGATGGCCATTGCAATAATGACCTCAAAAAGAGTGAAGCCTGCATTACTTTTTAGCAAAGGCTTCCTCCATGGTGACGTAGTGGTCGTAAACATCCGTTTTTCCGGCGAGTGGCGCAATAACAAGCGAGGCCTTGTGACCAGAGCTGTCTTGGAGATGCACGATCGTTTGTTCAGTCAGCCCTTGAGGAAAGAAGTGAGTGTAGGCACTTCCTTCTTTCACTGGCTCCTTCGTTTGCTGATTCATCACGTCGACAATCTCGACTCCACGAGGGAGATCCACTTTTTTTCGAGTGATCGTTTTATCCATTGTGAAGTCAGACGTAGGAGGAGCGGTATCGTCGCTGGGACGGGCATAGCGCTTGCGGCGTTCCGCTTTCTCTTTGCTTGCTTCCGTATCGAGTACGACATTGGGCGGACCCGACTCCGCCCAATATTCATTTTTCTTAATGTCGTACACCATTCGGTAAACTCGGCCAGTGAGCATCGTCGAGTTAGAGCACTCTTTTACCGCACTCGCGATGTCACGAACGGCTGAGTTCATTGAGATTTGAAAGTAGCTCGAGACGCTCGGGATCACGAGCGCGGAGATGAGCACGATCAAAAGAACAACGATCAGCATCTCGATCAGAGTGAAACCGCGATTGTCCTTCATGAGCTTGCCTCGATCTCCGCAATCTTCCGCTATTGAAGGTCTTCGGACGAAATATCTGCAGCGAGCCCAGTGCCGCCTTCAGCTTTATCTTGGCCCAAAGACTTCAAGATGAAGTGATTGCTGTCCGAGGTGTAGGTGAAGTCGTTATCCCAAGCATCTTTTGGAATCTTTTTGATGAATCCTTCTGGATCGTAGCCCTTACATTCCTTGCCTTGTGGGGCATGAACGAGGGCGTCCAAACCTTGGTCGGTAGACGGATAGAATCCGCAAACACGACGGAAGTCGTCGAGAACGGTCATCAATTGCTTCATCTGAATCTTGGTCGTGTTGACACGCGATTCATCCAAGCGCTTGATCACGTTCACGCCAACGAGGGTCGCGACCATCCCAATGAGGGCGATCACGATCAGCATTTCAATCAGGGTAAAGCCTGAGCTATCAGCAAGAGTCTTGCTGCTTAAAAATCGTTTGAGTAGTTTCTTCATAGGTTCTCCATTACAATTTGCGGCCTTTTACCGCGGTTAATGTGCGTTAATATTCGACATATCCATAAGAGGCAGTAAAACCGAAATCACAATAAAACCGACCATTCCACCCATCAAAATAATCATGATAGGTTCGATCAAAGCGGTCATCGATTCGACTCGAGAGTTAATCTGATCTTCATAAGTTGTCGCGACGTTTTTCAACATGTCAGAAAGTTCACCGGTTTTTTCGCCGATGGCAATCATGTGAATCATCATCGGAGGAAACTCTCCGCTTCTGCGAAGTGGTTCTGCGATCGATTGACCTTCCGTAATGTTTTCGCGTGCACTTTGAATGGCATTGGAAATTGGAGCGTTATCGACCAGGTTCTTAGAGATATTCATCGCAGTGAGGATGGGAACACTGCTGGCCAGCAAAGTGGACATCGTGCTCGCAAAACGAGTAACTGCAACCATGCGGATCAAAGGACCGATGAGTGGAGCTTTCAATTTGAATTGGTCCCACTTAGGGCGGCCACCTTTGGAGCTGATGTAACGTTTAAAGAGCGCCACGAGGATGAAAAAAAGACCGACAAGCAGGAACCACCAGTTGAGAACGAAGTCGCTGATATTAATCAATGCCTGAGTGATCGGAGGCATAGGTTTATTAAGAGACTCGAAAACTTTCGCAAGCTTTGGAATCACAGCCGTGAAGATCACGAGCATCAAGACCACGCCGACCACGAGCATGAGACAAGGATAGGTCATCGCACTCTGGACTTTCGAACGCAGGCGCATTTGGGTTTCTTTGAGATCTGCAAGTTTCATCAGAACGAGACTGAGAGTACCGGAGCTTTCTCCGGCTTCGATCATGTTGACGAAAATATTGTCAAAAACTTTAGGGTGCTGGCTAACAGCTTTCGCCAAACTCGTTCCTTCGTTCACGTCCTGACGAACTTGGGCCAAGACGACTTTGAGCTTTTCGTTTTCTGTTTGGTCCGTGAGAGCCGCTAGGCATTCGACGAGAGGGATGTTGGCTCTCACCAGACTGGCGAGCTGACGTGTGACTAACGAAATTTCTGCGACACTCACGCGTCCACCAAAGAAAGGCATTCCGCCCGAAGCGTTCGGCTTCGCTGCGTTCTTTTCGGTCATTTCCGAAACCATGAGGCCTTGCTTCTTGAGCTTCACGCGCGCGGATTTTTGCGAGTCAGCTTCAATGATGCCCTTTTGAAGCTTGCCGGCGAGTGTGTAGGCTTTAAATTCGTAAATCGGCATAAATAGTTATTAAACCTCGGCGTGGGTAGCGCGCATCAGCTCATCCACGGTAGTAAATCCTTGTAAAACTTTGGCGATACCATCTTCACGAAGTGTGATCATGCCAGCTTCGATCGCCGCTTTTTTAACAGTTCCTGAGTCGGTATTTTTAATGACCAAACTTCGAATTTTATCGTCCATCACCATCAGCTCGTGAATGACGGTACGGCCCGAGTATCCGCTCTGAGAACAGCTCGGGCATCCCACTGCTTTGTAGATCTTTGCGTCAGGAGGAAGAACTTTCATCCCGAGTTCGTTCATTTCAAAATCTGTCGGCACGTGCGGTTCACGGCACTTGGTACAAACACGACGAATAAGTCGTTGTGCCGCAATTCCAAGCACAGAACTCGCGACGAGGAAGGGCTCAACACCCATATCGATCAGACGAGTGGCAGCACCGGCGGCGTCGTTCGTGTGAAGTGTCGAAAGAACCAAGTGACCCGTGAGAGAGGCGTTGATCGCGATTTCGGCAGTTTCCTTATCGCGAATTTCTCCGACCATGATGATGTCCGGGTTTTGTCGCAAGAAGGCGCGCAGCGCACGGGCGAAGGTGAGTTCAATCTTCGCGTTCACCTGAACCTGATTGATGCCTGGAATTTGATACTCGATCGGATCTTCGACGGTCATGATGTTTCGCTCGGGACTATTGAGCTTAACAAGACAGGCGGAGAGAGTGGTCGACTTACCGCTACCGGTAGGACCCGTCACCAGAATGATGCCGTATTTACGGAAAATCAGCTTTTCCATCTCCACGGTGCTCTTCGCAGAGAATCCCAACTGTTGGAGTTGAAGAACGGTGCTGGATTGCTCCAAAATACGCATAACAATACGTTCACCGAAGTTCGTCGGAACGGTCGAGAGGCGAATATCGATATCCTTACCGGCGATCTTGATCTTGATACGACCATCCTGCGGAAGGCGCTTTTCGGCGATGTCGAGAGTGCCCATGACCTTCACACGAGAAGAGATCGCCGCATGAGCGCGCTTAGGCTGACGAATGATGTCGTACAAAACACCATCGATACGAAAGCGGACAACAAACTCTTTTTCGAAAGGCTCGATGTGAATATCGGAAGCCTTTTCTTTGACTGCTCGAAAGATGAGCGAGTTGACGAATTTAATCACCGGCGCGTCGTCTTCAGTCGCCTCGAGGATATCGATTGGTCCTTCGAGATCGTAGGTGTCTTCAAACTCGCCTTCGATTTTCTCGACGAGGTTAGCAGTGTTGCGCTCGTAAACGCGATTGATCGCGTCTTGAATACGCATGCTCGTGCTGACAACGATTTTTACAGAATTGCCGGTGAGCGCCTGAAGATCATCAATGACACGTTCGTTGAAAGGATCAGAGACCGCAACCACGGTCACTTCACCTTGAGCAGTCATCTCTTTACCGATAGGAATGACTTCTTTTGACTTAGCGTAGTTGATTGGGAGATCCCCCAAAAGTTTCGGGTCAATCTCGTTCGGTTTCAGATCTTCAATAAACGGAAGCCCAATCTGTACGCACAGCGCGCGCATCATCTCATGCGGAAGAATCAAATTCTTCCGAATCAAGATGTCACCCAATAGGCCACCTTCAGTGGCTTGGATTTTCAGTGCCTCGTCCAACTGGGCATTCGTCAGAGACGTATGCTTCAGAAGAATCTCACCTAATCGAGGCGATGCTTTTGTCAGGGCGGCACGCATACGTCTTTATATCCTTTTCGATAATCCTTTGTTCTTACCCACCCGCCGCTGGATTTGCAGTCGGTGGAGGAGGGGCAACTACCGGCGCAGAGGGAATCGCACCATTATTTG
>Ga0302309_10003383_pt1 | contig 12398 bp, 9 predicted proteins | sample III_Palsa_N1_1_FD_200453 | JGI IMG/M metagenome (GOLD analysis project Ga0302309, IMG submission 200453) | Peat permafrost microbial communities from Stordalen Mire near Abisko, Sweden - III_Palsa_N1_1 | ecosystem: Environmental > Terrestrial > Soil > Palsa > Peat permafrost | place: Sweden... | reverse complement strand
GATGGATTGCACGGCGGAGGCTCCACCCGGCCATGCATTTTGAGTGATCGGATCCGGCATCATCTCGTCAATGATCAGTTCAGTCTCGGTCGCAATGCGATCGACGATAAAATTCACACTGATGGCGCGGGAAATATGATGGATGAAAAACAGGAGGCCAATAACGCAGGCAAGCGCGAGCACCATCGCGCCGCATACCGAAAGCACGGGCGAAAAAGGGTGTGGACTAAGTCTTGCCGCCGGCAAGACGGCAATGCAATAAGAAAAGGTGCCCAGAAAAATACCTAGCGTCCACTGAGTGACCCTATCCTTCGAAAAACTGACGATGATGCGCGGCGAGAATTGCATCGACGCCAGCGTCAAGGACATCAGTAGTATCGCGAACACAATCGACACCACCGTCATGATTGAGGTCGCGATGTTGCTGAGAATAATTTGCGCCACCTGCGGGTCGCTCTTGGAAGGAAAGAGCGTGCCCGGTACCCAGTTGCTGAGGGTTGGATAAAGCTCCTCCAGGAATGAGAGCATCCAGCCGATGGCTCCCAGCACGACGGTAATGCAAAGCGGGCGGACCAAAAATCCGCCCCGGAGGCTGTATGTGATGTGCTGGAATGTCAGCGGCAGGCGTCGGATCATAATAAATGTTCTCACGGAATTGCATTATTATCCATTAATTCCGGTCATTTCCCTCCACCGGCTGGCGCTTGATAGATAACTGGACAAAGGGGCGAAATTGTCGCTGCGCACCGGATATGGTTTCTTCGATTCGGATTGTCCGTCGCTGGATGCGTCATTGCTGCCGGCATCCAGCTCATCACGCTGCGGAGGAAATTCCTCGGTGGCGGGTGGATCACTGCCTGCTTGACGACATTTGCCATAGTGACTTGCATCAAGGTCAAGCGCCATTATGCATGGGTCATCGAAAAGCGGATGGTACAGGCGGCATTTTAAAGCAGAAGTAAGTCATGAGGCAGGTTGCAGCGCTATGAGCGCCATGCCGCCAAGAGCCAAGGCTGCACCAGCCAAGTCCCACCGAGTCAAGGCGATTCCTTCGACTACGCGCAGCCACAGTAGTGCGACCGCGATATAGACACCGCCATATGCCGCGTAGGTCCGGCCTGCCGCCGTTGGATGCAACGTCAGCAACCAGGAAAAAGCAGCCAGCGATAGGCCGCCGGGCAGTAACAGCCATAACGATTTGCCTTCCTTGATGGCAAGCCAGGGTAAATAACAACCGAGAATCTCGGCCACGGCCGTCAGGGCGAAGAGCGCGCTAATTTTTATCAAGTCAATCATTTTCGTTCCAAAGATCGCCACATTCAGCACACGACGCCGGCTTGAAAATGCAATTGCAATAGCGTCGTCCATGAGTTTGTCATCGAAGCCGATTCGCAAATGATGAAGATGCCATGCAGCGTCAAATGGTACATTCTCGCGCCAAGGTTGCCAAACCGCAAGCTACGATTTGTTTACACTAATTTTACTGTTCCTCATCCACAATTTAGGATATTTTTACATGCAAACAGGTAACCTGAATTTCTGGCAGACGTTGATGTTCAACGGAGTAAATGTGAGCACTTATTTTGCCAGACGTCGACAGCGAGGCATTCCAGATTGGTTTTTAAAATCATCGTTGACGACGTTCGGTGCGATTGTGATCCCAGTGACATGACTTACTTGTGCCAACTATCTTCGTAACGTTTTGAGAAAGAATGGTAGGAGTTGTTAACATGAGAATCCGAACCACCATCAACCACAGTTACCCGCTTCTTGCGGCGCGCCGAAAGAAGCGTTTTGTTGTTGTTGTCCGCATGGCGCTGGCTTGCGCTGCATTAACCTGCATAGCCATCGAAAGCGGCATGCCCATGGGGGGCGGTTCAATGGCAGTTGAGGCAAACGCGGCGATGCCAGTTCGCCACAATGATCTTCAAACCGCTTCATTACTTGCTTCCGGGCGGGACACGAATCGCGCCGTCGATCGCGCTGAAACAGTGCTGCGCAATCGGAGTCAATAAAACATTGTGTCGACATTCAATGCACTGACTGGGATTCTAGGCGCTCCCTCAATGTGAGACATCAAGTATAAAAACAGTTCGTAAGAATTAACATCATTCTTAGGAATTCGTTCGATTGCAATACCCATTCCAGGTGGATATGATGCGCTCATGACGACAATTACTATATATCCGGATACCCTGAAACGCACTAATGGCCATTCGGAAGTATCAGTGTGGTGGCCCGATTATATAAATCGCAGGAATTGATTAGATCGACTTTTCGGGACCAAATTCGGCAGGAATACTAGCGTTCAAATAGGTCCGGTATCGGGCAATCGAAGATCGCGGCAAGCCCCTCCAGTAGCGCGACATCCAGTTTATTCGCCGTGTTGTTGACCACGCGCGTCAATTGCGAATGGGAAATATCCACCGTCCCTTGCGCTATCAAGAGCTTCCACAGGTCAGTGACAAAGCGTATGCGGTGCTCCGCCATCAAAGTCGGAACACGCAGTACGACTTTGTGCTTAATATTGTGCTTTATCTTGGATTGAATTTTTTTCTGTGTCATGTTTGTCGTACCTCACTACGACAGATGCCATTTTACAGTGTCCTGCATCGATTTGCATGCGTTGCAATAAAACGTCACCGAAGCAAATTATTTGCGCCCAGTGCAAATATATTTTGATATGCAACTTGTTTTATCAATTTTGATATGCCAAAATGGAATCACTCGTTCAAGCAGCAATGCGTGAATTAACCGAATATCCGATTAACTGATTACTAACCGAGAGATAACCGTGCAAGCAAACCAAACCATGCAGATGACTAAGATAGAGCGCCCGGCGCTCGGTCTGTTATCGCTGGTCGGCAAGCTTGGCACGCTCCTGGCACGACCAACCGGCTTGTCTGCAACACGTTGCGATTCAACTGGCACAGTGTCTTATCGCGCTTTGCCGTTTATCGCAGGAACAGTCAAATCGGTTAATCAACATGCAGTCAAACACGCAGCAAAGCAAGCACGCCGCTTTAATGCATCAGATTGGAAACACAGTATCCGGAGGCCTCGAAAACCTCTTGTCGCAAATGGATAAAACCTAAGCGACAGACCGAAAGGTCAAGGCCAAAAGCCCGGATGCTCCGATAAAAAGGACTCCGGGCTTTTTGTTTTACCGGCGTCCCAAGGCGATTGAAAATGCTGATGCCCATTGGCAACGCAATCGCGCAGTGAAGCCCTTTTAGTTTGAGGCCGTCCCCCGAACAATTCGGGGGCGACGCAGTGATCTTTAACAATTTGAAATGTACAAACATGACGGTTGAAGTCGTCGTGTTTAAGCTCAACCTATATTGGCAAGTGTCCCTCACGACATTTGCCAGTGTGGGTGGAGCGGTGCGGAAATAGCTCAATTGGAGGAGCACGACCATAGGTCGAGGCTGCGGGATCGTACCCCGCTTTCCGCTCCACAACGAAATGCGCTTTCAAAAAAGTGCAATGGCCCAGCCAGGGGTAAGTTTCGTCCTGTCGTTGCAAGGCGCATTTCGTTATGGACCACTGGACCATTCGGCCTCCATTGAGGAGGCCCATCCTTTCACGGAGCTTAAGTCGGGTTTGAATCCTGCAATGCCGATCAAGTTCGATATGCAGAGGTAACTCAGTTGGTAAAGTGCCGCTCAAAAAAGCCGGTGGCCGCTGGGTAAATTCCAGCTCTCTGCGCCATATTTATATTTCCACCAGGAGCACAGCATGAAGCAAAAACCATCGCCACCGCGCAATCCGTTTGTAGCGGCAGCCAAATTCAGGAAAGCAGGCGCGCATAAAAAGTCGAACAAAGCTTTGCGGCGCTCAGACAAAATGAAGCACCAAGGAGCTCTGACCGAGTTATCAGACATCTACCTTTTAAGCAGAACCAGATTGACTGACATCCCTCCGACTCCATCGACGGCAGAATGCAAATAAAAACGACCTGACGTTTCTATTTGTGTTTTGAAAGCTCATTCCGGCTTAGCACTCAAGGCGAGTGCGCTGCACTGTTAATGCAAATAGCACCGGGTTCGAAGCTTGCATTCCCTGCCCGTTTCAACGCGGATTAGAGAAGTAGTCAATCTCGCCGCATCCAATCATGCCCTTTAGCTCAGGCGGTTAGAGCGACCGACTCCTAATCGGTAGGCCCCGTGTTCGATGCACGGAAGGGCAACCAGTTCATCACGACCAGGCGCGGCTTTGGTTCGGATCCGCAACTCCGAACGACCATGCGCTCCGGATTTCCCAGGTAACGGCGTTGCGGCCGCTGGGAGGTCAAACCGTAACGGGCGAACCCTCGGAGTGGGACGTCGCCCCTTACCCGCGCCTGGCACCGCTGATGAAAGGGAGTGGATACACTCCCGAAATGCCAATGTTTCAGATGCAGTTAGTAAGGCCGGTTGCGAAATTCATCCAGCCGAGAGCGGATATTCACACAACTGCAACGTGCCACAGCGCCCACGGAAAGGATCGATGGAATCGCATTTTATGCTCGCGATTTTTTCTTTGGATAGTTCTTGATTTCAAATTTACATGAAGTTTTATATTGAATTCTCTGCGGACGAATCGATCCGCATTTCACGGGAGATCTCGCATGGACATGACATATTTTTTGAGGTTTTATACTGCGTTTGCAGAAGATCAATCGCCGTCGCAACCAGTGGGAGAAGCGGAAGCGCTAACCGCGCAGAGGAAGCCGTCTATCGACGCCTTTTCCATTGTGCATCGTGAGGATAAGCTCGCTCAGGATGCCGGCGCGCGCTCACACTAAACCAGATCGGCGATTCACTAGTGCGCTTTCCGAAACCGATGGTTGCCCCTGCTCCAGTTTTCATCTCGCCTTAGCTCGACTGGAAGGGCCCGACGCTACGAACGTCGAGGTTGCAAGTTCGATCATTGCAGGCGGGTCCAAAAATTAATTTCATGCAACGCGGCGCAAGCCAGGCCGGCCCTCACGCTGACCAATACCGAAAGGTGTGCGTTGCGCCAATTTTATCCAGGTGGCTTGTGGTCCCTGGGAGCGAAACATCACTCTCCAATTCCTGCCATCCAGGTCAATATTAACTTGTCAATAAGAGGAGGAAAATGTGGATATCGGGGAAATGGTAAAAGAGGATAAGCGCGTCACCTTCATTCATTATAAGGATTCCGAGCTATGGTATTGCACCGAATGCGGTTTTGAATTCCCGGTGCCGATTTCAGACACCGGAAGTGCCACCTTCTTTGCGCAGGATCGGGCGATGCTGTTCATGCGCTATATTGGCAAGCAGATTGCCATGCTAACTGAAGTGAAAGCGGCATAGTGCACGCATCGTAGCGATGACACCATGCGCCCAGAACTCCCATCAACGTTGGCTGAAGGCCAGCCTCGTTAGCTCAACGGAAGAGCCGTCATCTCGCCCTTTCCAGCGCGTACTCAACAAGAATCTGAGCGAGCGACTGTGCGTCCTCCGGTGCGCCATTTTTCAAGTATTCGCGGGCCAGCTTCTCACCGGCGCTATCGAGAAAATTCCTCACATAGGGATCGATACCGCTGACTTGCATATTGTGACTAACCAGTTGCGCTTCAAATTCACTGTCCTTCTCGCGACATAGTTGCCAGCCGCGCTTCTCGGCTTGCTGTGCCGCCGCCATCATTTTCTTTTGTGTGCCGGCGCCTAATTTTGCAAACACCCCCTTGTTGATAAACACGATATTCTTGGGTATCCAGGCATTGACCTTGTAATAGTACTTCATGCCGTTCCATGCCTTGGTATCCCCTCCGGTCCAGCTCGATGTCAGCATCATATCAATCTTCTTGTCGGCGATAGCGTTGGCAAGGTCGAGCACTTCGATCTTCACCGGCGTGGCGCCGACAATTTGCGCAATCCGCTCAGTGGCCGCGCTGTAGTTGCGCATGCGCATGCCCTTGAAATCCTGCGGCGTTGTGATCGGTCGATTTGCATAAAGGTTTTGCGGCGGCCACGGCACCGCGTACAACACCACCAAGCCGCGCGCCTCGAACGCCTTTTCTATCGCCGGACGCGACAGGCGCCATAGCCGTTGCGCGTCTTCATAGTTGTTCACGAAAAAGGGCAAGGAATCCAGCCCGAACACCACATTCTCCTTGGTCAGGTTGGACATGATGACTTCGCCGGCCTGCGCTGTGTCGCCGAGTTTTACGCCGTCGAAAATCGCCGCCGGTTTTAACAACTCACCGGCAGGGTGGACTTCGATATCGACCTGCCCAGCGGTTGCGGTCTTCACGTCACTTGAGAATTGTTGAATATTCTGCGTCTGAAAATTATCGGCAGGATAGGCGGTTGCCAGCTTGAGCCTGACAGACTGCGCCGGCGTCTCGGTCGAAATAAAAAGCAGCACCAGAAAAAATGGAAGAAATGGTAAGAACCGGCCGGAAAATTTCATTTTCATCATGACTCTCCTTGATTTAGGTAGATTGGGCTGAATCCTAGAACGACCGAACAATTACTATTTATATGTAATTTATCGATAAAATATATTACACTTTAAATTCGATTCCATTACAATATAATTGCAAGATATATTTTTCAGTCGATTCAGGCGGACTTCGGAAGTCGGCTTGCATCAGAGACCCAGGTATGATTGGACTGCGCGTGAAGGTCCGCTGCCAGACAAGAAAGGATGTACAGATGAACAATGGAGACTTGGTTCGCGACGAGAGGAAAACGCGTTGGCAATTCTGGATCGACCGCGGCGGCACATTTACCGATATCGTTGCAAGAAGGCCGGATGGCAGCTTGTTGACGCACAAACTACTGTCGGAAAACCCGGAACAATACAAAGACGCTGCGGTGGCTGGCATCAAGTTCCTGCTGGGCTTGCGTGCCGACGAGGTCATTTCAGCCGACTTGGTGGAAGCCGTAAAGATGGGAACCACCGTTGCCACCAATGCGCTGCTGGAGCGCAAGGGCGAGCGCACTGCCCTGCTGATTACACGCGGATTTCGCGACGCCCTGCGCATCGCTTATCAGAACCGTCCACGCCTGTTTGACCGCAATATCCTGCTGCCTGAGTTGTTGTACAGTGCTGTTGGCGAAGTCGATGAACGTATCGGCGCGCACGGTGATGTAGTCACGCCGCTTGATGAAGCGGCCGTGCGCAGCAAATTACAGGGCTTGTTCCACGAAGGCTATCGCACCCTGGCGGTGGTACTGATGCATGGCTATCGCTTTCCAGATCATGAACTGGCAATCGGGCGCATGGCGGAAGAAATCGGCTTTACCCAGGTGTCGCTCTCGCACCAGGTCAGCCCGATGATGAAGCTGGTCTCGCGCGGCGATACCACCGTGGTCGACGCCTATCTGTCACCGATTCTGCGACGCTATGTCGAACAGGTTGCCGGTGAAATGCAGGGCGTCAATCTGTTGTTCATGCAAAGCAACGGCGGCCTTACTGACGCCCATCGCTTCCAGGGCAAGGACTCCATATTATCCGGCCCGGCCGGTGGCATTGTCGGCATGGTCGGCACCGCCAAGGCCGCCGGTTTCGATCGCATTATCGGATTCGACATGGGAGGGACCTCGACCGACGTGTCGCATTACGCCGGCGAATTTGAACGCGAATTCGAGACGCAGGTGGCCGGCGTTCGCATGCGCGCACCGATGATGAGCATCCATACGGTAGCGGCAGGCGGCGGTTCGATCCTGCATTTCGACGGCACCCGCTATCGAGTCGGCCCTGACAGTGCCGGCGCCAATCCAGGTCCGGCCAGCTATCGGCGCGGCGGCAAGCTCGCCGTCACTGATTGCAACGTCATGCTGGGCAAAATCCAACCCACCTATTTCCCCAAGGTGTTCGGCCCGCATGCGGACGAGGCGCTGGACCGCAGCATTGTGGTCCAGAAATTCACGGCGATGGCGAACGACATTTTCAATGCGACCGGCATCCGCCGCGAACCTGAAGAAGTAGCCGAAGGTTTTATCGAAATCGCGGTCGGCAATATGGCCAATGCGATCAAATTCATTTCCGTGCAACGCGGTCACGACATTACCGACTATACCTTGACCACCTTCGGCGGCGCCGGCGGCCAACATGCCTGCCTGGTAGCAGACGCCCTCGGCATGACCCGCATCTTTGCGCATCCGTTCGGTGGCGTGCTATCGGCCTATGGCATGGGTCTGGCAGATCAAACCGCGATGAAGGAACAAGCGGTGGAAGCGCTACTGTCAGCCGACAGCGCGGCGGAGCTAGGCCATAGCTTCGACGAACTGGCGCGCACTGCACGCGCCGATCTGCTCGCGCAAGGCGTCGACGAACATCGCATCCATGTGCAAAAGCGTGCGCACCTGCGCTATGACGGCACCGATTCCGCCATCGTCGTCAACTTCGGCGAAACGCGGACAATGATCGAACAATTCGAAGTCGCCTATAAGAAACGTTATTCCTTCCTGATGCATGACAAGCCGATTGTGGTCGAAGCCATTTCAGTCGAAGCGATCGGCGTTGCTGTCGACAACGCTGCGGTTTCCGAGCAACTAGTGCCGCGCGAAGACGCGCTGCGTGCCAGTGAGGTCGTGCAGCTGTTTTCCGGCGGAGCATGGCATGACACCATGTTGTATGCACGTGCCGACACGCGACCTGGCGACATCATCGCCGGACCGGCGGTGATTGCGGAAAAAAATGCCACCATGATCGTCGAACCGGGTTGGCAGGCAGAGGTCAGCGATCTCAATCACTTGATTCTCACTCGCGTGGAAACCCGCCCGCAGCGCAAAGCGATCGGTACCAGCGTCGACCCGGTGATGCTGGAAGTGTTTAATAATCTGTTCATGAGCATCGCAGAACAGATGGGGCTGCGACTGCAAAATACCGCGCTTTCCGTCAACATCAAGGAGCGCCTGGATTTTTCCTGCGCGGTGTTTGATGCGGAAGGAAACCTGATCGCCAACGCACCGCACATCCCGGTGCATCTCGGCTCGATGGGCGACAGCATCAAAACGGTGATGCGTGAGAACGCCGGAAAAATGCGGCCTGGTGATGTGTTCATGTTGAATGATCCGTATCACGGCGGCACCCATCTGCCGGACGTGACCGTGGTGACGCCCGCCTTCGATCGCGATGGAAAAACCATCTTGTTTTATGTCGGTTCGCGCGGCCATCATTCGGACATCGGCGGCATCACGCCCGGCTCGATGCCGGCAGAAAGCACGACGATTGAACAAGAAGGCGTGCTCATCAATAATTTCAAGCTGGTCAGCGCCGGCCAATTCCTGGAACAGGAAACAGTGCAACTGCTCTCCTCCGGCGCCTATCCGGCCCGCAATATCGGCCAGAATCTGGCCGACTTCCGCGCGCAGATTGCCGCTAATCAAAAGGGCGTGGAGGAATTGTTGAAGATGGTCGACCATTTCAGCCTGGAGGTCGTGCAATCGTATATGAAACATGTGCAGGATAATGCGGAAGAAGCAGTACGCCGCGTGATTTCCGCGCTCAAGGATAGCAGCTACGAATACCATCTCGACAACGGCGCCGTGATCAAGGTCGCGATACGTGTCAATCGCGAAGAGCGCACCGCCGATATCGATTTCACCGGCACGTCGGCGCAACTGCCGAATAACTTCAACGCCCCCAGCGCAATCTGCTACGCCGCTGTGCTGTATGTGTTCCGCACGCTGGTTGACGATGAAATTCCCTTGAATGCCGGTTGCCTGAAGCCGCTCAACGTGATCATTCCGGAAGGATCGATGCTCAATCCGCGTTATCCGGCTGCCGTGGTCTCTGGCAATGTGGAAACCTCCAGCTGCATCACCAATGCGCTGTATGGCGCGCTGGGCGTGCTGGCGTCAGCGCCAGGCACGATGAATAACTTCACGTTTGGCAATGACGAATACCAGTATTACGAAACGATTTCCGGCGGTTCGGGCGCCGGCCAGGGCTTCAACGGTACCGACGTGGTCCAGACCCACATGACCAACTCGCGCTTGACCGACCCGGAAGTGCTTGAATGGCGCTACCCGGTGCGCCTGGACAGCTATGAGATCCTGCGCAATTCCGGCGGCAGCGGAAAGTGGCGCGGAGGTAATGGCGGCATACGCAAAGTCCGCTTCCTGGAATCGATGACTGCGTCCATCTTGTCAAACAATCGCATCGTGCCGCCGTTTGGCATGGCCGGCGGTGGTGACGGGAACTGCGGCAAGAACTACGTCATCAGGAGCGATGGCACGAACGAGGCGCTTGGTTTTGTGGCCAGCACGGAGATGCATCCAGGCGATGTATTTGTGATTGAAACGCCGGGTGGCGGTGGCTACGGAGCGATGCCGAAGAAGTAAGTAGAACCGTTCCGCAAGTAACTCTGAGCCATCAGGGATATCAAGTTCTTGATGGCTCAGTTTTTAAGATCTGACTCTAAAGCGACGCCGCAGCGCGTGCCGCTTGCTCATACAGCCCTGAAAGCATGCGCAAATGGCGCGCGAATTCGGCCAGTTGGCTGGTGTCGGCCAGATCTCCGGCCAGCGACTCGACCAGCAAATCTTCGCGGATCTCTGCATAGCGCGCGCATAGGGTCCGGCCGGCCTCGTTGGTTGAATACAAGACTTCCTTGCCGCGCCGTTCGGTGTCGACAAGTCCCAGCGCCTGCAATTTCCTGAGCGAATAATTGACGACGTGCGTATCTTCAATGTTGAGGGTGAAGGCAATATCGGCTAATTTTTTTTCCCGCGCGCGATGATTGATGTGGTGCAGGACCAGCACATCGGTAATCGTCATGTCTTGCATGCCCGCAGCCGACATGCAACGCACCGCCCAGCGGCTGAAGGCGTTATGCGCGATGATCATGCCGAATTCAAACTCACTCAATTCCGATACCCGGCCGGCAGCCAGATGCGAGGATGAGACGATTGGAATCTTCGCAGCACGCGACTCCGCCTTGATCGGACGCGGTTTGGGGGCTGATTTCTCGGTTGACATCGCGCTGCTCCAAGCTTGATTTCGTAAGCCTGATATTTTACTACCTGATCGACGACAAGAGAAATATTCATCGGATGCCCCAAAATAAAAAGATCACTCCATGGAGTGATCTTTTTTATACGTTGAATTTGATCCAGTCGGGACTGGCGCCACCGCAGCTTAGAACGAGTGCCTGAAACCTGTCCCAAAGAAGTTATTGGCGGTGTTGGTGTTCGTGATTCCACTTGCAAATCCGCCGCTCAATGCATTATGCATCCAGCCGGCATAAATTTGCGTGCGCTTTGACAACTTGTACACGCCCAAGAACGATAACCATTTGCTGTCGCCGCTGCAAGTGGAGGCTGGCGTTGCTGTCGTGCTGAGACAACCGCCAACTGTGTAATCGTTCTGCTTGATATCGTAATACGCGACGGTGCCGCTCATGGCCGGAGTGATGTCGTATTTCAAGCCCGCGAAATAGATATCGAGACGCTTTTCATTGGGGAAAGCATTCGTGTTGACCGTGCCCACCGGATACCCAAGGGCAGTTGAGATGTTTTTGTCTAAAGCGGCGTTCGATGGATTATTGAAATCGATCTGCTCGTAGCCGCCACTCAATCTCAACTGATTGAACTGATAGCTGGACGCCAAAATGAAGGCAGTATTATCGGCCACCGAAATATTTACGTTGCCGCCGGTACTGCTGTTGGTTGCGGAAATGGCGTCATGCGTGGATGAATAAAGTGCCTGAATGCCAAATGCGCCGCTGTTATAGCCGGCAGTGAATTGGTATTCGGATTGCGCGTCGGTAGAACCGGCTTGACCGCCAAACTTATATAAAGCGCCGAAGTTGAGGCCATTGTCGGCCTTGAATGTATACCTGACGCTATCGTCGAGACGGTAGTCTTCGGTAAAACCACCGGCGCCATAGGAGCCGGAATAACCGAAAGGCGAAAATTCATACGACCCACCCAAAGGATCGTAGGCGACTAGCGCCTCATAACCCAGGCTATTGGTGCGCCCAAACAGCACGGTGCCCCATTCGGTTGACGACAAGCCCACATCAGCCTCGCGGTTGAATAATTGGCCGGCGAACGAGCTATCGCCATTGATGGTTGTCTGTTTTCCGGATGGATTGTTGACTACCGACGCCACGCCGTTACTCAACACGCCATCAAACGAATTAAAGGCGGACTCCATCTTGAAAACGGCTTTAAGCCCGCCACCGAGATCTTCCGATCCTTTGAAACCAAGGTAGGACCCGCCAAGGCCGCCGTTGAACATACCGGTGACTGGAGTGCCGGCCAGGGCGCCGGCCTTGGTGGCGGCGGTTTGCATACCGAGTGTGTAATTGCCGTCATCGCTCAACGCATTTTGCGAATGACCGACACCGATATCGAAGACACCGTAGATTTCGACAGACGAGCCGGTCGATTGTGCAAATGCGCCTTTGACAGCCAGTAGCATGCCGAGGCCGA
>Ga0302309_10003381_pt1 | contig 12404 bp, 13 predicted proteins | sample III_Palsa_N1_1_FD_200453 | JGI IMG/M metagenome (GOLD analysis project Ga0302309, IMG submission 200453) | Peat permafrost microbial communities from Stordalen Mire near Abisko, Sweden - III_Palsa_N1_1 | ecosystem: Environmental > Terrestrial > Soil > Palsa > Peat permafrost | place: Sweden... | reverse complement strand
CGTCTCAGGTCAGCGACGAATCGGTTCGATAATTGTCCTGCCAGGTCGACAAAACCCCGAGCAATCCACCGCGAAGTGGGATTGCTCGGGGTTTTAGTTTCCCCCACCCCAGGATCATCACCAAAGGCGGTAATCCTGTCATCCCGTAATAATAATCAGTGAAAAGATTGGATATTGAGCATTCGATCTATTCTTTAGGTTCAGACTCATTGCTGTTATTGCCGTTATGTTGTGTTTTATGTATTACATACAATTTACGCTCCGATACTGCAGTAGGAGAATATATTGGTTTTGAGGTAGATGGTATAGGTGGATTAGGGAAATATTATAGAAATCAAGTTTTTTCTATAGGGCTAATGCAATAGCTTTATCTGTTTCTTTCTTTATGCCAATCTGTTTTATCGTGGATTAATTTCTGTCGGGCTGATTCCATTGGGTGCAATAATTCACACTCCACAACTTGTAACGGGCAATTTCACTTTGCATACGTAATTTGAAATCATCGTAATTTTTGTTTTGAGGCTTCGTCCAAGCGCCTTCTGCCAACGCTGCAATACGAGGAAAAACCATATATTCCACTTTGCGGGGATTAGTTATATATTCTGTCCATACATTGGCTTGCATACCGATGATATATTTTTGTTCATCTTTTGAAAGCTTTGCAGGTACAGGGTTGTAGCTATATACACTGTCAAGGGGTAAATAATATTGATTATCGGAAAATGTAATAGAATCTTCGTGAGGTAATTGTTGATGATCGAAATACAACCAGTCGAAGGGACTCATTATTACATTGTGATGCTGTTGTGCCGCTGCAATGCTGCCATCCTCTCCACGCCAACTCATTATCGTTGCGTTTGGAGAAAGACCGCCAATACCACCATCAAGAATTTCGTCCCAACCAATAATTTCGCGTCCCTTACTGTTGACATATTTTTCTACTCTCTGGATAAAATAACTTTGCAGTTCGTCCGCATTTTTCAACTTCAAATTTTTCATCAATTGCTTACAATATGGAGATTCATTCCAATAATCTTTCTCTGCTTCGTCGCCACCGATATGAATATATTTTGAAGGGAACAATTTAATCACTTCATCCAACACATTTTCGATAAAGTGAAAGGTATATTCCGTAGGCGCATAAATATCTTTGTAAACACCCCAAGATTGTTGAACTTGCTTACCTGTTCTCGGACCTGCCCAATATTTTGCCTGAATCTCTGAAGAAGAATCGGGGAAACAACTTAATTGCGGATAAGCCGCAATCGCTGCGGATGAATGCCCCGGCATTTCAATTTCCGGAAGGACAGTTATATATCTGTCTGCCGCATATTTTACAACCTCTTTGATTTCTTTTTGAGTATAAAAACCATCGGTTTTTTTATAAGTGTTTCCTGTACCCGGATGGTTACCAATGATCGTACCATTGCGCCATGCGCCAACTTCTGTAAGGCGTGGATATTTCTTTATTTCAATACGCCAACCTTGATCTTCTGTTAAGTGCCAATGGAAAGAATTGAATTTGTGCAGGGCGAGATAATCAATGTATTTTTTTACAAAATCTACAGGCATAAAATTACGACCACAATCCAACATCATTCCTCTGTAAGTCATGTGGGGGGCATCTTTTACGACAACGCCAGGAACGGTCAATATGGAAGAAGGTGTTGTTGGAAGCAATTGAATTAATGTTTGCATGCCATAAAAAAGACCCTCTTCATTACCAGAAGAGATCACAATAGAGTCTTTTGAAACATCCAAAGTATAACTGCCAATTGTGGCGCCGTTCGAAGTTAAGCGAAAAGCGATATAATTTTTTTGTGCAGTATTTCTTTGCAAAGAAAGAGGGTAATATTTTTTCAAATAGTCATTCAAATAAACAATCGTTTTTTGAGCTTTTACAGAATTGTTTGCAACAATATTTGTTTGAGATGTAATAACAAAAGCTTCTTGCGTAGGCATTACACTTTCCGGTTCCGGAATAATACGAATGTTTTGAGAGAATGCGAACCCGCCAAATATAACAAGCAACATACAAAGCAATAATCTTTTCATTAATGAATAATTTAAAAAATGATTATTTAAGCCTTAAAAGTAAAAAATTGTTCTTCGGAAAACATCTGCACCGAAGGATCGCTTTCGAATGATTTGCCTGAGAAAAGTCATTTCTTTCAATTTAAATATTTGTAAACAAATCTATTCTTTAACAAAAGGGATGAATGTGCAAAAATTATCAATTTCTAAAAGAGGAAGGCTGTGTGCCAAACTGGGTGAACGCCCTGCAGAAAGCACTGAAGTTCTCGAAGCCGCACAGCCAGGTGGACAAAAGCCTTCGGCAGGCACAAAAAAGCCCCGCAGGGGGCTTAATCTGAAAGCGTTGGGTTTTAGGCCTTCCCCACTCCACGATCATCGCTGCTCATAGGCGCGACCGTTCGTTTGGGCTGATTCGCGCAGCGGAATCCTGTCATCCCGACCTTAGGCAAGCGGTTAGAATGTAAGTTCTAACTGCTTTTTATTTTCAAAAAGCTGCCGCAACTTAAAAGATAAGGTTGCGCCGGCATAAGGATTCAATGTCCCCTGACTTTCGGTTATGCATTGTTGGCGGCTGGCCTTCTTCCCGGCGATTAGTGTGCTACAATAATCGTATTTTGGTCAAGTGTAAGTAACCATTTACCTTGTTTCTTCAAAATTATATATGTTTTCATGTGTCGCTCATTTTGATGTTTCACTCCTTGGGGGAATTCATAGTCGCTACATTTATGAACAACATTAGCAATCGCAACGGTTGGGCTCAAAAACCGGACTGTAATGCTTTCTACCCTCAATGATACACCCTTTAAAATTGTTTGACATAAAGGCCGCAGCTCGTTCATAACTGAGTCTCGCCCCTTCGTAATTCCGCCAATTGGATTAATGTGTTCCCAATCTTTTGTCGTATAAGATTCGACATTTTTAAACCCTCCATCGTTATAGTCCTCTTGGTAAGCTAAAACTACATTTTTCACCAACTGCTCATCTTTTGAACTTTGTCCAAAAGATGTGTTTGACAAAATAATGGTAAAAAAAATAAGCAAACAGGCTTTCATATTGGTTTTCATTTTATTTATTTTTAATTTCAAACCTTAAATATTACTGTTACTATAAATCTGCAGCAACCTAAAATACAAGTTGCTGCAGCAGTTCTATTGGTTATTATTTATTACTGTAAATCTCTTTCAAGGAAGTTTCAACAGGAGTAACTTTATGGCCAAGCACTTCCTCAAGCGTCCCGGTAGTTTTATCGACTTCACCGGCTTTTGTTATTTTGCTGAAATTTGCAAATAAGTTAACATATCCCGCAGGAACACCGGCCTCGATAGCCACCTTCTTAAATTCATCTTCCGATGGAGAAACATACTTTATCGGCAGGTTGGTAATTGAACCAATAATATCCGCGACGTCGCCCCATGACAATGCTTTCGGGCCGGTCAATTCCAGGCTTTGATTGTCGTATTTGCCTGTTTCATCGAGCAAAATAATCGCTCCCGCCTCGGCCAGTTCTTTGCGGAGTACAAAAGAAGTTTTACCGTCACCTGCTGGAACATAAATGAGATGTTTGGTTAAAACATCATTTCCTGCGAAAACCGGTATCATTTCAGCATACGTACCGTGCTTAAGAATGGTATACGTAATTCCCGATTCTTTTAATTTAGCTTCGGTATTCAAATGCCCCGCAGCAACCGCTCTAATTGGCGAATCAACAGATTCAGTTTTACGCAGGTAGCTTGTGTAAACAATGCGAGTGATGCCTGCCTCCAATGCAGCTTCAACCACATTATCCTGTTGTGTGATGCGTTTTGAAACATCCGTGTTTGATACCATGTACAAGGTGTCAATTCCTTTAAAGGCATTGAGCAATGAATCATAATCATCATAATCGCCAATTTTAACGGTTACTCCTAATTTTTTCAGTGGCGCAGCTTTTTCTTCGCTCCTGGCTAAAGCGTGAATGTTTTTTGCACTGGTTTTTGTCAATAAGTTTGTGATCACTGCCATACCTAATGACCCTGTAGCGGCTGTTACTAAAATCTTTTTCATGTCGTTTTTTTAATAGTGAATTAATGATGCAAAGATGCAGGCATGAGGCACCTTTCTCCAATGACATTTGAAGGAAAAAAATCTTGACATTTGTCAGGAGAAATCAATTAAGAATCAAATCACTTTTTTAAAGATTGGCTTCTTACTCTGCTTAAAGTTTCAGCAGATACACCTAGGTAGGATGCAATCATGTGCAGTGGCACACGATTGTTGATGGCAGGATATTTTGAAATGAAGTTGCTGTATTTGTCTTCGGCAGAAAGAGATATGCTGATATGAATCCGTTCCTGCAAAACCATAACATTTTTTTTAAGTGTTTCGTTTACAAAATCATTGAAGGCGGGTATTGTCTTGCGAATCATTTCAAAGTCTTCTTTCTTCAGTAATAAAATTTCGCTGTCTTCAATAGCATCAATATTATATTTTGAAGGCATACCTGAAGCCATGCTTTCTCTATCACTTGTCCAATAATTCTCTGGGGCGAACTGCATAATGTACTCCTGCCCTTTTTTGTCCACATAATAATATCGGAGTAAACCCTTGCAGACAAAAGCGCTAAAGTGGCATACGTCTCCTTCTTGTAAAAAATATTGCCTTTTGCGCAGCTTTTTAAGCACCATAACCGATTCAATCAATTCAAATTCTTGGTCGGTTAAAGCAATTTTGTCTGCCAAATATTTTCGGAATATGTCAATCATTATTTCCTAAAGGTATTTTTCTTTAAAAGTACAGTTGCACCAAAACCAGAACGGTATCGTTCCAAAAATTACTTAATATTCTCTTTTTGTTCGATTGCATACATTTTTTATTATAATGATGCAATCTATATGAGGGCAAAGAATATTTAAACCCGATACTTGCTATGTTTAATGTTTTTTGATTAGGTATAGCTGCCAGGCCGCGCCACAGATTGTCCATCCAGTTCTCCATATCTCTCTGTTTCATGTTCACACAAACCGGCTCGCTTAAGGAAATCGGTTCCCCCTTGCCGTCTACTCATGTTGAAGGGTAAAATCCTGGCTTTTTGCTCCTTCGGAAAGGCCCTGGTCGGCCCGCTTCTAACATTTCTTCAACTTTTGGGAGCCGATGCGAAAAAATAAAAAAGCGACCGAAGACAATGATTTTCAAGTCGCTAGGCTAGCTAATCGTACTAAGTCAGCGACGAATTGGTTCGAGAATTGTCCTGTCATCCCGACTGACGAGATACAATAGACTGTCCAACCGCAGGTTTTTCGTAAAATAGGTCGCCAGTTGCTCTTCCGAGTAATGCTTAAAAGGATTGTCTTTATCGTAATTGGATTGAGATTCGAAATCATGCGGCATCCTTTGCAGACCGGAAGTATGCATTGCCAGATGTCTCAGGGTAATCGGCGGGTTATTCAGTACGGGGAAGGGCAGATACTCCTGAGCCGGATCATCAAGATTCACCCTCTTGTCCACTACCATCTGTGCTAATATATTGCCGGTAAAAGCCTTGGTAACGGAGCCTATTTCAAATGCAGATTGGCGATTGTCAATGACATGAATGGCTCCCTTCTCTTTGATCATCCCAAAATAATCAATACTCCCATTTTTAACGACCGAAAAGGATAATTCTGTTTGATCTGGAAGTTCCTTTATGGAGTCTTCAATTTTTCCGATTAGGGCAGGATAAAGCATAAGGAAGTGATTCACTTTTCAGTCTGCTGAACAGGTAAATAGGCAAATACATCAGTTAAGTCCTTTAAAACTACATAGCTAAGTGGCTTGCAAAGTAGCGATTTGTTTGAAGTCCATTAAAAAGAGGTGGTTCGAAAATTGTACAGGAAGGTCGACTGATAAACACCCCTACAGTATTTATCCCTACCTCATCGCACTTCTATCGGTGCAGTCCACCTGACCGAGCCCCATTCGAGAACAAGTGTACCGTGCCGATTGTCGCTAGGTATGATAGATATAGTGAATTCTTCAACTGTTGTAGCAGCAACCTCGCTGATCATTCTTGCTCTACCCAAGTCAAGTGAGGGATTGTACTCCGTACCCCACTGCCCGGTCTGCTTATTTACAATCAGATCAACTTCATTTGTATGTGGCACGGTAAACAACGTGTATGTACCCGGAGGGAGCTTTATCCCCGCAAGCATTATCGGGGCGGACGTCGTAAACTGCGTAGCCGCATTGGCTCCTGTTCTCCATACACGGTCGTAAGGTATCACATCACCCAGCAGGGTCCGTCCACGCAACAGCGGCCTGCCATAGTCAACAGTGAGGGTTGAATTTCCAATCTGTGCCCTGGTTGTATCTCGAACGCTTAGCGACTTTACGAAGCCACCTTCTGTCTCCACTGCCTCAAAACGGTCAGCGATGCCTTTTATGTCTGGTGGTGTGGCAAGTCGTTTTACCCGCACGTCGTATGTAGTTCGGGTGCCTGAATAACTGATCATATTATTACCAGAGTCCATCACGGCCTCGCCGGTACCGGAAAGCCAATCGTGGGTAACCTCGATTTTGCCACTGTCAAGCGGGCTTACAGTGGCACTGCCCAACGGAAACCGGTCAAATTCCCGGTCAATATAAAATTGCCGCATTGCGACAGGACTACCAGCTGAAAGCTTTGCTGCTGCTGCGCGCTTCAACGCCGCGACAAAGTAAAGCTCATAAAGACTATACATTTGCTGTACATGGGCCACTACGATGCCGCCATCTGTTGCGAAATCACGATTCACCGTACCGGTGCTATCTGTTTTAGAAAGGTGCACTTTATTATTGGCGACATCAGCAACAACTTTTCGATCCCGCTGACCAGATGGCTCACTGGGCGTGTGAATGTTCATTACAAGATGTCGTATGCTGCCGTCATCGTTAAGATTAAGCACGGTATGGCGTATCCGCACACTTGGAAAACGATCAACTTCATCACTTGTTAAAGTATTGCCCTGCCGGGCTATACTCTCTATTGAAATCGTATCATGCCCAAGCATCGTAAGAAAACCGTATCGTTTTACCGTTGGTGCATTACAGGAAAGCAGCGTAACCACTGTACAAAGAAGAAAGCAAATTACAGCCCGCTTAACGGGATAAAAGCTTTGTGCTCGATCGGGTATACTATACATGGGACGTATATAAAATTGCAAATAAAAAGTGCCCTAGTTATTCGGTTGATCTTTCATTTTCATTCTATTTACAGGGCTACTTGCCTGAAAAATATCAACAACAGCAAAGGTTATCCACCAATTTGGATATTCCTAGATAAATTACTGAATCACCACATATTATTCGTAAACAAATTGAACTGTAACACCAAAGTCTATTTAAGTGGTTTATTACAGGGCTGGAAGGTGAAATGCAATAAATGCAAACCTGACGCACATGCAGCAGATACGAACAGCAAAATACGGGAGCCGGGCAGGCAGGCTTGCACTCACGGCTTTGCCACTCCAAACCCCGGCTTATAATGCTTCATTTCGTCAATGTTGTTATAAAATGGCTTTACCAGATCAAAGAAGGGCATAAACTGGGCGCTTTGACGGAAGCCATTCATATGATCCTGTGTAGACGTCCAGTCGATGATCACGATATAATGATCGGGTTCTTCTTCTCCATGGATCACCTGGTATCCCAGGCAAAAGGGAGACGCTTCCAGGAGTTTTCCTGCCTTTTTATACGCCTCTTCAAAGCTCGCGTGCTGATCGGCGGCGATCGTATACCGAATGATCTCGACGGAATGGCTCTTTGAATTGGTTGCTGGCGGCGTACTAACCTGCGCTGTTCCAACGGTCGTTGACATGATAAGAAAGATTGCTAGGGTGAAAAAGATAGTATGTTTCATAAAACAAACATACCCGACAATGCACGAGTAAAAAATACCTTACCGAAAAGTATGGCTGGCCAGAAGTACCCTACCGCCAGGTAAGTCCTTGTTACCTTCCACCGTCTTCCTTACATTTGTTAGTATGGAACCAACCATTCCCACCCTTTATCAATGGGCCGGAGGCGAAGAAGCCCTTCAACATCTGTTTAAAGTCTTTTACGATAAAGTCTTGCAAGACCCCTTCATCGGTCCGGTCTTCAAGAGCATGTCCGCGGATCATCCGCGGCATGTTGCCGACTTCGTGGGAGAAGTCTTCGGAGGACCCCAAAAATATACGCAGCAAGACGCCGGCAGTCACGCCATCATGATCGCCCACCATATCGGGAAAATGCTCGACGAACCAAAGCGCAAGCGCTGGATGCAGCTTCTCCTCGATACTGCCGACGAGATCGGGCTGCCCGCCGATCCCGAATTCCGAAGCGCCCTGGTCGGTTACCTCGAATGGGGCAGCCGGATCGCCGTCCTCAATTCCCAAGTCACCGAAAACCCCGTCGCCGACAACGAACCTATGCCCCGATGGGATTGGGGTGTACCAGGCGGGCCCTATCAACCCAAAACATAATTTGTACCTTGCCTCATGATCCATCTACGCAATAAGATATACACCTGCCCCGTTGACGTCACCCTTAGCTTTATCGGAGGCAAATGGAAATTGCTTATCCTCTCGCATCTGTACTGGACGCGCCAAAAAAGTTATAGTGATATAAGGGATAACCTGCCTGGCATCTCCGAAAAGATGCTCAGCCAGCAGTTAAAAGAGTTGGAAAAAGATGCACTTATTACAAAGAAAATTGTATCGCGTAAACCTTATCGCGTTCTCTACGCGCTAACACCCACCGGCAAAGAGCTCGCACCCCTGTATCGTTCCGCCAGCAAATGGGGCGTCAACTATCTTAAAGCCAATGGAATCGACTACGTACAGGATCAGCACCTCTACAAATAAATCCGAGTGCTATTTCAGCCCCTCCGATTCGCTTTCCAGGAACAACCGGAACCGCTCCCGCAAGTCCCGGTACCAGGCGATCATTTCCTTTGCCTCCACGGAGATCGTAGATCCGCCCCCATCCTCTCCTCCAATACTCGTGACGACAAAAGGCTCAGCCGCCATCCCATTGATCCGGCTGGCCATCTCCCAGGCTTTTTTATAAGACATTCCCATCGCCTTTGCCGCCTTGCTGATCGATCCCGTTTTTTCTATCAACTCCAACAGTTCCACTGGGCCCGGCCCGAAGAAACGTTGCCCATCCCCCTCGATCCAAAGGCTCCCATTTACCTTAAAAGCGCCCTTTTTCAATAGCTCCTTTATCTTCCTATTCATACTGCAATTTACCTCTTTCTATTCCGTATTTTTATATCCAAATCGAAACATGCTGGGGATCATTCTTTGCGGCGGAAATAGCACCCGGATGGGGAGAGATAAAGGAATGATTCCCGCCGCTGCCCACACCTGGGCCGGAACGGCGGCAGAAAAAATGGCTACGCTCGGTATCCCTGTCTTTATTTCCGTCAACGGCGGGCAACTGCCGCAGTATATGCAAATCTTTCCACGGGGTCAGTTGATTCCCGATGATCCGACCCTCTCGCTAAAGGGACCCCTTGCCGGGTTATTAAGCGTCCACGTGAAGGCGCCCGCCCATGACCTGTTTGTACTCGCCTGTGACCTTCCCCTGATGGACCCAATCCTTCTACAGAGACTTTATCTCCGCCGACGGCAACACAAAGACGCGCAAGCCTATCTCTATACCGTTGATGGCGAGCTTGAGCCTCTTTGCGGCATTTATACCGCCCCTGGTCTCGCGCATATCACCGGTCTCTACCAAGCGCAACGATTGGCCAGGCATAGCATGAAATATGCCCTGGACCAACTGACCGTTGACAGCCAGCCCATACCGGAAGACAAAAAACAATGTTTTGAGAATTTTAACTACCCGTCCGGGCCGGATCAGGCGCCGCCGGCTACTGACCCGCCGCCACCGGCACATGCTTCCTGATCTTGATCAATACCATCTTTGACGTCGGTGTATTGCTCTTGTCCGCGACGCTGCCGATCGGCACCAGGACATTTGTTTCCGGGTAATACGTCGCTGTACAACGCGGGGGAATATCATAAGGCACAACCACAAACAGCCGCGCAATCCTTTCTACCCCTTCGTAATAACTAAACAGGTCCACCTTGTCACCCGCCTGCAACCCCGCCGCCGCTATGTCCGACGAGTTCATAAAGACTATCCGTCTTTCCCCGTGGATTCCACGGTAGCGGTCATCCATACCGTAGATCGTCGTATTAAATTGATCGTGGCTGCGTATCGTTGCCATCCGGTAATCATCCGTCGCCATCCTAATCTCCGGCACCCGGCTGACGCTAAATGGCATCTTATCGCCAAATTCCTTTGAGCTGAATTTACCCGCTCTTGGACCGTTGGGAAGATAAAACCCACCGGGCTCCCGCACCCGTTTATTGTACGCATCAAATCCGGGGATAAACCGTTCCACCAGGTCCCGTACCGCATCGTAGTTGTTCGCATATTTGTCCCAATCCACCTTTGTCCGCGTACCCAACGTCATCTTTGCAATCTCGCAAATGATCCGGTTCTCGCTCCGTAGTTCCTTCGCCACCGGCTTCAGGATTCCTTTCGACATCTGCACCACGCCCATTGAATTTTCACAGCTCACAAACTGCTCTACACCATCCACCAGGTCCTTATCGCTTCGCGCCAGTGTAGGGAAGATGATCGCCTCCTCCCCATGCACCAAATGCGTCCGGTTCAGTTTGGTCGATACATTCACATTCAGCTTCAATTTCCGCATGGCGTCCGCCGTATACCCTGTATCAGGTGTAGCTGATAAAAAGTTGCCGCCCATCGCAAAAAACACCTTGATCTTTCCCTCATGGATGGCCTTGATACACTTCACCACATCCACCCCATGTTCCCTGGGCGGCTCAAACCCAAACACCTCCTTTAACTTATCCAGGAACCAGGCCGGGGGCTGCTCCCAGATCATCATCGTCCGATTGCCCTGCACATTGCTATGACCCCGCACCGGGCAAAGACCCGCGCCCGGTTTACCCAAGCTTCCCTTCAACAGGATCAGGTTCACGATCTCCTTGATCGTATCCACCCCGTTCTTTTGCTGCGTGATCCCCATTGCCCAGCACACGATGATCTTCTTTCTTCCCGTGATCAGTTCCGCAGCCTCCCGCAGTTGTTCCACCGGGATGCCAGCGGCCGCCGCCAACACTTCCAGGGATTGTTCCGCCAAATGCGTTTTCAGGCCGTCATACCCTACCGTGTTTTTTTCGATAAACGCGGCATCAAACACCGTTCCCGGATTCGCGGCGTCCGCCTCGAACAGTAATTTCTCGATCGCCTGCAACACCGCCATGTCCCCGTTGATCTTCACCTGTAGATATAGATCCGCCATTTTCGTAGCCGGCCGGTTCAGCAAGCTATCCACCACTCCCTTCACCTGCTGCGGATTATTAAAGCCGATCAGTCCCGCCTCTTTCAGCGGATTGATCGCAATGATCTTCGCCCCGTTATCCTTCGCCTTCTGAAGGTTGTCCAACATCCTCGGCATATTTGTCGCCGGGTTGATGCCCATCATGACGATCAGCTCCGTGTGAGAGAAATCCTCCAGCGTCACCGACCCCTTCCCGAACCCGATCGTTTCCAGCAGCGCCACTCCACTGGATTCATGACACATATTGGAACAGTCCGGCATATTATTCGTCCCGAATTCCCGAACAAACAACTGGTACATAAAGGATGCCTCATTGCTAAGACGGCCTGATGTATAAAAAGCGCCTTCATCCGGTGAAGTCAGCCCGTTCAGCGTCTCCGCCACCTTCTGATATCCCTCTTCATAGCTGATCGGCAGGAAATGTGTGCCACCCTTCGGCAGGTATACCGGAAAAGCGATCCTACCCTTCTTGCCTAGCTCCATGTCAGATAAAGCGGCCAGGTCATTTACCGAATAGCGGGCAAAAAAATCAGCCGTCAGCTTTTTCTTTGTCGCTTCCTCCGCGAGTGCCTTCGCCCCATTCTCACAATAAGCCGCGATCGGCGAACGGTCTCCATCCTCATCCGGCCACGCACAACTCGAACAATCGAAGCCGCCTTTCTGGTTCATCTTCGAGAGCCCCTTCAACCCCCGCACCGCGCCCGCCTCCGCAAACACATCTTTCACCGCCGCCATTACACCTGGCACACCTGCGGCCCAGGTCTTGGCCTCCGTAACCTTCAAATGCGACAGTTGCTCGGGGCCTTCCGGCGCAGGTTGCTGTGTATCCTGATCACTCATACCGATTTTTTTAATAAAGGATTGGGATAATGATCGCTTTGATCCTCGGCCACATTGTCCAGACAAGTATAGTCCTTCTCTACCAACAGGTATAAATGCTCCTCTGAGCCCGCCAACGGCATCGGGTGCTCAAACCCTACCCGATCCGTGTGTAGCCATTCATCCACGAGCGCAG
>Ga0302309_10003380_pt1 | contig 12407 bp, 9 predicted proteins | sample III_Palsa_N1_1_FD_200453 | JGI IMG/M metagenome (GOLD analysis project Ga0302309, IMG submission 200453) | Peat permafrost microbial communities from Stordalen Mire near Abisko, Sweden - III_Palsa_N1_1 | ecosystem: Environmental > Terrestrial > Soil > Palsa > Peat permafrost | place: Sweden... | reverse complement strand
GCATGTACTTTGCCTTTTTTTTAAGACCAAATGTAAAAAGTGCAAACAAGTTGTTCATCCCTTATAAATATTTTCGATTTTTGGTAAATTCGAAATTTAAATTTCAGAGGTGCATGGACCCCATCCGTATGCCCAGATTTTTTACCACACATAAAATGTAACAATACTAAATGCCAAATTTCGGGTGTAAAAAAATTTCAAATTTGAAATTTTTACACCCGGAATTTGGCATATTTATTTCCGATAAGTTTTTGTTGTAGTCAAACATGGAGACAATGCTATCTAGACCAAAGAAGAAACGTAAAATGAATATACGATCTCTGGTTGATCGTGATGCTGAACTCTATGAGTTGCTTTCGGAGTCTGCGGGACTCCAGGCTGCTTACGAAATGCATAATTATCCAGAAATGACGTGCGAGATATGGGATTGGATAATGGAGCGGATAACTGAACCTATTAAATGGGGTGTCTGTATGGGCCCCAACTCATGGACTGGGCCTATCTGTAGCCAAATTAGTAAAAAGGCTACAATCAATCGGCCAGTATACAAGATAAAGGACTCTGGCAAATCGGTCATTACGACAGTTGCTTCATGGCTCTTTCATTGTTTCTTTCCATCCACCGCTCGCACAATTGATGCAAGATCTGCTAAGCCCGCAATTCGCCACCTTTGCTCGTATTCAACGTGTTTATCACCAACGTGCTTAATGCAATCACCAGTTGTTGCGAAAGTCAAAGAGCGTATTGTGTCTAGCCAAGAAGTCCGAGAAACAATGGCAACTGCGTACGAAAACAGATCATCGCTTGTGCAGCGAGTGGATTTGAAGTTTTTCGAAGTCAAACAAATTTTGGCTCAATTCGCATCACCAATCGACCTCCGTTACTGTACTGCGGATAAATGGATGGGGCCATGGCGTGGTATTCCAATCGTTTGGTTTCGCGGACAATATTGCAATCTTGTACGGTTATTTATGTGCACTCTTGTGCCACTCGACTCAATGACATTTGAAGAGCGTGCTCCTGTGCCAAGGTGTGGCTTTACTACATGTGTAAACCGTTGGTGCTACGGCCTTCCTCCACTTCAAGCTGAACTTAGCGCCGAAGAGAAAGCACACAATTATTCATTGGCTTTTCCAGAATTGGACACTCCAATGCCATTCAGACCACCTGAGCCTGTCATTGATACAACTGAACTCATACTAATTGAATTAAAACAACCCAATATTGAAATGTTGCCTGGTGAAGACGTGGATCCTGAGATGTTAACACTTGCACTGAGAAATGATACTTGGATACCGCGTGACAAATTGGTTGCTGGTCTTGTTAAGCTGTGCTCATTTTATGTCACCCCTCCAAAATATTGGGCGGTCAGGTTCTGTAAAGTTCAACCACAACCACTCAAGCTGAACAAGCCCAAGGTTGACAATGGCCGCACGGAGCACAAAAAGCGACCCAGAGGTTCGACTAAAACGGCGGTTTCGTGTTCAACTTGCGAGTTGACGTTCAAAACCAATAGCGAGCTTAAGAGTCACAACACTTTCAAACATATGGACGCAAAACCATTCAAATGCAGCGATTGCGATTATGCTGGCAAAACAAGACAAAAATTACAATGTCATTTCAAGGAAGCGCATGCTTCTGCAAAGAAAGAAGAAAAAGAAAAGAAGAAAGAAATTACTGCCAAGTTACTTGAAGTGGAAACAAGGATACGGGCGGAAACGATGATGCGGCTGCAATCGGAGTTTAAAACCATACCACAAACCGACGAACTTGCCAAAAACAAAGCAGTTGAACAAGCAAATGCTGAAGCAACCGCGAAAATCGAAATGCATAAAACACTGGCGAGGCAAGAATTACAAAAGTTTTCCAGTACTGGTCACATTGAAGCAGAACGACGTATGCAAGAACTAAAGCGGATATTGGACCAACCGAAACGAGAGTTGTTCAATTTGTTGGAAGTCGAAACTACCTTTCAAGAGCCACTTGTCCGCATATACTCGAATTATCAAACTATTCGGATTAATCCAGTCGTTGAGGACAAGCGAAAAAAAATAACCGACACAACCCTAGACAACTTCATCGGTGTTCTGCGCGCTTTTTTATACGAAGCATTTATCCCCGGACACATTCCGCACGGAGTTGATGTTTTACCCGCATGCAAAAATCATAATGGTTGTCTGGCTCTATCTTGTTTGTATTTAAACACTGCAAGCTCGGTTGAACTCAAACAAGATACGCTCTCGACTTATGTTGGCAATCTAACCAATTGGCTCAAACTGCAAGAACGTGTGGTGGACAAACATACTAATCGGCGAGTTCAGGCATTTGACGAAACAATCCATCACCCGTTTCTACTTGAACGATTTGCTAAATCGGTCGCGTGCAAATGGGTGTTTGGAACATGCAGTGGGGATTTATACACTGGTCCAATCCAAGGTGCGCCTCTTATTAACTACACTCGCCCAAGCGTTCAACGCGACGAGTCAAAAGCAAGTACTCTGTTATATGTGACAGACTGGTTACAAGGCATTCTCGCTCCAGTTAGTTTCTCAAATAAAACTAAAGTGTGGTCGTTAAAACAACCCAAATGTGGATTTTGGCGATGTGTGAATGTTGATTGTTTGAATGTTTAACGATTCAAGAAATCATCATAAGCCATATCACTTCGAACATCACTTGAGTCCATTATTAAATCCCCGTCGTCAGCAACATCTTTGCCGTGTTTTTTGTGCGCACCCGCTTTCCCTAAGCGAGAAATACGCTGAATGGTAGCGCGTTCTTGCTCTTCATGTTTTTTACGTTTGATAATCTTCTCTTGAATGAGCTGTTGACGGGTTTGCTCCGATTGACGCTGTTGCTCATAGTATTTCTTTTCATCTGCTTTCTCTTTGCGACGCTGCTCCGCCAACCGGGCCATTGATTGTTGTGCCGCTTTACGTGAATCTTCTTCTGCTCTCTTTCGTTCCTTTGCATCCACTTCGATTTGATGTGCCAATTTGTCCGCACTAATAAGCCGAGCTTTGTCTCGCCACTGTTTCATAATGTCGGGTGGCAGCTCACATATCGGTAAAACTGTCTCACGCGTTTTGACGTCGGCGAGTTCAGTAGCGGTCGCCAATAAAGTGTTGTACCAAGCTTCGATGCTTATTCCATTGTGCAATTTGAATTTCTTGAATTTGCCCATCCATACAGCCCACTGAGCAAACGCATAGCGTATGTCTGGACATTTGCGAGAGAGTCCTTGAGAAGGTAGGTAAGCAATAGGATACGGTCGAAAGTCGAAGATAACGGGATACGAGATACGCTCGCGCCAATCTTGAGTTTCCGTTATTTTACTATTACTGAACCAATAAAGTAGGGCAGCTTGATAAAACCACGTCAAGCGGATGAAGTTTGAATTACAGAAACTGTATTTTTGAGCACCGGCAGTCGTGTGTGACATGCGCTGATTAAAGTAATATTCCACAAATTGTAACACCACCTCTGTGTAAACCGGTCGAGTAGGTTTAATGTGATTGCCTATGATGTCCGTCCATTTGGACTCAATTGTCACAATCAGCGGATTGAGAATGGCATCACGACTCATTTGGAGAATTGTAAGTGCATCCAAATTCATGTGTCGCTGTTCCGCTTGCAGTTTCGTCATTTTAACAGTTTCTCGTTCATGTGGAAACAACGTGCGTTCCATCATTGCATCGCGGAAATCTGGGCGCAATGTAGCCGCACCAGTCTTGATAACTTTGCTTGCAAACTCACGACTCCAACGTTCGAATCCAGCCACAATTAGATCCAATTGTTTTCTTTCATCGTCATCAGTAGACAAAGGTTCAGCATGCAGTTGAGTGTGCACTGTGAATAATAAAGCCAGATTGAACACGAGACGCTCTGTATCCACGAGAAATCGTGTATTTAGTACGGTTTGTCGCGTATCAGCGTTCACCGTTGTTGCATATCGTGGATCATCCAATACCGTGTCCACATGTAAAAAACACATGAGCATGCTGATGCGCAATTCCAACAGCTCAAACAATTTGAATGTGCTTGGGATGGGTTCATTTTCCGACAGATCAGCCAACAATGTATTGAACATGCTCATGCATTGACGTAGCGTGTATCGAATAATAGGCTCCGAATTTATACACTGTATTCGTTCGAATAAATCCGGATCGCTGTGCACGCACCAGTCTCGCACATCTGGTTGAGTCAATTCCCGCTTACGACTTATGAATAACAACTGACTCATTGTTGCGAACCAAACCAGTGCAGGTGTGCGCGTCTCTATGTAAATGTTTTCCGGCACTTCAAATTCGATCAGTTCTGGCCGTAAAATCAAATAGGCTGAACGTAAATGTGCCCACATTGTTGTAGCTTTGTCGGCCGTTTCCTCAGAAATAGTTTTAAAGTTTTTGAGATGATATTGCGACCAAATCATAATTGTTTCCAATTGCTTCATACTTTTGCTGATGTTTGATGAGCGGATGCTTGAAATGGGTAATAATTCCGGTTCCTTTTCCTCGTCCTCTTCGTTTTCTTTAGTCTCCATTCCTTCTTCTTCATTTGATGGACCATCGGTTTCAGCTGTAGTCAACACCACACCACTCATTTGAGTTTGTAGCGCTTCTTCGGCAGAAGTGAGTTGTTCGTCTTCTTTTTCTTCCATTGATGCCTGTGTGCGTAGCTGCTCCTTACGTTTAGCATGATTTGCATCCTGGCTAGCGGTTTCTGCAGCTGAATCTATGTCCAAATGACGCTTTCCGTTTGGACCGAGAACATTCTCGAGTAGTTTTGTTCGCTTTTCGTGAATACGTTTCGCGTCACTCTCTCGTAAAGACGAGCGGCGTTCACGTGCCTCCAGCAATTGCATATTTTCGATGTCAATAACTATTTAGTTTTTTCTTTCTAAACCATTTCAAATAAGTTTCGTGCTCAATACTTATCAAAAAAACATGTTCAGTGACAGTGTGTTTGATCCAAGCGAAAGCACATGGGATCAGCAAGACAGCAAACAAGAACAACAACAACAACAACGTCCACACATTCAAGCTCAGCCATTGCCATTCGACCAACTAACAGCCGTTGCACATCCTACAAACGAGGCGTATCTTATGCCAACCGATCACGCCGACGAACTATCGTTATTATCGCAACACCGAGTGACGCGCTGCTGTGGTTGTTTCTGTTGTGCGTCCTCATCTTTCTGCGCAACTATCTCAATCTTTTTAACAATAAGCATTCCTAGCATCCTCACGTTTGTGGCATTGCGATATGATCCGATCATTGCAACGACAATCGCAGTGATCCCTACCGCATTTTTTCAAATTTCGCTGCTGTTTCAAACGACAATCACGCGTATACACGTGCGGAAGAATCGCGACGCACATCTACTATTGACATTCTATTATGTCATTGTTTCGGCACTCTTTCTTTATCAAATTTATGGAGGTGGCGTCGTATCTTGGTTAAATCTAATGCCGCTATTCGTGACTCTATTTTTCATTCATTCAACTTCGTCCATTTATTGCAATCGACAACTATGAGTCAGAGGAAACAAATTTAGTTTTGTATGTACATGAGTGAGAGACTGCACATGTCTTTTGTTTTAAAAAACAATTCTTTCAATTTCACTAATCCGTTTACTGCATTTGGGGCATTTTGGCGCAGCACCTCCAGCAATTGTTATCGCACAATTAGAACACAAAATGACGTGGTTGCATGGACGAATAATAGTCGAAATCTTGCGTTGTAAGCACACATTGCATTCGTTTGTACGGTCCGTTCCAGACAATAGCTCGCCTTCACGCTGAGCTTCTGGAATGTTAATGCGAACACGTTCATCTCGATTTGCAGGACTAGTAGGACTTGGAGCAGCATTCACCGTGAATCGAAACATTGAAGAAATGGCGGGACCAGTGTGAGCATGAGTATGAGAATGTGAGTGAGAGTGAGAGTGTGAATTACTACTACTCAATAATGCACTAGATGGCAAGCGCGTAAGCATCTGCCAAGGAGTAGAATCATCGTCGCGTGGATGGGAAATGTCGTGAGTTGACGATTGTCGATTCGGTCGATGTCGTCGTCGCGTGTGTTGCTGCTGCTCTTCTTCGAGTTCTGTATCAAAAAAGTCGTCCTTTGATTCAAAAATAGGCAGCCTCCTCGACAACAGCCGCGATGTTGTACGTCCACCCCTCGATCGTTTGCGTGATTCTTTCCCATCCGTCACTGCAGGAATAAGTGTATGTTTCTTTATGTCGGGTGCAACTTTGTTCTCTTGACCCACGATAGTCCAGTTTTCGCCTAGAATATCATTGCAATTTCCAACCAGAAATCCATTTTTGCCAGTCAAAATGTTCCAATTTCCATGCACCTCCACACCATCTTCATCGATTGTCTTGTTGTCAGATACAATCTTTACTCGCTTGACCGTGGCGTTTGTAGGCTTAGCCTTACCCTTGACTTTGGCTTCATTCATCACACTGAGAGTTAATTAACTGAAACTAATTTTTTGAGAAACATTTATCTCTATATAGAAATAGGCAATAAAGTATTTATTTATTCAGCCCCTCCACATACACACAACTCACTTACGACTAAGTGGGTGATATGAGAGACTGAGATACAGATGTTTGACGGCTTTTCTGTTCATTCTCGTGAAATCCTCATCTCTACTGACGAACAAGACGTAGCATGGGCAGTTCACAATTCAAATGCTACAATTCAAACGTGCATTCGCATTTTGTTGGATCGATTACTTGCCGGTGGCATTGACATTCTTAACGAAAAGAATGAAAAAATCAGCCCCATTTTCAAAGAACAAGTGATTGACAAATATTATGACCCTTTCATTCGAAAGCTCATCAAATATTTGCACATCTTTGGAGTTGCTGCAATACAAATTGTGCCAGAAGACGGCCATTTAGTACCAATCGTACTAGATTATGGCACATACGACATTAAATTTGTTGATTACGTCGGCAAAATGCGCGATTATTTCGTTTATCGTCGCAACACGGCTTTTAACTCGGTTTTGTCTAAACCTGATCCAAACGTCGTGTTGGTTATCGAGGACGAACCTTCCTCGGATGGTTCAATCAATTCTCGCATAGGATCTTTGTTGAGAAGTCAACAGTTCCTCATGTCGCTTGAAAACTTCACAATTGTAGCCGAAGTCGGCAGATCCAAACCATTATTGATCACAGAAACAAAAGAAAACGCTGGCGCATTGTCATCAGTTGATGCTAATCAAACGTTTTACACGCCGGCCGACAAAGAAACCGTCGCATCAAACAAGCGTGTACAGCGTGCTCTTGTGACTGCCCGCGCAACGAAGTATAACCAACAGATGGTGGACAAAATCAACGAAGGTCTCTCCAATGGAAACATTAGAGACCCGACAACACAAATTCCATTGTTGCAAGGCTCGCAAGACCAAGCTTACAAGCGCCAAATCTATCCGTTGGCACCCGACGCACACTTGGTCAATCAATTGATGCCACAAATACGAACGGATTTAATTGATCATGGGCGAGAGTCCAAACAAGCCATTTGTGGTGTTTTCGGTGTACCCGAAGTTACTTTCAACCCGAGTTCAGCAGGACAACAACATGCTGCCAATGCTGATCAAACAAACACTACACTCGACAACACAGTCCGACACTTGAAGATATTGGTCACACCAATCATCCGCGACATTTATGTTTCAGTGTATGGGCCCGAAGATCAGGACTTTTATCGAAAATTGCGATTGTATGTGGCTCGCAAACGTAAAATCACGCGAACACAGAAAGACGGCTCGTCTTATTCTCAGCTTGAAGTCGGCGAGACCAGAGGCAAAGACAGCAAAACGAACAAAATCAAAAAATCAACCAAAATGAATGCGTCCGAAGAGTTTGCCAGCCATTGGGATCAGAAAGCCTTGGCTGCGCTCACTCCGCCTCAAATCAAGGTTGTTTTTGGTGGTGTTATCGAGCCGACTAATTTGCGCACAATGTATGATCGTGGTGAAATCGACGCCAAGATGTTTCGCATGTACATGGCGCGCCATCATGGTGTACCCGAGGAAACATTTCGCGAACAACCTATTGCAGAAATCGATTGGCGTCGTGAAATGGAAGAAAAACAACTCGGTTTGCAAGAACGTCAATTTGAACTGTCTGTTAAAGTGGCGGATGATCAAGCTAAACTGGCACAACAACAGCTCAAGGCGCAAGCGCAAGCAGCATCTGCTAGCGGTGGTACGGCCGGCAAGTCAAAGAGTAAGGCAAAAAGTAAAAGCAAGAGCAAAAGCGCTAAGCCTAAAGCTAAGACTGTGGCTGTTGCTACTCCGAAAGTGAGTGTGAAAAAGGCCACTTCCTCTTCGTCAGCAAGTAGCAGCAGCAGTACCACCAAAGCTATTGCTCAAGACAAGACAGGAACAGGAGCTACAGCAACAAATAAAGTTACAGAATCGAGCAAAAAAGCAACGACTGCAGCAGCTAACAAAAAGACGGGCAAACCGGCCAAGCCACAACAGATATCCACATCGAAAGTCAAACAGGCTCAACCCAAAGCCAAGGCCAAGGCTAAGGCAAAGACGTGAGCATGGTTTTGTTGATGAAATTACACTTTTTCGTTATTAAAACCTGTTTTTGTCTAAACAAAATGATTTTCTTTGTGGTTCCGTGCAATTAAAAGCCAAATGTCTCTAAAACGACCAGCCGAAGATTCAAAGGAAGATGCAGCGGTACAACCTAAAGTATCAAAGAAAGTGGGCAATTTCGCACGCAGATTCGCCAGAGAAATTGCCGACGTATTCGAACGCACTATTGGTGAAGAATTTTCAGACGATGAAGTTTCTGATGTTCAGTGTCAAGCAGCTTCTGAAAAAATTGAAGCTTTGGTAATGCCATTTCTTTTGATTTTTTGTCAAAAAGGTTTTGACAAAATGGAACAAAATGAACAAAAAGCTGGTTCGATTTCTACGGAATTAACTGCGACGAAGAAGCAAAAAAAACAATCACAGTAATGACAGTCGCTTCTCAGCTCGATCTCGCGCATCTTCTCTGGCATTTCGCTTTTGGTTAAATTCTCGCTCTACAACATGATCCACTTCACGAAGTCGCGGCGGGTTGCGTTCCTTTGGAAATTTGGTTTGAATCCAATCCTTGAATTTCTCGATAGCTTCGTTAATTGAAATTGCTATAAATAAGATACCGTCGAGTTTCGGTTCATTAGAAACACTTGTTTCACTTTCGTCTGGCACAAATTGAATCTTGTAGACCAGTTCGTCCGGTCGATAAGTAAGAGTGTAGTGCCACACATCAGACATTCCGTGATTGTGTGTGTCTTTGCCAACTCGAGTTATCCAAATATTGACAAGATCAGCGTCGAATCCATTTGGATCGCGAGAAACAATGAATTCGTTCGACCGCAATTCATAAGCGTAATTCTTAGCGTCCTTGTCTGAAATTTGATAAACCAGCTCGCGATCAAATAGGAGTCGCTTGGGATCGAACACGCGTAGCCGCAAATGAGCTTTTGTTGGTTTAGGGATGAATGTATTCAATGAATACTGAATGCCGTCTTCAAGAGTGTCAAATTGGACGGTTCCTGGTGCACCGTTGAGTTGAAATCTCCATTTAGTTGTCTGTGAAACTTGAGCAAAATCTACTCGCTGAAAGGCATTTTTTTTGAAATCGGCAGGACCGCAAATGATCAGACTGTCTGTCCATGGAGCGGTGTCGCTTTTGAATAGAATGTAGTCGTACAAAAAGAGAACATCCAAAACGTGCGCCAATGTAGCAGCATTCGAGATGATAGATTCTCGAGCTTTGGCGTCGGGCAATGAGACAATAGGTTGGATAGATGCCAAGGTCGAATCAATCGCCGCCATGAACGCAGGTCGAGCAATAACATGAAATGATGGAGTCACTCCATACTTTTTAAAGTATAAGCTTACACAGTGTTTGAGAAGATCAATATCTCTCCCCGGTGGCCTGGTGATTTTTTGAGCAGACTGACCAGTTAATTGTGAAATAAGGAACGGTTGAAGCAGTGTCCAGCTAATCTCCCACGTTTCTTTCTCGTGACGCATACAAACAAGGTAGGTTCCATTGTTGTAATTCATAAACATGTTTCGTGGTCCCAGGCCCTTGATGATTTGCAACAGAGCGCTGAACGTAAATGTCGAATAAAACGACACTTTGGGCGTTGGCATCACAAAAGACGGCTCCAGTGTAGATTGCTTAAGCAATTCCATTAACTGGATTAATTCGTCGGAAAGATACTCACCTTCGTCATTTATTTTGATTTCAGACATGGGAACACAGAAGTAAACCTTTGTAAAAATTACACCCGGAATTTGGCAAATAATTTTGTTGCTTGATTTCAAAATTTCAAATTTTAGTATTAACAAAGGTCTCATAAAACTAAAGTTAAACTAAACTATCAAGCGATTCAATTCCAATGGGTGTTCTTACAAATGGTAGCGAATCAGCCACATAAGAAAGTTCCAATGATTGCTGTTGTTGTTGTTGCTGGGGTCGTAGTTTAAGTGCGTCTTGCGCATCCCACTTCTTTAGAGTGAGTTCGATGTCAGCGTCATTTTCTGGAATCGGCTGTAACTCTCCAAGGGGAGCGGCCAATATATCATTTATTTCATTTGCCAGTTGTATTTGTTCGTCGATTTGATCGACTAACTCATCGGGTTTGAGTTTTTTAATTTCATTGTTCTCGTTGGTTAATGTGTCTTTCAACCCAACAAGGACTTGAAAGATACTTTTGGTCAATTTAGCTTCTTGGCATTTGCTTCTCAAATTAGTGAGACTCTGCCACTTTAGCCATAATTTTTCTTTCTGTCGTTTGAGCGTGATAAACCTGCGAGTGTGAAATCTGGCCATAAATGTGTCTTTAGTCGCAATACATTTGCGTGTAGCTTGACGCAAGAATTTCATTTCGGAACTATAATGTTCGATTTGTGTATGGATACTGTCGTCCAATTCGTCCATTGTTTTTCCAGACGCCACATTGTATTCGTGGATTTCTTGAGTGAGCGATCGCACCATCAGTTCAAACAACTCGAGTAAGCACATAGCGAGAGAGAGAGGGAGACAATGAGTTTCTTTTTAATGAATAATCACAATAATAAACTTAATTGATAAAAAATACCCATACACATAAACTAATAAAATTAACCTTTTGTGTTTGCTAGGGAGGAGAATGAATGATGTCACGAGACTTCAATTTATGCAGAGTTTTCTCGACCGAATCATCAAATGCGATAATGACATGAAGCGATTGGAATTGGTTTCAACCCTTGAGCTGCTAGAACCTCCACTCAACGTCAACGACTGTGTTGGCATTTTATACTGTTTTACTGCGGATTCAATTCGAATGGATGCACTGCAGATGCTTCATCTTAAATTCAAGTTCAAGTTCCAAGACGCCGAACACCTTATGGAGACGTTCACGGATCTGTTTGAAGCAACATGTTATGGAATTTTCTGTCTGCTACGTCCGCGTCGGCATCGATATACCCAGATGACTGAAGAAGAAAAGAAACTGTGTATGGACGATAAATTCATAGAGTTACGCGACAAACTCATGGAACAGTCTCAATGGTCTCTGCCAGAGGAAGATGTTATGGAAATGGTGTGGAAAGAAAAGGAAAAATGGGATATATTCCGTCAACATAGGGAAGAAAGTCTCATTCAAACTAAACTGGGTGCGAAAATCAATCAAGCGGAAGCCAAACGCAGAAATGAAGAAATGGAGCGTCAAGAAATTCTAAGAAGACAAGAGGCAGAAGCAGCGCAACGTCGGCTTGAGAGAGAGCAAGAAGAGAAAAAACAAAGACAACTCGCAGATGATGCGCGTTATGCTCGTACACTTGCGATGGAGGCTGATATGGCTGGACGGTTTATTAGGCTCCACGCAGAACCCGTTCCAGGCGTTATTGGGTGGTTTAATGGCAGTTCACCGGCCACAGCCACTGACTTATATCACCCTCCATATTTTACACCGTCATCACCGATACATCCACCCAAAGAAGAGACAAAACAAGACTTCAAGGTGACTGCCAGCACAAAAGCAACGCCTGCGCCAGAAGGCACGCCAGATAAAGACATTTGCATTATATGCTCGACAAACCTTCGAAACACAGTCATATTGGATTGCATGCACATGATTATGTGCTCAAACTGTTCTCCAAAGGTCGATAAATGTCCAAGTTGTCGCGCTAAATTTGTAAAGGGTGTAAATGTTTTCTATACGTGAAGAAGAAGCGAGTTTTTCGTCTGATTTCACTTAAACATTTATTGTGATGGAGCAGCAAAAAAAATTTCAAATTTGAAATTTTTTTACACCCGAAATTTGGCATTTAGTATTGTTACATTTTATGTGTGGTAAAAAATCTGGGCATACGGATGGGGTCC
>Ga0302309_10003376_pt1 | contig 12420 bp, 13 predicted proteins | sample III_Palsa_N1_1_FD_200453 | JGI IMG/M metagenome (GOLD analysis project Ga0302309, IMG submission 200453) | Peat permafrost microbial communities from Stordalen Mire near Abisko, Sweden - III_Palsa_N1_1 | ecosystem: Environmental > Terrestrial > Soil > Palsa > Peat permafrost | place: Sweden... | reverse complement strand
ACGGATTATAGATGGTATTGCCCCCATCTGTCCTACGGTAATGCTGATCGCCATAATCCACATCGAACTGCCCGATCTTGATCGTAAAGCTCTTCATCAAGGTGTCGATCAGGCTGCTATGCAGGAACAGCAGTTTGTCGAACTGGATATAGCCGCCTTTCACCCAGGTGTCTTCGTGATGCCGGGAAGAAAGATAAGTGACCAGCTGCACCCGGATGCCATCTTCCAATTGCACGTCGATATTGAGGTTAGCCATGGCCAGATCAAATCCGTTGGTCAGCGGTGTCAGGCTGTTGACATTGCCTGTGAACCCCTCCTCCGTTACTGGCAAGGCCGTATTCTTGTCCCTTAGCATCTGGTAGCTCTGTTCAAAATTGCCACCAACCTTTACCCTCAAATGGTGGAAGGAAGTAGTGTCGTCCTTAGTAGTCTCGAACACATTGATGCCCCGTCGGTCATTGGGTCGGAAATATTGCATATCCTGATGCTGCGCCGAAGCGGAAAATCCAAGGACCGTCAGGAAAATCCATAGAACGCTGACGACTTTAATTGAACTGCTCATTTTGATAGAATTGTAAAAACTGTTTTAAAATAAATAGTGATATTGGGCCCTGCCTTCAATGTCCCAAAAAGGGCCGAAGGCGGTTTCACCCCGAAATCGGTCATTTTGATCATTTGTTTGCCTTCAAACCGCATACTATCGGCCGCAACCTCGAACTCATCCACTAAAAGGGCCACAGGCCTGGTCACGCCGGCCAGCGTCAGATGCCCCGCCAGCGCTACGGATTTCTCTCCCTTCCTGAACGGCAACACAGTGACTGGAGCATCGAGCAGGAAGGTGATCTGCGGGTCGGAATCGGCCTTCAGGGCCTTATACGTCTTATTGTCCATGGTTGTACCCATGTCGCTCCTGATAGACCGGACGCCCATGACGATGCGGATAGCCGTCACATCCGAGCCGCCGCCGGCACGCCGGCCAGCCACCACGTCGCCAGTCACCTCGCCTATTGTCTCCACCCAATCGTGGATGCTCATAGTGCCGTGAATAGTGACGCTATACCCCCCGGAAAGATGATATTCGCTTTGGCCGGGCGGATCCGCACCGATAAACGGCCACGTGACCAGCAGGAACAGGATGCAATTTTTCATGTTGATAGCGCTGCTGTCTTCAGGGATTCATTTTCTCCAAAAGGAGGCCGGCCACGATTCCCTGTATCAACCCGAACAGCAGCCAGCTCATCACCAGCAGCAGGGATACGTTGATGGCACTGTAGATCAGCCACATCATAGGAAAGACGGCTACAAGCCAGTAGAGTACGCCAAATTCGATACCGCGGCCCAGGAAAGGACCTTTTAAAAACCCCTTACAGCGGTTCCAGAACCAGGCAAGCACTAATCCGGCTATAAAGGGATGGATAAAATAAAGGATGGCCCGTTCAGATTGGGTATCGAAGGTAGGATCGAAGTACTGGACAGCCAGGAAGGGGAATAACCAGATGGTGATATACAAACCCAGTACGCTAAGCACCAACAAAATCAGCCCTGCCACCAACCCCGGGAAGATGATCTTTTTACGCACGGCATACCTATTTCTGGACGACCATGGTAAAATCGATGGTTAGCGCATTGCCTGTTTTCAGAGCCCCCAGCATATAGGTCGGCGGTTTGATATGATAATCGGTCATCAGCAGTTTATCCGTGCCGGTACAGGTGATCGACCCATTGGCTTTCACGCTGCAGGCCGCCATCAATATCACAGGCTTAGTGACGCCGGCAATGGTCAGGTTCCCCGAACTCTTCACGTTGAATTGATCCGCTGCACCGGGGGTGATCGTGGAAGCGGAAGCCGTGAAAACAATATCCCCGCCGGTCTTGGCCTTCATGGCCCCATAGGCTTTGGAGTCCATGCCAGACTCACCGCTCTTTAAACTATGAACAGGAAAAGAAAAGGTAAGGGCTGCCAAAGATTCCGGCACGGCCTTGCCAGCCGCATAGGCGAATTTTGCGGAACAGGCCACAGCCTTATCTTCCATCGACCAGTTGTGCAGATTGGAAGTACCCAGCACTTTAATATCCGCGCTTGCGGCCCCCGGTACAAATCGGGTTACAACTGCAGACGGAATGACGGTAAAGGCGCAGAGAAAAACAGCGGCGCCGATAAAGGCATGGCTTACAGGACTATGCAACAGGCGTAAGCGTCCAACGTAATTCATAAAAGATAATTTTGCTCCATTGAATAGAATTATGCAATGGAATACAAAAGTGGCGACTATCTCACCATTAAGCATTACAACCTTTAATGAATTAGTTACAGTATTCACATATCGGGCCACATGTGAATTATATAACTTTTGCCTGGAAGGGTATAAAATTAACTGTGTTAAATCGCCCAGCTTTGTTAGGTTATGCGACATCCCACTGACATCCCTTTATTGTGGCCCTTCCTGGTCTACGGGTTGGCAGTAGTTTCATTGGTTAGTGGCATCCTTTTAATTTCCTGGTTCCTTGGCGAACGCCATGAGGAACCTGCTACAGCACAGGCCTATGAAGGAGGTATCGTCGTCACGGGAACAGCCCGGTTGCGTTTTCCCGTTCACTTTTATATCGTCGCCATGTTCTTTGTCATCTTCGACGTGGAGTCCGCGTTCGTCATCTCCTGGGCCATTGCGATCCGGACGGCCGGATGGACGGGGTATGCTGCCATCCTGGTATTTATCATGGCGCTATCTGCCGTAACTATATATATATGGAGGATAGGCGCACTGGATTTCGGGCCTGACGCCGCAAAACTCCTGAGGGCATATTTTACACATATCAAAAAAACAATACCCGATGAAGTGGTGGACAAGCAAAGTCAATGATCCGACGGCAGCCGTTAAAGGCAACAGTTCGTTTGAAGAAACATTCCAGAAATCAATCATCCTCACCAATATGGAGAGCATGGTTGCCTGGGGCCGGAAGAATTCCATCTGGCCCTTCAATTTCGGATTATCCTGCTGCTATGTGGAGATGGCCACCAGCATCACCAGCAAATACGATAGCGCCCGGTTCGGCGCCGAGGTCATCCGTGGTTCCCCGCGGGAAGCCGATATGATGATCATCGCCGGCACTGTTTTTATCAAAATGGCCCCGGTCATCAAAAGGCTTTATGAGCAAATGATGGCGCCCCGCTGGGTCATTTCTATGGGGTCCTGCGCCAATTCAGGCGGGATGTACGATATCTACAGCGTCGTGCAAGGCGTAGACAAATTCATGCCCGTCGACGTGTATGTCCCCGGATGCCCTCCCAGGCCCGATGCCTTCCTGGAGGGAATCCTGTTGCTAAGAGAGCAGATAGGGAATGAAAAACGGCCACTGAACTGGGTCATCGGCAATCAGGGTATCATCAAACCCCAGGGAGCGTCAATGAAAGATGCCATGCGGACGGAAAGAATGAAAATGACGGAAATAAGACAACCCGATCAGGTATGACGGATATCTTTACCACCATCAATCATACATTTCCGGGAGCGGTCATTTGCGTCCAGGAAACGAAAGATGATTTTCCAACGCTTTGGATCGGGGCAGGCCAGATTGTCGACGTGCTCCGCTGTCTGAAAATGACCGTTGACGGGCCTTATAAAATGCTGTACGATCTCACCGCTATCGATGAGCAGGCCCGGCATCACCGGGATGGACAGCCGGACAGCCGTTTCACGGTCGTCTATCAATTGCTTTCCTTCGAAAGAAATAGCTTTCTGCGATTGAAAGTACCGCTAACCGATGCCAATCCCGTCCTCCCGTCTATCACTGTCTTGTGGGCCGCCGCCAACTGGTATGAGAGAGAGGTCTTCGATTTGTTTGGCATAACCTTCCTGGATCATCCTCATCTCAAAAGGATTCTGATGCCCGACACCTGGGTAGGCCACCCGCTGCAAAAATGCCATCCGGCCAGGGCCACCGAGATGCCCCCTTACCGGCTGCCGGAGGACAAACAGGAGATGGAACAGGATTCCATGCAATTCAAACCAGAGCAATGGGGTCTTGACAAAACCATCGGCGACGACGAATTGCTGTTCCTTAATCTCGGGCCCCAGCATCCCGGCACCCATGGCATATTACGACTGGTCGTCCAACTCGATGGAGAAGATATTGTGAACGTCGTGCCCGATATCGGCTTTCACCACCGGGGCGCCGAAAAAATGGGCGAACGCCAATCCTGGCATTCTTATATCCCCTATACCGACCGGGTGGAATACCTGGGCGGCGTCATGAATAATCTGCCTTATGTCATGGCGGTGGAAAAATTGGCCGGTATCGACATACCCGACCGGGCGAAAGTCATCCGGATCATGTTGAGCGAATTATTCCGCCTCTCCAGCCATCTCGTCTGGTATGGTACTTTCGCCCAGGACCTCGGCATGATGACACCTGTATTCCTGACCTTCAATGACCGCGAAAAGGTTCTCGATATCATTGCCGCCATCTGCGGCGCACGCATGCATCCCAACTGGTTCCGGATCGGAGGCGTCGCCCAGGATCTTCCCGCAGGCTGGGAAGAAGGGATCCGGGCTTTCATCGATTATTTTCCCAAACGACTGAAAGAATACGACAGGCTGGTGATGAATAACCGGATCTTCAAGGCACGCACCATCGGCATCGGCATCTATTCGACGGAGGAAGCGATCGAATGGGGCATTACGGGTCCCGGGCTGCGAGCAACCGGCTTCGAGTGGGATTTCCGAAAGAAGCAGCCCTATTCCGGCTATGAGCAGTTCGACTTCGACGTACCTACAGGTCAGAACGGCGACTGCTATGACCGCGCGAAAGTGCGCGTGGAAGAAATGAGGCAAAGCCTGCGTATTATCGATCAATGCCTGCATCATATGCCGTCAGGGGCGTATAAGTCGAACAACCCGCTGACGACGCCTCCGGTCAAAGCCCAAACGCTGGAAGATATCGAAACCCTGATCCACCATTTCCTGACCGTCAGTTGGGGACCGGTCATCCCACCCGGCGAAGCCTTCTGCGGCGTCGAAGCCACCAAAGGACATAATGGGTATTACCTGGTCTCTGATGGCAATACCGCCTCCTACCGCACCCGTATCCGTACGCCTTCTTTTCCACATATACAATTTGTACCGACTATCAGTACAGGCTACACGATACCCGATCTAATGGCCATTTTGGGCAGTACAGATTACGTACTGTCGGATGTAGACAGATAAAAAAACTTGTTTTATGACAACCGAAGAAAAATTAACCATCGCGGAAAAATTGGAGATCCTGGACATCTACAAAAACTTTCCACAAAAAAGCACCGCCTGTATGGAAGGATTGAAGGTCATACAAAAATACCGCCGCTGGGTCTCGGACGCCGCAGTAAAAGAACTGGGCGAGCTATTGGACATGTCGCCTGCCGCGGTAGACAGCATCGCTACCTATTACAACCTGATCTTCCGGCGGCCGGTAGGACGACATATAATCTTCGTCTGCAATAGCGTCAGTTGCTGGATCATGGGCTACGAACCGATCGTAAGTTGTTTAAAAACCAGGCTGTCCATCGACTATGGACAAACCACCGGGGATGACCGGTTTACGCTGTTGTCCATTCCCTGCCTGGGTACGTGCGACCATGCCCCGGCCATGATCATCAACGAAGATTTGCACCGGGATCTGACCACTGAAAAAATCGAACCGATCTTGAATCAGTACGTATAACATCATGGAAAGGCCATTAACCCAACATATTAAGAATGACGGCACCTGGTTGACGTTGAAGGAATACGAAGCCGCAGGCGGGTATAGGGCGTTGAAGAAGGCGCTGCAGTTACCGCCGGCCGCCGTCACGCAGATCGTAAAAGATGCCGACCTCAAAGGACGGGGCGGCGCGGGCTTTCCCGCCGGTAAGAAATGGGAAATGATGCCGATGGGAAAAGAGACGCCCGGGCCGAAATATTTTATCGCCAACGGCGACGAGATGGAACCGGGTAGCTTTAAGGACAGGCTGCTGCTGGAAGGCAACCCGCACCAGTTGATCGAAGGGCTGATCATCGGCTCCTATGCAACACAGGCACGGTTCAGCTATATTTTCCTGCGCTGGGCCTACCACCTCGCTGCAAAAGCCCTGACCGAATGTATCCGTGAAGCCTATGAGGCAGGTTACCTGGGTGCGCATATCGCAGGCAGCGACTATCAGCTCGACCTGTCGCTGCATATCAGTGTGGGCAGGTATATGTGCGGCGAGGAGACGGCCTTGCTGAATGCACTGGAAGGCAAGCGGGCCAATCCGAGGGCCAAGCCTCCCTACCCGATCGTCAGCGGGTTGTTCGGGAAGCCTACCGTCGTCAACAACGTGGAAACGCTCAGTAATGTTCCACATATCATCGCCAATGGGGCCGATTGGTTCCTGCACCTGAGCAAGACAGGAGAAGGGGGCACTAAGCTGTACGGCGCCAGCGGCAGGGTAAAGAGACCCGGACTGTGGGAGCTGCCTTTAGGCACTTCACTCCGGGAAATCCTGGAAGAGCATGCGGGAGGCATGCAGGACGGATATCAGTTCAAAGGAGTGTTGCCCGGCGGAGGATCGACGGACTTTCTGACACCGGAACACCTCGATGTTCCGATGGATTTCGCCAGCGTGATGAAAATCGGCAGCCGCCTGGGCACAGGCACCCTCATCGTACTGGACGACAAAACCTGCCCGGTCGGAATGGTGCGCAACCTGGAGCACTTCTTCGCCCAGGAATCCTGCGGATGGTGCACCCCCTGCCGGGAAGGACTGCCCTGGACTGCCAAACTGCTGGATGCGCTGGAGGCAGGAAAAGGCAAAATGGAAGACCTGGACATCCTCGCCTTCCAGGTCGACTATATGGCCCCCGGCAATACGTTCTGCGCCCTGGCGCCGGGCGCCATGGAACCGCTGCAAAGCGCCTTACATCATTTCAAGGAAGATTTTGAACGACACATTCATGAACATAAATGTCCCTGGAACTGACAATGGTAAAAATATTCATCGATGAGAAGGCTTACGAAGCCGACGGTAGCCAAAACCTGTTGGCCACTTGCCTGTCCCTCGGACTTAACCTGCCGTATTTTTGCTGGCATCCCGCCCTGCATTCAGTAGGCGCCTGCCGGCAATGCGCCGTCCTCAAATATAAAAATGAGGAAGACAAGAAAGGCAAACTGGTCATGGCCTGCCTGGAGCCTGTGACCGACGGGCTCCGAATTTCCATCGAGGCGCCGGAAGCGCATCGCTTTCGCGCCGGCAATGTAGAAGCTCTCATGGTCAATCATCCCCATGATTGCCCCGTCTGCGACGAAGGCGGCGAATGTCATTTGCAGGACATGACCGTCATGACCGGCCATAATGCCCGCCGCTACCGGTTTACCAAAAGGACCCATACCAATCAATACCTGGGCCCTTTCGTCAACCATGAAATGAACCGCTGTATCCAGTGTTACCGCTGCGTCAGGTTTTACAAGGACTATGCCGGCGGTAAGGACCTGGACGTATTTGCCTCACACGATGATGTCTATTTCGGCAGACAGGAAGACGGCGTGCTCGAAAATGAATTTAGCGGCAACCTGGTAGAAGTATGTCCCACCGGCGTTTTCACGGACAAGACGCTCAAACGTCACTTTACCCGCAAATGGGATCTCACCGACGCCCCTTCCATCTGCCACCAATGCAGCCTGGGCTGCAATATCATCGCCAGCGAACGGTACGGGTCCATCCGCAGGATACTCAGCCGCTTCAACGGCGACGTCAACGGATATTTCCTGTGTGACCGGGGAAGATTCGGTTATGAATATATCAATAGCCGGCAAAGAGTGGTAAAGCCTTCCCATTCCCTGCAGGATATCAGGCCAATCACGGCTTCCGGGAAAAGAATGATCGGCATCGGTTCGCCCAAAGCGTCCCTCGAATCGAATTTCCTGTTACGCGAACTGGTCGGCCCGGCTAACTTTTATGCCGGCATTTCCAATGCGGAAGGCAGGCTTATCCGGCAGGTCATCGGCATCCTGAAAAACGGAAAGGTAAAAACGCCCTCATTAGGTGAGGTGAAGGGATACGATGCCGTGTTCATCGTCGGGGAAGATGTGACCAATACCGCTCCTCTGCTCGCGCTTAACCTGCGGCAGGCAGCAAAGAATACACCCGGTGAGCAGGCGGCGGCGTTGAAAATTCCCATTTGGAATGATGCCGCCATCAGGGAAGTCGTTCAGGGCGCCACCGGCCCTTTTTATATCGCCACCCCGGCGGCTACCAAACTGGACGAGATCGCCACGCAAACATACCGCGCGCATCCCGATAGTATTGCCCGGCTGGCCTATGGGGTAGCGTTCGCCATCAATAACCTACCGGCGAGCACGGCTGCGAGTTTACAGCCCGTCGAACTGGACGAGAAAACAAACACACTTGCCCAATCCATAGCCGCCGCATTATTAGCGGCCAAAAGACCTTTGATCGTCTCCGGCACCAGTTTATACAGTGCAGCTATCCTGGACGCCGCCAGCACAGTGGCCGATGCGTTGAAAGATCTGGGCAAAGAGGTAGGATTGCTCTATACCGTCCCCGAAGCTAATTCCATTGGCTTGTCGCTGATGACCCACCAGTTCCTGGAGGATGCCTTGGAGAGAGCGGGAGTTAGCGATGGGCACGCGCCCGGCTTTGCGGATGACGAGGCGGCCGGCGGCGATGACGATGATGCGACAGCCGATGATGATGATATGACAGCGATCATCCTTGAAAACGATCTGTATGAAAGAACGTACAGGAAAAACGCCGACGCCTTTTTTACCCGGCACAAAAATGTGATCGTACTGGACTACCTGGAAAACGAAACTACCCGACAGGCTACTCACCTCCTGCCCGCAGGAACCTTCGCCGAAACAGACGGTACGATCATCAATAATGAAGGGAGGGCGCAACGCTTTTATGCCGTTCATATACCCGACAACGAGGTCCGGGGCAGCTGGAAATGGTTGGAGGGTATGCAGTACAGGCAGCAGGATATGCCAGCTGGTCAACCGGATATCGCGGCTGGCCAATCGCCGGAGAAGGCCGTCCATTTTGATGATATCGTAGACAGGCTGGTAACGGTGTTTCCCGAATGGCAGGCTATCAAAAATCTGGCGCCGCCCGCCACCTTCCGTGAGGGCACCCAGAAAATACCGCGCGAACCCCACCGCTACAGCGGCAGAACGGCGATACACGCAGGGGCGAATGTCAGCGAGCCCATGCCGCCCGCTGACCCTGATTCCGCGTTGTCATTTACCATGGAAGGATATGCCGGCATACCCCCGCCAGGGCTCACGCCTTTTTACTGGTCGCCCGGCTGGAATTCCGTACAGGCGATCAACAAATACCAGATCGAAGTGGGCGGCCCTTTACATGGTGGAAACCCCGGTCATCGGTTATTCGAACCCGTTGATAAGGGGGGTGGCGCTGCGCCGGACGCCGCAGCGGGTGCTGCGACCGCCAAAAATATCCCTCCCGCCTTTTCCCCCCAGCCTGGCCGGTACCTCGTCCTGCCGCTGTATCATATTTTCGGTTCCGATGAACTCAGCGCACTGAGCCCGGCTGTCGGGGAAAGGGTGCCTTCGCCCTATATCGCCCTTAATGATGCCGATGCTGCAACAGCAGGCCTGGTCGAAGGCAGTTGGGTGGAAATCCCGTTCAACGGAGAAGTTCATCGCCTTCCCGTCAGGCTGCAGGTCGGACTGACAGAGGGCATCGCCGGACTGCCCAAAGGATTGGCGTCGACGGCGGGCATTCCCTTTCCCTTTTGGACAACGATAACCGCCCATCACGATGATTAACATAGTGGAACATATTGTCCTCGTACTCGCGATCATGATGGCCCTCACCCTGACAGCCGCCGGGCTGATCTGGCTGGAAAGAAGGATGCTGGCCCTGTGGCAGGACCGCTACGGCCCCAACAGGGTTGGGCCTTTCGGCACCCTCCAGGTGGTCGCGGATATGATCAAGATCTTCTTCAAGGAAGACTGGATACCCCGGTTTGCCGATAAGAAAGTCTTTGTCGTCGCTCCCGCCATCGTGATGATCACCATCCTGCTGAGCTTTGCCATCGTTCCCTTTGCGCCGGGCATCGGGGTAGTCGATCTCAATATCGGCCTGCTTTTCTTCCTGGCCATGTCTTCTCTGGGCGCTTACAGCGTGGTGCTGGCAGGATGGGCCTCCAACAATAAATATTCCCTGCTGGGCGCGATGCGCGGATCGGCCCAGATGATCTCCTATGAAGTGTTCATGGGGCTGTCGTTAATGGGCGTGGTCATGCTCGCCGGTTCTTTCAGCATGAAAGATATCGTCCTGGCGCAGCAGGGCCGGTGGTTCGTCATTCCGCAATTCCTGGGGTTCGTCGTTTTCTTTATTGCCGGTATCGCCGAAGCCCACCGCCTGCCCTTCGATATCCCCGAGGCGGAGAGCGAACTCGTCGCCGGCTATCATTCGGAGTATTCCGGGATGAAGTTCGGGATGTTCTTTGTCGGCGAGTACCTGGGCATTACCCTGATCTCCGCGCTGATCACCACTCTCTTCTTCGGCGGCTGGCTGGGTTTTCATTTCCTGCCGCCAGTTCTCTGGTTCCTGATGAAGATGTTCGCCTTTATCCTGGTCTTTATCCTGCTGCGGGCATCGTTGCCCCGGCTGCGATATGATCAATTGATGTCATTGGGCTGGAAAATCCTGTTGCCGTTATCATTATTCAATATATTAATCACCGGTGCATTGATCCTTTATTTTAAATCATAGCTACTATGTTCAGCAACTTGCGATCGATCTGGATAGTCTTCCTTCATATGTTCCACCGGCGGGAAACGGTGCTCTACCCCGAAAAAAAAGCATACCTGCCACCCCGCTGGCGGGGCCGGATCGTACTGACACGCGATCCCGATAAGGAAGAACGATGCGTGGGTTGTTATTTGTGTGCCGCAGCCTGTCCCGTAGGTTGCATCGCGCTGCAGGCCGCAGAGGATGACAAGGGCCGGCGGTATGCAGAGACCTTCCGGATCAATTTCTCCCGCTGCATTTTCTGCGGTTACTGCGAAGAAGCCTGCCCTACGGATGCCATCCAGCTGATCCCCGATTTTGAAATGGGGGAATACAACCGCCAGAACCTCGTCTACGAAAAGGAAGACCTGCTGATCGACGGACAGGGAAAATACCATGGGTATAATTTCTATAAAGTGGCGGGGATAGACGTCGGCGTCAAAGGAAAGGGCGAAGGCGAAAACGAGCAACAACCGGTAGACGTCAAGAAACTGATGCCATGAATATCCTTTTTTATATCTCGGCTGTCATTGCCATCGTCGCTACCCTCCGGATGATCACCGGGAAAAATGCCGTTCACGCCCTGCTGTACCTTATCGTCTCCCTGCTGGCGGTATCCGTCATCTTTTTCCTGCTGGGCGCGCCGTTCGTTGCCGCGCTGGAAGTCATCATTTACGCCGGTGCGATCATGGTGCTATTCGTCTTCGTGATCATGATGCTGAACGTCAGTGGCGATGGAATAAAGAAAGAAAAAGCATTACTGACTCCCGGCATCTGGGTCGGCCCATCCATTATCACCACCGTGCTGCTGCTAGAGATGGTCTATATGCTGGTTCGTCAGCCCAGCCCATTTCCGGGACAGCCAATCGCGTCGATAGTCAGAACAGAAGTTACCCCTGCCGTAGTGGGCGCGTTGCTGTTCACGAAATATATTTTAGTCGTTGAACTATCCGCCTTTCTACTGGCGGCAGGGATTATCGGCGCCTATCATCTCGGCCAGAAGGAAAAGGTATCTCATCACCGTTATCTGAAAAAGGAAGGAGGTCCGGTATGACTATAATGACGGAACAGGAAATAGGGTTGGCGGCCATTCTTTTCTTCCTTGGTCTGACCGGCGTGCTGGTCCGCCGCAATGTCATTTTCATGCTGATGTCCGTGGAAGTGATGCTGAATGCGGCCGGACTGGCCTTCATTGTCGGAGGCAGCGCGTGGGGCAAGGCCGACGGCCAGGTCATGTTGATCTTTATTTTGGCCATGGCCGCGGCGGAAGTCTCCGTAGGACTGGCCCTGATCATACAACTGTACCACAAATTCAAATCGGATGACGCCGATAGCGTCGACAAAATGAGCGGATGAAAGAATTACTTTGGTTAGTGGTGGCCCTGCCTTTTGCGGGCGCCCTCATCCTGGCCCTGACGGGCAAAAAACTATCCCGCATGGCCGTCGCCATCGTGGGCGTAGGATCTATTTCCCTCGCTGCCATTATCGCGGTGGGCGTGGGCCTGGGTTTCCTGCATGATAATCCTTCAGGAGCGGCTTTCGACCAAACGCTCTGGCAGTGGATCGATGTGTTCGGCTTCTCTCCCCGGATCGCTTTGCACCTCGATGCGGTGTCCCTAACCTTTGTCTTCGTCGTCACCTTTGTG